>Ga0180429_10001579_pt1 | contig 19308 bp, 19 predicted proteins | sample SS_ome_FD_132428 | JGI IMG/M metagenome (GOLD analysis project Ga0180429, IMG submission 132428) | Hypersaline lake sediment archaeal communities from the Salton Sea, California, USA - SS_1_S_1 metaG | ecosystem: Environmental > Aquatic > Non-marine Saline and Alkaline > Hypersaline > Sediment ...
CGTACGGGATGTCGATGATTTCACCCCCTCCCCAGCGGACAGACGACCTCGACTTCTGTCCGGTAAAGCGAGACGGATCCTGCATCGGGTCGTACGAGATGCCGCTGGGCACGGTGCCGACGGGGAGAGCATCGCCCTCCCCCATTTCCCGAGACCAGGAAAGGCTCCCGTTGTTCAGGGACTGGTTCCGGTCGTGCTCCTGTCTCTTGCCGGAGAGGTACAGGGTCTCGTAGCGTGCACGGGAAAGGGGCCATTCCTTCTCCCGTCTCCATTGTTCCCTCCCGAGGACGTAGAGGATAACCGGCGCGGAGGGATCCAGGATATCGTAGTTCCGGTAGTCCGGGTCTTCATCCGCCTTGAGGTGCCAGTCGAACCACCTCCTTTGGAGCAACTCCGAGGGGAGCCCCTGCATGAAGGCCCCGCTCGTGTGGTACCAGGGGCCCACGATGATCCGCATCGGGCCCGCCGCTCCCCCTTCCCTCTCCCATCTCTTTTTCTCCCGTGTGATCTCGGTGTAGTTGAGCATGCTGCCGCGGGTGAAGATCCCCCACCAGCCGGCGGTCGTCAGGATCGGCATCTCGGCCATCTCTTGCCAGTAGGTCATGGGGGAACGTTCATCGAAGAACGGGCTGTCCGTCGTCTTGGCTAGCCAGGAGAGGACTTCCGGTTCCTGCTCCCTGTGCTCTTCCAGGGCCTTCAAGCCGGAAAGGATGTCCTCCAGGATGTGGTCGCGCCTTGGCGTGAGCAGTTGCGTGGGTGGCAAGAAGGATAGATCAAGGGTGAATCTCGCCCAGAAGAGCATGAATTCCTGTTCAAAGATCCCGCCTTGAAAGAAGATGTCCCGGTAGGTGTCCGCGTGGATCACGCCCGGGAAGATCGCCTTCAGGTGTTCGGGTCTCCTGCCTGCCGCCAGGAAGGAGGTGATTCCCATGTAGCTCGGGCCGTACATGCCCACCTTGCCGTTGCTCCAGGGCTGCTCCGGGATCCAGTTGTCGATGATCCACGCCACATCGTCGATCTCCCTGGCGGAAAGCGCTTCCCACCCCCCTTCCGAGGATCCGCTGCCCATCACATCGAGCATCACTACAGCGTAGCCGGACGAAACGAGAGAATTAGAGGCGAGAATTCGAACGAATTCCCTCCGATAGGCGGTGGCAACCAACAGGGTGGGGAATCGTTCCTTCCCGGTCGGCCGGATGACGTTCACGTACAGCTTGAGCTGCTCCGGGTCATCCGGGCGCACGATGGGGATTCCCCTTTCCTCCATCACCGGGTACGGGCTGGCCGGCCCCATCTGCGGAAGTGGGATCTTCACGCCCCTTCCGGAGGAACCTTCCTCTTCCGAGCCATTCCCACAGGAGAACAGCAACAAGGCTCCCGCAAGGGCAACAGAGATGATGCCGATTCTCTTCTTCGTCATCGAGATACCTCCACAGGTTTCCGCAGCGATGGCCTGGGCCCCGGCGCCCATCGTAGTATCAACCGGTCCGTCATTTCAAGGAAGACCAATCCGCTCCCGGGAAAGGGGCGGGGTTGACCGAGCCGACAGGCTTGTCCTATGTTCCCTTCTTGCTGCCAGTGTCCTGGCCGCATCTTGCACGAAACTATGGAGTTTGGGGACAGCCACTTATCTCCCTTTCGGGAGGCAGGGGCGTCCGGGGAGATAAGTGGCTGTCCCCAAACTCCCCGGGTTACGCCGCTCACGGCCGAAGGCTTCGTGCAACATGCGGGCTGGGTCGGGAAAAAGGGGGATCGAGAATGACGGACTGCAGGCATCCGGTGGTGGAGACCGACTACAGCGACCAACTGCTCGAATGCAACGAATTGCGCAAGGCCGGGTTCCGGCGTTGGGCCTTCCATCCGGGCATGCTCTTCGGGGCCCGGGAGAAATGGTGGGGGGACAGGGGGCCTCGTCCCACGCCCCACGAGGGAATCGACCTCTGCCTGTACACGAACGAGCGGGGCCATCTTCTTGAACTCGATCCATCCATACGCATTCCCGTGATGTTCGACGGGGAGATCGCCAAAATCGAGAAGGACTATCTCGGACAATCCGTGTACGTGAGCCATGGCATCGATGACGGGCAAGGGAGAAGGCTCTGGACCATGTACGGGCACATGAGGCTCGCGGACCACATCAAGCCCGGGGAGCAGATCCGCAAGGGAGAGCTCATCGCATCCCTTACGGAAAGAAGGAAGAAGACCACCGGTCCCCGCCCCCATCTTCATCTCACGATGGCATGGGTATCCCCGGAAAGGGCCTTTCGAGAGCTCAACTGGGAGACCCTGAACGACCCCGGAATCGCCCTCCTGATCGACCCTTTGCATGCCATGGAGTGTATGTATAATATCTTGGATCCAGAGGCTTCGCTGCAAACCGGCTGATAAGGCGACTTGGAAATGCCGCAATGTTTCAGGAGAGTCTTGCCGCTCACTGCTGTCCCGGATGCCCTCTCCGATTTGCTTGGGCTCCGTCTCTCCCTCCCCCGAAGTCGCCCGGCGCAAATCTCCGAGGGCACCCGGGACAGCAGCGGCCGCTTGAACCATGCCGGGAAACCATAGCCATGGTCACTGTCCGTTCGCTAATCCGCAAAGCTCTGTGCCGCTAGCCTCCGGAGGGCCTTCGTGCCGTTGGTAGAATCCAAGAACGAAATAAAATTTCACGGGTATTTCCCGGGCGTCATCGGCATGATCACAGAGGCCCACGCCGCCTACTACCATGAGCAATGGGGCTTCGACGTCTCTTTCGAGACCCAGGTCGGCAGGGAGCTCTCGGAGTTCATGGATGACTTTCAGGAAGGCCGCGACGGAATCTGGGTCGCCACGGTGGGGAACCGATTCGCAGGCTCGGCCGCCATGGACGGCCGACAAGCGTCCACCGAAGGGGCCCGTCTGCGCTGGTTCATCGTTGTGCCCGCGCTGCAGGGCGCCGGGCTGGGCAAGGAATTGCTCGCCCGGGCGGTCGCGTTCTGCAGGCAAAGGAATTACCCCAGGGCCTACTTGTGGACCTTCCTGGGCCTGGATGCGGCTCGAGCCCTCTACGAACGTGAGGGGTTTCGACTCTGCGAAGAGCACGTCGTCGACCAGTGGGGGCAGAACATAACCGAGCAGAGGTTCGAGCTTGACCTGCCCGGCCGGGAGCAGGATGCGTAGCATGGCAACCCCTAAGGAGACCTCTTCTATGGCCTCGGAAAAATCCCTGGTAGATCTGGACAAGGCGCACCTGATCCATCCCCTGACCCATCCCAGGCACTTCGACACCCACCATCCTCCAAGGATTGTCGTGGAGGGCAAGGGGGTCATGATTCGGGATCTGGAGGGCCGGGAAATCGTGGACGGGTTTTCCGGGCTCTGGTGCGTGGCCGTGGGCCACAGTCACCCGAAAATCATCGAGGCGGTCACGCGGCAGATGAACAAGTTGAGCTACTTCACCTCTTTCCACGGGGTATCCACCCAACCCTCCATCGAGCTTGCCGCGAAACTGACCGGCATGTTCGATCCTTCCTACGACCTGACCCGCGCCTGGTTCACTTGCGGCGGCTCGGAGTCGAACGAGACGAACATCAAGATGGCCCGGCTTCACTGGGCCCTGCAAGGGAAGACCGAGAAGAACAAAATCATGTCACGCCGGTTCTCCTATCACGGCATGGGGCTGGCCACTACGGCCGCCACGGGCATATTCCCCTTTCACTTCAACATCGATCCGCTCCCCGAGGGCTTCGTCAAGGTTTCCGCCCCGTACTGCTACCAGTGTGAATTCGACCTGGAATACCCTGCGTGCGATCTTGCGTGCGTCAAGGAGATGGAGGAGACCATCGAGGAAGAGGGGCCGGAAACAATAGCCGCCTTCATAGCAGAACCGATCATCGGCTCCGGGGGCGTGATTCCGCCACCGGCCGAGTACTTCCCCCGCATACGCGAAATCTGTGACCGTCACGATATTCTCCTGATCCTGGACGAGGTCATCACCGGTTTCGGCCGGACCGGGGCCATGTTCGCCCACGAGCACTGGGGGGGTATTCGGCCCGACATGCTCAGCCTGGCCAAGGGCTTGAGCTCGGGCCACATCCCGCTCGGCGCCTGTGTCATGCGGGCCGACCTCTACGACGGGATCGGAGAGAACCAGGACGAGCGGCTGCCCCTGATGCACGGATTCACCTACATGAACCACCCGGTCGGCTGTGCCGCAGGCCTGGCCAACATCGAGGTCATCGAGGAGGAGGGTCTGGTCGAAAGGGCGGCCGAGACAGGAGCCTACATGCTGGAACGCCTTCAGGCACTGACCCGATACGATTCCGTGGGGGATGTGCGGGGCATGGGCATGCTGGCCGCCGTCGAGCTGGTTGCGGACAAGCAGAGCAAGATGCCGATCGAGCCGGAGAATTCGGCCCCGGAGATGCTGGTCGAGCTCTGCTGGGAGAAGGGCGTGTTCCTCCGATCATCCACTATGGAAACGGTGTGCATTGCCCCCGCCCTGATCGCGGACCGGCCGACCATCGACCGGATCGTGGATACCCTGGAAGCGTCCATCCCCGAAATGGAAGAAAAGCTCTTGAAGTAGGAGGGTCTCTGTCATGGAAAGAAGATACCAGGGTGTGTACCCGGTCGTTTTCACCCCTCTGACGACCGACGGTGCGATCGACGTTCCGGCATTGGAGAAGACCGTCGAGTTCCTGATCGAGAAAGGCGTGCACGGCCTTCTGATCCTCGGGAGTAATGGGGAGTCCCCCTTCCTGACCGATGCAGAGAGAAGACAGGTCATCACGGCATCCGTGGAGGCCTGCGCCGGACGGGTACCGGTCGTTGTCGGGACCACTTACATGGGCACGGACCAGACCCTGGAGCTCGGGGCTTTCGCCCGGGAGGCGGGTGCAGACGCCCTCCTCTCGGCCCTGCCCATATACTACCCCCTGGAAGAGGAGGATGTGTTCGACCACTACAGAATCCTCTCGGAACGGCTCGAGATGCCGATTCTCTATTACAATTTCCCCATGGCAACGCATCTGGCCCTGTCTCCGGAACAGATCCACCGATTGTCCACGCTACCGAACATAAGAGGCGTAAAGGAGTCGATCGCCGACCTGGCCGAGCTGGCCGGGCTCGCCGAACTGACACGGGACACGGCCTTTGACGTCCACACCGGGACCTCCATCAACTTCTTCTTCGCCCTCCAGAGCGGCGCCCATGGGGTCATCTGCCCGATCGCGAATCTGATCCCGGACACGCTCGTGTCCCTCTGGGACGCCTTTCACGAGGGGGATAGGAAGAAGGCTGAAGAGATCCAGTTCAGCTTTCCCGAGCTCGTCACGATTTTCGCGAGCACCATGAGGCCCCATGCAGTCATGAAGGAGGCCATGAGACTCCTCGGACACGACATGACCCCGGTCGTAAAGAGCCCCCTGCCCCAACTCACGGTCGAGCAGGGAAAGTTCGTCAGGGAAAACCTGGTCAAGGCAGGGATGATCGAAGGTTGACCCATGAAGGCATTGCTCTTCGACATGCACATCCCCCGGATGGCCCTGACGAGGCTGCTCGGAGTCCTCACCACCCGCGCCTACGTGAGTGGGTTGTCAACGTTCCGATATCGGGAAATACCCGATCCCGTCCTGCCCGCAGACGACTGGGTCCTGATCAGGACCCGTTACTGCGGCATCTGCGGGAGCGACTACAAACAGGTTTTCATGGACGGGAACATCGACAACCCGATGACCTCGCTGATCAGCTTCCCTCAGGTCCTCGGACACGAGGTGGTCGGTTTCATCGAAAAGGTCGGTCCGGCAGTGAAGGCCCGAAAGGTGGGCGACCGGGTCGTGTTGAACCCCTGGCTCTCCTGCGGTCCCCGGGGACTCGAGCCCTTGTGCCCTTCCTGCGCCGAAGGCAATTTCTCCCGGTGCTACAACTTCCACCGGGGGATCCTCCCGCCGGGCATCCACACGGGTAACTCGAGCGCCGCAACGGGTGGGTTCGCCGAACTCGTGCCCGCCCACGAATCAATGTGCATCCCGATCCCGGAGGACATCCGTTTCGAGGAGGCCGCCCTGGCAGACCCCTACAGCGTGTCCCTGCACGCGATCCTGAACTTCCCCCCCCGGGAGAATGGGACGGTCCTGGTTTACGGGTGCGGGACGCTGGGGCTGCTGAGCATCGCAATATTGAGGACATTGCACCCGGACGTGCGCGTCCTGGCCGTGTACCGGTTCGATCACCAGCGGGAGCTGGCCCTGCAATTCGGCGCAGCGGAAGCCGTGGCCTGGCGCCCTGTCGAGAACCTCATCCCTGAAATCGCCTCCCTCACCGGTGCGGAGGTGCTCGAGCCCCAGCGCGGGAAGCCCATGCTGAACGGAGGCGTGCAGGCCATCTACGATTCCGTCGGCACTGCCGAAACCCTGGAGATCGGCGTGCGGGTTTGTGACTGGCGCGCGAAGATCGTGGTCACGGGTGTGGCCACGCCCAGGCGTTTCGAATGGACCCCCCTGTATTTCAAAGAAATATCGCTCATCGGTTCGAATGCATTCGGGCTCGAGACTCACAACGGAAAGAGAAGCCACGCAATCGAGATCTACTTCGAACTCATCAAGACAAGGGGCGTGGATGTCACCGCCGTCCTGACACACCGGTTCCCATTGGATCGCTATGCCGAGGCCCTGCTCGCCTGCCGGCACCAGGGAGAGAGCCGGGCCGTAAAGGTATTGTTCGAATACCCGGAGTGAACAACAGGGGTCAGGGATCAGGGATCGGGGGTCAGGGCCCGACGCCTCAGCCACCACCGGCAATGAAGATCGCAGCCGTGCGCTTTGTGACAATCTTGAGTGGAGGGATCTTATGGAAACGCAATTCCTCGATCTGTTGAGAAAGCGGTCGGCTTATCGGGCCATTGACCCCCGGCCGGTGGAAAAGGACAGACTCCAGGCCATGCTGGAGGCAGCACAGCTCTCTGCCTCGTGTATGAACTTGCAGCCATGGCGATTCCTCGTTCTCGATGAAGCCGACGCCCTGGAAAAGGGGAGAAGGGGCCTGGCCGACGGCAACTACTGGGCCAGGACAGCCCCCGTGCTCGTGATAGGCTTGTCCAGAGCGGACCTGGACTGCAGCATTCCGGACGGGCGGGATTATTTCCTGTTCGACCTCGGGATGGCAACCCAGAACCTGATTCTTCAGGCAACAGAGTTCGGTCTAGCAGCTCGTCCCATGGCGGGATTCAAGCCCGGTGTGATCCGGGAAGAATTCACTATTCCGGAATCGTACACGGTTCTGGTCGTGATCGCGGTCGGGTATGAAGGGGACCTGTCAACGCTCAAGGAAAACCACCAGAAGGTCTCGGTCGCCCCTCGCACCCGAAACCCCCTGGGGGAGAACTTCTTCTTCAATCAATTCAAGGAGCCCGCCACCTCCTAGCAGCCCGTTGAAAGATTGGCTGGAGGCTGTTCAAAAGGTTCCAGATGCAAGGCAGGCGAAATCCCGAGGAATGAGGCGTACTTCCTGTACGTTGAATGACGAGGGATGAAGCCGAACGCCGCAGATGGGACTTTTTGGGCAGCCTCCTAGTTGTCGGCGAGATAGCGCCGGAGCTCCTCCTTGATGAAGAATCGGCCCCTGTGCAGCCTTGATTTGACGGCGGCGGGTGTCGTGTTCAGGATCTTGCTCGTCTCCTTGATCGAGTACCCCTGAAGATCGCGGAGAGAAAACACGCTCTGGTAGATCTCGGGCAGGCTGCCCACGATTTCCTGAATCTTTCCATACAGTTCCTTGACCATCAGGAGATCATCCTGAGACCGCGCCTGTCCATCGAACCGAAGCACATTCTCGTCCTGCCCGAGGAAGGGCCCCACACTCTCGAGGGAGACCATGGCCTTGGAGTGCCGCTGGCTGCGCCGTTTCATCAGGGCCGCATTCACGGTGATCCGGTAGAGCCACGTGGCCAGGGTTGACCGCTCTTCGAATCGATCGATCTTCTGCACGGTGGTCATGTAGACATCCTGCAGAACCTCTTCCGCGTCGGGGTGGTTGTTACAGATTCGGTAAGCAACGGAATAAAGCTTATCTTGGTACTTGCGTTTGATGTGCTGCAGGCCTTCCGGGTCTCCCTGCTTCAGAAGGAGAAGCAAGGCTGCTTCCCCGATCGTTTCGCTGTTCGAGTCAGAAAGACCATTCACCGGAAGAAAGCCGGCCATCTCGCTGGTGGGCTGCTCGGTTCGCTCCGCTCCTCCTGTTCTCATGAAATACCCCCCTTCAAGCGTTGTGCCCCGGGTTGCCAACTCCAGCGGTTTTCGGGGCTGAAGGGTATGGTATTCATTTCACCAGCGAAGTGAATCGGGTAAAAACTGTATTTTCGAGGTAGGGGGGCCTGTATTTCAGGGGTAGGTCCGGAAGAGTCAGTGGCCTTTCGCGTCATTCACGTCAAAACCGCGCTCCGACAGGACCGACTCGACCAGGCCCAGGAGTTTTTGACCGTTCGTCGCGCCCTTGGTCAGGAAGTAGTTGGCCCCGTAGCGGTAGGCCGCCTCCCGATATTCGGGCAGGTCGTAGCTGGTGAGGATGACGACAACGATCTGGGGAAAATCGTGTTTTATTTGTCGGGTGAGCTCGAGTCCGTTCTCTCCGGGGATGTTGATATCCATGAAGACGAGATGGGGTGGGTGGGCCTGGACCTTGGGCAGGACTTCATTTCCCTCTTTGGCCTCGCAGACTTCCGCTTGCGGGAGCCGTCCCGTAAGAACCTCTTTGAGTGATTCTCGATAATCCTGGTGGTCTTCGACGATCAGTATCCTGAACACGGCCACCTGAAGCAATCCCTTACAGGTCGATTTTTTCCAGCTTCTCGGTTGCATACTGACTCGGGACCGGTGAAAATAATCGCACGGTACGAATTCTACTTTACCGACGGGCCGCCCGCATGGTAATTAGGCCCTATCTTGTATTGGATGCATGATTGGACGATGTGTTTTCAAAATAGTTGCCTGAGGGGGATCGGTCCGTGGAAACCAAGAGCCGGATCGTAATCGCCGAAGACCACACGATCCTCAGAGAGGGGTTGCGGCTGCTCCTTTCCTCGCATCCGGACCTGGAGGTCGTCGGCGAGGCAATGGACGGGCGGGAGGCGGTCCGACGCGTGGAGGAGGCGGAACCGGACCTCGTCCTGCTGGACCTCTCTATGCCGAGGATGGACGGCATGGATGCCATCCGCGAGATCCGGAAGGGATCACCGGGGACGAAGATCCTGGCCCTCACGGTTCACAAGGCAGAGGAATACGTCCTTTCGGCCCTTCAGGCCGGGGCGAACGGATACGCGTTGAAAGACGCCACCCATGCGGAACTCGTCACAGCGATTCGTAGCGTACTGGCCGGGAAGCGATACCTGAGCCCCGGGGTCTCGGAACAGGTCATCGAAGGCTATCTGGCAGGGAAGAGAGGCGGAGAACCGAAGTCCACGTGGGCGAGCGTCACCCCCCGAGAGCGGGAAGTGCTGAAACTGATCGCCGAGGGCCACAAGAACAAGGAGATTGCCGAAGACCTCTGTATCAGCGTGAAGACCGTGGAAAAACACCGGTCCAACATCATGGAGAAACTGGGCCTCCACAATGTGTCGGACCTGACGGCCTATGCGATGGAAAGGGGGATCGTCACTAGATAGCTGGGCACCAATTGGCTGTTAGGTGTTAGGTATTAGGTATTAGCTCCCCACCACTGCCCCCCCAGAAGCGTACCTGGGAAGGTGGTTGGGTGGGCTAATACCTAACAGCTAATACCTAATACCTTCTTTATCGCCTCGGAAACACGCTCACTCCGGATACTCAATCGGATCCTCCAGGCCTGCCTCGGAAAAGCCCTTTCGGCGGAGCAGGCAACTGTCGCATCGCCCGCAGGCCGGCCCGTCCGGGGGTGGGTCATAGCAGCTGTGGGTCATCGCATAGTCCACGCCCAGCTCCTGCCCCTTCCGGATGATCTCCGCCTTGGTGAGACGGATCAGGGGTGCGTGGATCCGGACGGATCGGCCCTCCACGCCCATCTTCGTGGCCAGCCCCGCCATTCTCTCGAAGGCCTGGATATATTCGGGCCGGCAATCCGGATACCCGGAATAGTCCAGCGCGTTTACCCCGATGAAGATGTCCTGGGCCCCGACCACCTCGGCCCAGGCAAGGGCAAAAGAGAGAAAAATCGTGTTGCGGGCCGGCACATAGGTCACCGGGACCCCCCCGCCGATCTCCTCCCCGGACCGGCCCTTCGGCACCTCCCCGTCCCCGGTCAGCGCAGAACCTCCGATGGTGCGCATGTCGAAATCCACCACGATATGGCGCTCCACCCCAAAATGGACCCCGATCTGCCTGGCCATGTCCAATTCCCGGAGGTGCCGCTGCCCATATCGGAAACTGAGCGCGTACAGGGCGTAGCCCTGATCCTTCGCGACCGCAAGGCAGGTCGTGGAATCCAGGCCGCCGCTCAGGAGGACGATCGCCTTTTGCTTTTCTTCACGCATGGCTGAACTCACTTAAGAAAGGTGTTGGCAGCCCAGCTCTTGGTATTGGGAGCTAATACCTAATACCTAAATACCCATCTTCTATTGGATTCCCCGGCCTAAGTCGGCCAATCAAGTCCGTACATCGTACTTGCGGTCTTCCCACCGCATGAATTCCGTCAGCGCCCGGCTCGCCAGGAATCGGAAAGGCTCCGGCGGAAAGGGGATGGTCGCGCGATTGACGAAGAACACGTCGGTCAAGTCCGTTCTCCTTCCCAACACCAGATCTGCACAGGTCTTTCCGTTCAGGTGCGTCATCGACACCCCGTGACCCACACAGCCCAGGCTGTAAACCGTGTCCTTGTTCCCGAGATACCCGAGGGCCGGTGCAAGATCGACCGGGACGGAAACCGGACCGCCCCAACGGTGGGTAAAGGACACGTCCTTCAGGGCCGGGAAGATCGAACGGACATCCCTCTCCAGCCCGATGAAGACCTCCTCGTTCCTGTCCAGGTCCATATCGTTGCCGAAGGCCGTGGACACGTCCCTGCCGCCCATGAGGAGCCGGTTGTCCGCCGTGAGACGGTAGTAGTGAACCAGGTCCCTGGCGTCTTCGATTCCCTGCCGGTTCTTCCAGCCGATCTCCTCGAAGTGTCGTTCCCCCAGGGGTTCGGTCAGGACGATGTAGGTCCAGACAGGAGCCTGCTTTCTCTTGAGCTGGGGGATCAGATGGGAATAGGCATTCGTCGCCAGCACCAGCTTCTTCGTCACCACCTCTCCCCAAGGAACCGTGATGCGTATCCTCCCCTTCGCCTCTCTGCGGATCTCGATCACCGGCGTCTGCTCGTAGACTTCCACCCCCTGTTTCTCGATCACCTCTTTCCATCCCCAGGCAAGCTTGGCCGGGTTCAGAATACCGCATCTCGGTTCCCACCAGGCCCCCATGTACAGGGGACTCGAGACTTGCTGCGACAACTCGGCCTGGTCGAGCCATTCGATTCCCTCCAGGCCCAGGGATCGGGCCAAGTCGATCTCGTGGAGGATCCGGTCCCGGTACTTGCCCGACGTGGCCACGCGCAGGAATCCGGGATGCTCATAGTCACAATCGATCCGATGCTCCTGAATCAGATCCTGGAGCATGTCCACGGCCCGCTCCATGTAGTGGTGGGCCTCTTTGGTCTTCTCCCTGCTGAATCGCTTCGTCGTCAGGTCGAGGGTCATCCCGAAGAGGGTCATGGAAAAGCCCCCGTTCCGGCCGCTGGCCCCGTAGCCGATCACCTGGCTCTCCATGAGAGCGATCTTCAAGCCCGGTTCCTCCTGCTTCAGGAAGTGTGCCGCAGACAGGCCGGTGAATCCGCCCCCCACCACGACCACGTCCACCTCCTCACAGCCCCGAAAGGCCGGGTTCGGCTCGTACTCCTTCGTGCTCAGCCAGAAGCTCTTGTCTCGAAACGTCTCCGCCATCATCACTCCCCCATCTCCTTCTTCTCCTGCGCCCTGTGTATCCTCTCGAGGAGGGTTTCCGAATCACAGGGCTTGAGAAGATAGTCAAAGGCCCCGCCATTCATCCCTTCCAGTGCCTTGTCCGCCGATTCACATACAGTCAGGATGATCACTTCCGTCTCCGGGCGGCTCTGTTTGATCCTCGCCAGCGTCTCCAGGCCCCCCGTCTCCGGCGCCCACGCCTCCAGAATCACCACATCGAAGGAAACAAGCTCGACCAGCTCCAGGGCCTTCCCGCCGTCGCCAGCGACCTCCACGTGGAAACCCACGGCTTCGATTCCGCGCTTGAGCGCTTCGAGGAGCTCCCCCTCCGTGTCCACCAGTAAGATGCGGTTGCTCAATCCCACGTGCGTCTCTCTTTTCCTGGGCAGGGGGGGCATCACGTCAAGAAGGTGAGGACAGGCCGAAGAAATTATATTGCCCCTGGAGAAAAAGGTCCACAAAGTGGTTGACCCGTTGCGGGCTGTCCATGGCCACATCGAGCTGTCGGGCACACCCCATCAACCTTCCCAGCATCACGAGCCGATCGAGAATGTCCTGCTCGGAAGACCGTTTCAGGTTCGCATTCACCAGGTCTTCCTGCTGATTCACCCAGAAATCATGGGCCCTCAGGATCCGGGCGATGAATTCGGCCCGTCGGAACCTCTTCTCCGGGGAGGCGGCGCCCCCCTTGAACCGAAAGGAGATGTAGCCCCGGTTCGTCTTCCGCCCGCACGAGGCGTCCAGAGTGGAGAAGTGGTACCCCAGCCTGGAGCTGAAGTTCAGGTAGTGCCCGGAGACGACCGCATAGCTTCGGGCCCCGAGGTTTCTCTCGTGCTTCACCGGATCGTACAGCGTGTTGGCAAAGACGGATACCATGCTCTTGATTCCCATGGGAACGTGGCCGGCCCATCGGACGCCTTCCGTGGTCATGCCCTCGATGAGCGCCCTGAATGGAACGGATGCGACATTTCGGGTATCGATCTCCGGCCGTTTCTTCTCGATGCCCTCGAGTCCTCCTCCGAGGTCCGCAACGAAGATCCGCAAGGGCACCGAGATGCCGAGCTGGAAGAACCTTCCCTTTCGGACGGCGTCTGCATCGTTCCGCGAAAACATGGAATTGATGGACTCCTCCTGACAGAACCGCAGAATGTCGTGGACCGTTCGGCACCCGGCCGGGCGAAAGGAACGGTGTCCGGGGTTGGTCAGGTTCAGGGGGGCCAGCAGACCGACGATTCTCTCGACGGGAATGTCCCGTTCATCGGCGGCAGACCCCTCCAAGAGGATCTTCTCCATCCGGCGCGTGAGGGACGTCAGGGTTTCGCGAAGGTCGGGGTACGGCCTGTGAGCCACGGTTTCCAGGTTTCGGATGCTCTTGAAGGCCTGTACGGTGAATTCCGTGGCCCTTGCATGCAGATCGCAACCGGGCAACGACTGCGCTTCCGAGAGGCTGCCCTCCAGCCCGACCAGGTCCCGGAGGGCAACGTCGTTCGCGCTGGACAGCTCCTTGAAGGCAAAGTACCTCTCTTGGAGGTCGCCGTCGTTCAGGGGGTCCGCTTTCAGCTTTTCCAGGAGACGACCGAGCAATTTTGACAACCCCTTCTTCGACTCTCCGGGGACGGCAAGTCTTCTCGCTGCCCCTTCCACAGGGCACAGGCCCGGGGAGTATGGACAAAGACCCCTCTTTCCTGTATCCTTCTTTGCTTCAGACCGAATCTGAAAAAGAAGTATCGGCGTGTTTTGCGTGCACGCCCATCCTACAAAGAGGAACTGTTTTCTGCAAACCGAACCCCGATCTAGCGCGATTTGGCGATGACCGCTCTCCCTGCTGACGCTGAGTGCTCCTCTTTGGAAAGCCTTCCATGCTTCCTCGTCCGAGAAGGGTCTTTCATCCCCATCGCCCGCAGTAACGCAGACAGGCAAACCGCTTGGGCACCTCCACCAACCAAAACACAGGAGAACCGGAAGGATGTTTAACATCTATCTACCCATCGCGGACATGAGCATCAATTTCTTCCTCGTAATCGGCATCGGAGGCATGGTAGGCTTCCTCTCCGGCCTGTTCGGGGTTGGAGGCGGGTTCCTTCTCACCCCCCTGATGATGATGATCGGCATCCCCCCCGCGGTTGCCGCAGCATCGGATTCGAATCAGATCGTTGCCAGCTCTGCGTCCGGCGCCTTCGGGCACTACAGGCTGGGCAACGTGGACATGAAGATGGGGCTCATCATCCTGGCCGGCGGCGTCACGGGAGGAACCGTAGGCGTCCACCTGGTCCACTATCTGCGGGCCATGGGCAACTTCGAGTTCGTCATGAAGATGGTCTACGTTGTGATGCTCGGGACCATCGGCGGCTCCATGTTCGTGGAGAGCCTCCGGGCCATACGCAAGTCCACGGCGACCGACAGCGTCGAGATGGGCGAAGGGGAGATGAACCAGCCCGGCCTCAGCCGGATTTTCAACAAGCTGCCCCTTCAGATGAACTTCACCAAGTCCCATCTCCGCACATCGGCAATCTTCCCCTTCTTCATCGGCTTCATGGTGGGTGTGCTTGCCGCCCTGCTTGGCGTGGGAGGCGGATTCATCATGGTGCCCGCCATGATCTACGTCATCGGCATGCCGACGATCACGGCCATCGGCACCGACCTGTTTCAGATCGTCATGACGAGCGCGAACGTGACCCTGCAGCAGGCAATCACCAACCATACGGTGGACATCGGGCTCGCGCTCACCCTGCTGATGGGCTCTGTCGTAGGGGCTCAGTTCGGGGTTCGCGCATCCAAATACCTCCGTGGGGAGCAAATCAGGATTCTCCTGAGCATCATCGTGTTGGCCATGATGTTCAAGCTCTTCCTTGACCTGGTTCTAACCCCTGACAACGTTGTAAGCTTCGCCGCAGGTGCGGGAGGAGGACACTAATGAGAAGAACACTACCGATCCTTCTGGCCATACTCTGTACCGTTTGTCTTACCCATTCGCTGGGAGCGTCCGAGATCGAAGCGCCGTCCGAGACGGCGAAGCCGCCAGACTCAACCCTGGTCACCGAGTCGAGCAAGTCTGTGATCGAGGTCGGTCTCAGATACAACGGCGACAGGATCGACTTTTCCGGGACCCTGGCCGAAACCGGAGCGGATGCCCTGATCGCCAAGCTCACCTCCCCTGCGGAGACCGTGAAGATCAACGTCAAGGGGCGTGTGGGACCATTCTGGATGAACACGAGGCAGTACGAAGTGGAAAACGTGCCTTCCATGTACCAGATCCAGGCATCGGCACCGCTGAGCGAGATCACGACACCGGAACTGGCCGAGGAACTCAAGCTCGGGTTCGACACGATCAAGGACCAGATGAAGTATCACATTCTGAAAGGCACCGACCAGGGGAACGACGCGGAGACCATCTTCCAGGGACTCATGAAGATCAAGGTCGAGTCCGAGCTGTATGCGATCGATGACACCGGCCGGATCGAGATCAAGGATGGGAAGAACTTCGATTACTACTTCGATTTCCCCCCGGACGCGAAGCCGGGCCACTACAACGTGGAGTACTTCCTCATCAAGGACAAGAAGCTCGTCGGCAAGGCCTCTGACACCATCCACATCAAGAAGGTCGGGATGGTGGCCTATATCGCAAAGGCAGCCGAGGAGAGCCCTGTCATTTATGGAATATGTGCCGTTCTGATCGCGCTCGGAACCGGCCTGATCGTGGGCTTCTTCTTCAAGGACTCGGGCCACTGATCCAAATCCCGAAGGCCTGAGGGGAAAGGGGAAAGGTCAAAAGGCCTCTCCCCTCCCTCCTCTCGCTTCCCCCCCTTTTGCCGCATTTTGTCACCTCCGCAGAAAAGACTGCATGCCCGGCAACGGCTGAGCCCCTGCAGAGAACGATTCTGAAACCGGAAGCACGCTGTCGGGCGTTTTCCGCGTTTTTTTCCTGTAAGACTAAACCCCCGGAAAAGAATCGGAAATAATTCTGCTTGAATATTAGAGGCTTATCCCGCTTTCCCCGAGTCTGTGCTTGTATGAGCATAGATCTTGCAATTGAACGTTCCACACAGGGTAACCCCGGGATGGCAGGTTCCTTTCCATGCCGGCCGACCCGGAAAGGCAGAGACAATCCAACGGAGATTACGTCATGGAAGTCAAAGCCGATGCGGTTCAAGCAGATGTGGCAGAGGTCTGGGTGAAGCGCCGCCAGGAAATCAAGCCCTCTCCACGCGTCAAACCGGTCAAGAAGACCGAGGCAGCGGTCTTCCGAAAAGAGGACAGAGAAGGCTCGCAGAAAAAGAACGAGAGCCCTGGTGATCTCGACCCGAATGCAGTGAGGGAAATGGCGGAAAAAACCCAAGCCTACCTGGATGACCTGAGGATCAAGCTCGATTTCGAGGTGTACGAGGAGACGGGAGACATGGTCATCCGGATCTTCAACCGAGAGACCGAAGAGCTGCTCCGAGAGATTCCGCCAGAGAATCTGCTCGAACTCCATCATAAGGTCGCCGAATTGCGCGGTGTCCTCTTCGACCAGAAGGCGTGAGATACGGGTTTCCTTGCCCGTCAGAGCTCGCATCGCCATCGCCCTCGGTGTGCCCCCCCTCCTTTTTCTCTTCAGAACCAGCTTCGCAGGCCATGGCCCTGAAAACAGCCCTGTAGGACCCTGTTCCAAGCCTGCAACCTGGACATCCTCCCTTCTTGAGCTATAATGGGACTCGTTCGTCCCGCGGGGCCCGGACACGGCCACGATGGGAAGAGAAGACGGGCAAGAGGTAGATGTGTGCTCATTTGCTGAGAGGAGGATGTACGATGCCGATTGATGTTGAAAAGGCCCTCGGCGCGGAACTTCCGCCCATGACCTATGACTTGACCCGGGACAAAGTCATGCTTTATGCCCTGGGCGTGGGAGCCGTGCCGGAAGGAGACGAGCTTCCCTTCGTGTACGAAAACGGCCTGAAGGCCCTGCCCACTTTTGGCGTCGTGGCGCCCTTCCCGGCGCTGATTGCTTTGATCAGTGCCCCCGGTGTCGACATCAACCCGGTCATGATCCTCCACGGAGAGCAGTACCTCGAAATCCGGAGGCACCCGATTCCCACAGAAGGCACCCTTACTTCAAGACCCCGGATAGCAAGCATCTACGACAAGGGCAAGGGGGCCCTGGTGGAAATCGAAGTGGATACGGAAGACCAGGACGGGAACGTCGTCTTCTTCAATCGGTTCGCAACCTTTGTTCGCGGCGAGGGCGGGTTTGGCGGAGAGAAGGGACCGTCTCCGGGCAACGAGCCTCCGGACCGGCCTCCGGACGAAGTCGTGGAGGAAACCACCCTGCGGCGCCAAGCGGCCATCTACCGGCTCTCCGGAGACTACAATCCGCTTCACGTGGACCCCCAGTTCGCCGCCATGGCCGGCTACGACCGACCGATCATCCACGGGCTCTGCACCTTCGGGTTCGTGGGCAGGGCCGTGCTCAGGACATACTGCGAGAACGAACCGGAGAAGTTCAAGTCGATCAAGGTGCGGTTTTCCCGACCGGCCTGGCCCGGGGACACGATCGTCACGGAGATGTGGAAAGTGGACGACAACAAGCTCATCATACGGGCCAAGACCAAAGAACGCCCCGATGAGTACATCCTCACAAACGGGGCCGTGGAACTCAACGCCTAGCAACCCCCAAGAACAGAAAGAGGTGAACCGGAGATGATCATAGTCGGAGAACTCATCAACATGACCCGCAAGCCGGTCGAGCAGGCTTGGAAGGCCCGGGACGAGGAGGCGATTGCCTCCCTGGCGAGAACACAGGCCGAAGCGGGCGCAGACTACATCGACGTCAACAGCGGCGTGCCGGGAGAGGAGGCTGACTGCATGGCGTGGCTCGTCGACGTCGTTCAGAAGGAGGTCGACCTGCCGCTGAGTATAGACACCTCCCATCCGGAGGCCCTGGGCAAGGCGCTCGAAAGGGTACAGAAGGCGCCCTTGGTCAACTCGGTTTCCGCGGAAGAAGAACGGTGGTCAAGCTTCCTTCCACGGCTGAAGGGCGTCCCCTGCAGGGTCGTGGGGCTGCTCGTGGGAGACGGCGGCCTGCCCAAGACCATCCAGGACCGGCTGGACAACGCGGCCTTTCTGATGGAGAAATTCGGTGAGGCGGGCTTTGCGGATGAGGATGTCTTCTTCGATCCTTGCGTCATGCCCATCAGCACCGACCCGGCTGCCGGTGCCGAATTGCTGGATGCAATGCGCGAACTCGAGAAGAAGTGGCCTGCCACGCATCGGATAGCCGCCGTCTCCAACGTCTCTTTCGGTCTTCCGGTACGTTCTCTCCTCAACAGGAGCTTTCTCGGCCTGGCCATGGCCGCCGGCCTGGATGCGGCCATCCTGAACCCTATGGACAAGGGAATGATTCAGGCCCTCCGGGCCGTGGACGCCCTCCTGGGAAAGGACGAATACTGCCGGGAGTACCTACAGGGTTATCGCAAGGGCGTCCTCACGTAGGGGGCAGGTCTACAGCCCGGCAAGGACCTTTTCGATCCGATCCTTGTGCTTGTCCTCTTCCTCGGCTAGCTTGGCGAAGAGGTCCGCCACATCGAGCCCCTTGTATATCTTCTGCAGCGAGCGATACAGGTGACCTGAGTTCTCCTCCGCCTTGGCAGCCTTGCGCAGGACCTTGACCACGTCACTCGAGTTCTCGATCGCGCGCACGTCGTCATTCACCACGTGAAGCTCCTCGGCCAGCTCCTTTCCCTTCTTCCCCAATGTGGACAGGTCGGCACCCTTGTTCAGGACCTTCAAGAGCTTGTTCGCATGCCCGATCTCCTGCTTCGCCAGGGTTTCCAGGACCTTCTTGGCCGCCGGATTGCGCATCTTCTTCGCCTTGCTCAGGTAAGCAGCCGAAGTCCGCTCTTCGCGTCGAACGGCCGTTTTCAGGGCATTCGCAATTCTTCTGGAAGTCGCGTCCATTTCCCTCTCCTTTTTCGATTTCGGTTTGGCCTCGTACAGTTAAAGCCTATCCCACGGTTTCTGTCAAATATAAATATAGAAGCAGATCGCGCCCGTCTTGATTCTCGGGGAGCGTCGGGTTTTGACAAGGAGGCGCACAGTTTGCTAACAAATGGGGTTTGGATGAATGAGAAGGACCCGCACGATCGCGGAGGGATGGCCGAGTGGCTTAAGGCGCCGGTCTTGAAAACCGGAGTCCGAAAGGACCGTGGGTTCGAATCCTACTCCCTCCGCCATCTTCTCCTTTTGGATTCAATACCTGCTTTACCTACCCCGCTTTCTCGAGGAAAAGCCCTCCTACCGCTTTGCGCTGCATGACCCTTTATTACCCCTTATTTGGGTAGTGCAACGATTGTTTCGCACTTTATTTGCATCTCGACTCCTACCAAATCTCCTGC
>Ga0180429_10001581_pt1 | contig 19292 bp, 17 predicted proteins | sample SS_ome_FD_132428 | JGI IMG/M metagenome (GOLD analysis project Ga0180429, IMG submission 132428) | Hypersaline lake sediment archaeal communities from the Salton Sea, California, USA - SS_1_S_1 metaG | ecosystem: Environmental > Aquatic > Non-marine Saline and Alkaline > Hypersaline > Sediment ...
GTGGCCGGACACCGGCGCCCGAACGACAACGGCCTTGGGGATCCTCCACCACAATGGAGGTTTTGCTGGGGAGGGTATGACCAGAGACAGGAGCCCGGACGATGATCGCATTTGCAGCACTTAGAGCCTTTCCTTGATTTCGGTAGGTTCCCAACATGGGAGCCCGACTCTTACGATTTACTTTATTGATTTGCACAAACCACTCAGTTTTTTTGCCACAGGGAGATTCAAGATGCCCAGTATGTCCTCAACTCTGATTCGTTTCGCTCGTTCGTACGCCAGCCTGAAGGCCGCGGGGGTGTGCTGCCTTATGATGTTCGCAACGGCTATCGCGGTGAACCCGGCCGTCGGTGCCATAGACGGCTATGTGGAGGGGTTTGCAGAGGGTTACACGTCTGAGTACGACGTGAGTTTCATTACCGAGGATAAGAAGACTGGCGATGGAGGGAAACTGTACCTGAGCAAGACTTCCGTGGGAAGTGCCAGCACGCTCAACATCGGGTTCATCGCCCCGTTGAACATTTGCGACAATACTTTTGGTGATAACCGGTCACCCGGCTGGACCGATATCGGCAAGAACCACAATCTAAAGGACCTTGAGGGTAGTGACGACTGGCAAATGAAGAGGGAACCGCCGAACGACGATGACAAGTGGATCCTCGAATACGTAGATGATACCTATAGTGGGTCCGTTAAGGAGTTTAGCGTGGCAGGCCTCACGCTGGGAGAGTTCCAATCATCTCTGGGATGGAACTATGACTACGATCCGCTCAACGATTCGACTTACCCTTACCGCACCTACTTCGACAACGAGAATTCACCCGCCTTGACCGTGAACGGGCCCTTCGACTACAGTTTCCCCGGCGCGGATAATTGGATCGCGGAGATCATGTACGAGTTCCAGTTGCAATGGGATAACACTGTCACCACCTTCGGGGAGTCGGACTTCGTCAGCAAGCTGTTCAAGTCAGAGACAAAGCCAAAGGGGAAGCACGACGAGAAACTGGAAATTGTCAATGGAAGTGTTTTTCACATGTCACCGAACATGTTGGGCGCGCATAAGGTCTTTGTCGAAGACGTGGTACCCTCCAACGTCATCCCCGAGCCATCTACATTCATCGTCTGGGGTCTGCTCGTGATGACGGCTGTCGGTGGTTCGTATTGGCGTCGAAAGCGAGCCGCCGCGTGAAGCCCGGTGGGGAGGAATGATCGGCGCGGACGTGCCGGGGAAGCGAATGGCTCGGCGGGTGGCACAAAAATGGCCCTGCAAAACCAGGTGAAATGTGTATACTGGTATACATAATATCGGATGAGCTTTGGGAGCCGGTACCCCGGTAATCGAGATCGGACCACACTGCGACGAGCGGATTTTGCGAATCGACCGCGACAAGGCTCGAAAGGCGAGTTTTCCAGGGCCTCCGCTACCGCACTACGCACCGTCAATCAGCATCCCCGGCAATCGTGAAAACGATCCTCTGATAACGCGTCAACGGCGGGTCCCCATCGTCGGTAACCTCCAGGATGACGTGGATCGTCTTGCCCGGCTCGTCGGGCACGACGAAACTGGCACCCGTGCTCGACGCCGCGGCGGTGATCTCGATCGGCGCGCTGACGGTGTCCACGTCGGTGTACTGCCACCACTTGTACGAGAGCCGGTCGCCGTCGGGGTCGGGCAAGTCCACGGCGCTGAGCGTCACCTTTTCGCCAGGTGCGACGGAGCGGTCCAACGGCCCGGCCAGCTTGGCCCGCGGCGGATGGTTGGCCTGCTCGGGGCCCTTTACGCACCAGTCGGCCCGGGCGGCCCAATCGTTTTGGAAGGCCACGGCCCAGCGCCAGATCGGCCGGTCGAGGTTGCCGGCGTCGCGCCCACCGCGCCAGGTGTTGCCGCCGGGCCGCTCCTGAACGAAGCGGCCACCCCATCCACCCCAGCCCGGGTGTTCGAGGCTTCGCAGCCCGACGTCGATTTGGTGCATGAACGACGGCGAATCGCCCTCGGAGCGGAACGCCCCGCCGCTCGACTCGTAGACGGCGCAGAGCGGGCCGTGCCCTTTGAGGATGTGCCGCTCCATCCATGCCCTCTCGAAGTAGCCCTTCCGCGGCGGCGGGATCTTCCTGGCCCAACTGTAAGCGATGCAGGCGAACTGCCGGAAACTGCCCAGCACCTGGAGCTTCGGCCAATTGGGCTGGATGTAGGTGCGGAAGGTCTTGTCCTGATCGAGGATGATGTAGATGATCGCCTTTTTTGAGACCTTGTCGATCTGATCGGGATGTTGATGCTGGATCTTCCACAGGGCACGGGCGATCGTGTTCGTGCCGCCCCAGGCCTGGAGATAGACCGGGCCGGGCCGGTCGTCGAGCAGCATCTCGACTATCCGGTCCGAGCCCGGGGTGTCGTGGCTCATGTCGCCCACGTTCGCGACGTTGCCCGTGTAGACGAGCTTTCGCAACGCATCGGCCGTGGGGAATCCTTCGGCGTGTTTCGACAACTTGGGATAGACCGACTCGTAGAGGTCGATTTGGTTGTCGAGCCAGACCTCGTCGGCCCAGTCGTGGCGTTTGACCTTCTTGCCGTCGCCCTTCCAGTGGAATCTGGAACTGCAGTGGATGATGCCCTCGATGTCCCACTCGTTGGCGTAGAGCAGAAAGCGGACCATCGAGCAGCGGTCGTCGATCTCGCCGTCGGTGGTGGCAATAACACGCGGCCGGGTGCCCGGCGCCGGCGCCGGGACGCTCAATCCGGCCACGGCTTCGTCGGTCGGGCCGGCGGACGGTGCCGCCGATACGGTTCGCGCCAGGCCGGCGGGCACGGCGGCCTTGAAATCGGGTACCGCGTCCGCAGCGGTCTGGCACTTGCGGATGGCTTCGAGCGTCAGGGCCCCGTCCGGTCCATTGCGACTGCCGAAGACCTGTACGGCGTGGAGTTGGCCGCGAAACTGGCGATTGGTGCCGTGGCCGTGGATCGTCGGGTTGTAGTTGCCGATCGTCAACGGCCCGCTGCCCTGGCCGGTGGCTTTGGCGCCGTAGGAAGTCGTTCGGTCGAGGGTCGCCGGCGTGGCCGGGTTTCCGAAGTACCAGCGGACGTTTTCCGCCTGCCTGGTGCCGTCGTATGCGACCGCAAAGAAGCACCATTTGCCCGGGGTGAGCTTGCCCGGCGATGAATCATTGCGAACGCGGTCGGGCCACTCGTTGATCGCCAGTCGGAGCCGGCCGTCGGCGAGATGTACGAGATCGAATCCGGCCTGATTGTATTGCAGGTTGAAGGCGAAGCGGTTTCCGCCGGGGCCGATGTCGAGGCTTATCGGCCTGGCCCAGCCACAGATCGTCAACGACCGCAGGCCCTCAAGCTGTCGCAGGGGCCGGTTGTCGGGCCCCACGGCGATCCAGCCCCACGGTCCTTGCGCGGGCAGGTTCAGCGTGCCGTCGTCGCCTTGGCTGATGTTGCCGATCAGTTTCAGCGGCGTCTGTCCGCTCTTCAATCCGATGCGTGCCAAGGGTGCGTTCGGATCGGACTGCTTCCCGGCCTGTTCAGCCCACGCGTTGGAAGCGAGAATCGCGAGAACCATGACGATCGTGACCTGCAACCTGGTTTTCATAGCATTTCTCTCTCGAGTGATGAAGGTGGTCCGTATAGTAGGCAATTCTGGCCGATTCGCCCTTTGATGTCAAACATCCAAACGATCCAGCACGTCCTTGATCAACAGCGACGACTTGTACGGGATCATCTCGGCCGACAGTTCGCCGAACGCTTGCTGTGCCGGCTGAGCGGTCGCCAGCAGAATGCGGTGTTCCTGAAACGTTCGCAGCGTTTCGATCTTGGCCTGAAGGTACTCGGGCGTCCAGAAACCGACGATTTCCATCAGCACGCTGCGCCCATCGTCGTGCCGAAACACGAAATCGGGTACGAACACCTTCTGCCGCTGATGCAGCACCTCGCCCTCGCGGATCAAGGTCCAGCCGTCGCGCGGTTCGGCGCCCCATTTGGCGGCAAACGATTCTTCCACGCTGGAGTCGAAATCCTCCGGCGACGGCAGGTGGCTGTTCAGACCGTCCTTCGAGGAGAGGTCGAGGCCCACGCTGCGTCCGCGGCGACGCGTGGAAACGATCGCGTGTATCCGCCAATCGCGGCACGCGAGCAGCGCCGGCAGAAACCGTGCCATGGCCGCGCCGTAGCGGCGCGTCTGCCGCAATACCGACGCCGGCCCGTCGAAGTGGAAACGATACCGGCCGTCGCCGATGCGTGAGATAGTGTGCATCAGCCGGGCCAGCTTGGCGTAGCGGAGGATGGTCTTGAAGTCGTCGCCGGCCCAGACGGTCATCGAGACCGCCCCGAACAACGCAGCCTGGACCTGGGCAACGTTGTATCGCGCCAGCAATGCCGTGGCGTCCGGATAGCCCTCGAACTCCGCCAGGCGGTGGAATTCGATCACGTCGGCGAACAGTTCCCGATCGATCTCGGCCCAGGACCGGCCGAGCCGCTTGGCGATTTCGGCCTTTACCCGGGCCTCTTCGCGTCCGAACAGCCGGTCGGCGCTGCGCACCAGCGGATGCGACTCGGCGGCGGCGCGGAACACCTCGCGTCGCAGCTTGGCAGCGCGTCCGCGGCGGTCGCGTTCATACGTGCTGGCGTCGTCGAGCAGTTTGCAGAAGGCGTCGATTCGCCGCGCGGGGCAGTCTTCTTCGTCGGCCAGCACGGCCCAGACCGCGCGGTGCAATTCACGGCGCGTGCGCCCGACGCCGTTTCGATAGACGTGGAGCATCCGCCCGGCGTAGTCGACATACCGCCGGTGGCGGCCGAGCGTGAGCCGGTCGGGAAAGACCCGGCCGCGATCATACTCTGCGATGGCGTGTTCCTTGGTAAGCATCGCTGTCTCTGCGCCGGCGCGACCGGCGTTCCTCGTTGGTTCCGGCCGAAACGACCTCGTAGAGCACGGCCCGGGCGTTCCCCGATTTCCGCAGGATACGCCCCAGACGTTGCTTGGCCTGGCTGCTCGAGGCCGTGCCTCCGATCACCACCGCAACCTTCACTTCCGGCAGATCGACGCCTTCGTCCAACACGCGGTTGGCGACCAGGGCCGGGTAGCTGCCGTCTTCTAGTCCCTGGAGGATCTCCAGCCGTTCGTGCTTGCCGCAGTGGCTCAACAGGCAGGGGATCAAGAAACGCCGAGCGACGTCGCGGGCCATGGCGTTGGAACCGGCAAACACCATGCACGGCTCGCCGACGTGCAGGCGGAAGAGGTCTTCCAGCACGCGGAGCTTCTCCTCCGCGCGATCCTCGATCGATTTCTTGGCGAAGTAGGCCCTCAACACCCGCCGGGCCGCCGGCGTCTTGCCCGTCTCTTCGCAAAGATCCTCCCAAGTAAACTCCGCATCGGTCTCGCGGCGCTCGTTCATGTACTCTCGTACTTGCCGAGAAAGCTCCTTGTATCGGGCCTGCTCCTGGGGCGAAAGATGGACGGGAATGCGTACGATCTCATAGTCGGCCAGGGTCTGGCCCTTCGCCGCCGAGATCGGCATTTCGTAAACCGTCGGGCCGATCAGCGCCGGCAGTTCCGCGTGGCGTCCGTCGGACCGTTCGGGAGTGGCCGTCAGTCCCAGCCGCATCGGGGCCGCCGACATTCGGGCGGCGTCGCGGCGGATCCGGCCCGGCAGGTGATGGCACTCGTCGAACACGATCAGGCCGAACTGGTTGCCGAACTTTTCCATGTGGATGCAGGCGCTGTCGTAGGTGGTGACCGAGACCGGTCGAACGCGAAACACGTTGTCGCCGACGATACCGGCGTCGTATCCCAGACCGGCGAGGATCCGCCGATGCCATTGATACATCAGATCGCGAACCGGCGCAACCACCAGGGTGCTGACCGCGGTCCGGGCCATGATCGACAGGGCGACTTCGGTCTTGCCGGTTCCGGTCGGCATTACGATCAGGCCGCCGCTGCCGGCGGTCCACGCCTCGACGGCGGCCTTCTGTTCCGCACGCAGCCGATGGATCTCCACTCGCGGCCATTGTACCGATTGCCAGCCGGCAACCTGATCGTCGCAGGAGTGGTTTGCCCGGCGCAGACGCTCCTCGGCCGCCGCGTAGTGCATCGCGTCGCAACGCCAGGCGCCCACGCGGCCGTCCCACACCCAGGGATCGGGGCCAAACGCCGCAAGGGGGTCATTGCGGGCGATACCTTTCAAGACCAGCGTTCCCTCGGAAAAGGAGAGCGTCGGCAAGGCAACGGGCATTGGCAGGCTCCGGCACGCGTGAACTGATCGAACAGCGTCCATTATTTGCACACGCGGTACGGCGTGCAATCGCAGTTGCCTCGGGGGGAGGGTGAGGGGAGAAGGGTGAGGGGAGAAGGGTGAGGGGAGAGGGGCGGTTAAGGGGCTGGAACAGTGTGGGCAAGCGTCTAATTCGATGTTTAGCGAGGCAGCAACGCTGCCCGTTCTTTGTGGGGGGGTTGGTACCAGTCCCCTGTCAAGCGTTTGAACCCACACGGAAAACTAGAACGATCACAACCCCTGAAAAGCGGGCAGCGATGCTGCCCCGCTAAACGACTGGCCCACGCCCACCCTTCACCACACGCGCGACTAACCCCACCTCATGGTTACAGCGCGGTCATCCATTCTGCACATCAAATCAATTCAGACGGGGGTTGTCGGGCCTTCTCGCCGATGGTAGACTTATCTGCTTGGCTTGCGTTGTGAAGGAGGAAACCGGTTATGAAAGACAAGATTCATCCCAAGTACGTCGAAACCAAGGTCACCTGCGGCTGCGGGAACGCGTTTACCACGCGCAGCACCAGACCAGAGTTGAAGGTCGACATCTGCAACGTCTGCCACCCCTTCTACACCGGCAAATTGAAGTACGTCGACACGGCGGGCCGGATCGAGAAGTTCCAGAAGAAGTTCGCCGCCGCGGGGTACGCCAGCCTGAAACGCGGCAAGAAGAAGGCCGCCGAGCCAGCCGCCGAAGAGCAGTAGCAGCCGCAATTGTCGGTTGGGTGCCTCGGGCACGTCTCCGTTCCAACGTTCAGCAGGGCCGCTTTGGGCCCGTTCTCTACGGTCGGTCATGCGCAATCTGCTCGAAGAAAAACTCGGTCGGTTTGAGGAGTTGGAGAAGCAACTCGTCGACCAGTCGGTGTTGACTAACCCACCGCTCTTGGCGGCCGTTGCCCGCGAACACGGCTCGCTTGCCAAGCTGGCCACGAAATACCGGCGTTTCAAACAGTTGAACTTGCAGATCGCCGACGCGATGCAGATGATCGACGGCAGCGATCCCGACTTGCGAGAACTGGCCGGGGACGAACTGCCCGAGTTGAAGACGGAAAGAGAGGGCTACTGGAACGAACTGCTCGACATGACCATCGGCGGCGAAGATTCCAACCGCACCCGCTGTATTTTGGAAATCCGCGCGGGAACCGGCGGCGACGAGGCGGCACTGTTCGCCCGCGACCTCTACGAAATGTACAAGCACTATGCCGAAGACAACGGCTGGAAAATCGGCATCATGAACATGAATCCAACCGAACTGGGTGGGTTCAAGGAGATCATACTCGAAGTGGAGGGCGAAGGGGTCTTCCGCCGTTTGCAGTACGAGAGCGGCGGGCATCGCGTGCAACGGGTACCCGAGACGGAAGCCAAGGGGCGAATCCACACCTCGGCCGCCACCGTGGCCGTGATGGCCGAACCGGAGGACGTCGAGATCACCATCAAGCCCGACGACTTCCGCGAAGACATCTTCCACGCCAGCGGGCCGGGCGGACAACACGTCAACAAGACCGCCTCGGCCATCCGGCTGACCCACTTCGAGAGCGGAATCGTGGTCAGTATCCAGGATGAAAAGAGCCAGCACAAGAACCGCGCCAAGGCCATGAGGGTCCTGAAGACGCGGCTCTACGAGGCCAAGCAGAAAGCGGAGAACGCCAAGAGGGCGCGGGAGCGCATGACCAAGATCGGCTCCGGCGACCGCAGCCAACGCATCCGCACCTACAACTTCCCCGAAAACCGCGTTACCGACCACCGCATCAATCTCACCCTCTACAAACTCGACAGCATTCTGGCCGGCAATCTCCATCCGGTGATCGAGGCGATGACGGAATATGAGCGGCAGGAGCTACGTTCCGCGTTCGGTACCGTTGACTGATTGGGCGAGAAGTGCAAAATGGGGGCTGAGATGTCCGAAAACGCCCCCTGGACCGTCGGCCGGTTGTTGCAATGGACCGCCGACTACCTGAAGAACAACGGTGCCGACAGCCCCCGGCTGGATGCCGAAATCCTCTTGGCCAAAGCGCTCGGTTGCCGACGGATAGAACTCTATACGGCCTTCGACGACGTGCCCGACGACGAGTGCCGGGCCGCCTTTCGCGAACTGGTCAGGCGCCGGGCCGCGGGCACGCCGGTGGCTTACCTGGTTGGGCGACGCGAGTTCTACTCGCTCAGCTTTCGTGTCACCGAGGATGTGCTCATCCCGCGCCCCGAGACCGAACTGCTGGTGGTGACGCTGTTGGATCTGGCCAAGCACCGGGTGCTGGGCGAACCGATTGCAGTGGCCGACGTGGGTACCGGCAGCGGGATCATCGCCGTCTGTGCGGCCAAGCATTTGCCCGACGGACGACTAACGGCGATCGACTTCAGTGCGGCCGCGTTGCAGGTCGCCCGGGCGAACATCGCCGAGCACGGTGTTGCCGAACGGGTCGAACTGATCGAGAGCGACCTGTTCGCCGCGGTGCCGGCCGAGCGGCGGTTCGATTTCATCGTCTCCAACCCGCCGTACGTGGGTACTTCCGAACTGGAGGGTTTCGCACCGGACGTAAAGGATTTCGAGCCCCGCGCGGCGCTGGTGGCCGGGCGACGGGGTACCGAGGTGATCGAGGCCTTGGTTCCGCAATCCGCCGAACGGTTGAACCCCGGCGGATACCTGCTGATCGAGATCAGCCCGATCATCCACGACCGTGCCCGATCCATCTTAGAGAGCGACGATCGCTTCGAGCTTTCCCCAACGATCAAAGACCTCTCCCGGCTACCGAGGGTGCTGCAAGCGAGAACTAAGGAGTGAGCTTTTTCGTTTAACCCTGTCGTTTAACCCTGCCGTTTAACCCTGAGCCGAAGGCGACGGTTGTTCTGCACAGCATCTGCGCAACCAACGGCCTTCGCCTTCGGCTTCGGGTTAAACGACCTGATGGAAAACGAACTGCATCGGAACTCTTGCGAGTTCCGCTACTATCCACTATCCACTAACCACTATCCACTATCCACTACCCCAATGTCGATCTTCCAAATCACCGGCGGCAAGCGGCTCCGCGGCACGGTTGCAGCCAGCGGCTCGAAGAACGCGGCGTTGCCGATGATGGCCGCCTCGATCCTGGCCGACGGGCCGGTGCTTTTGAAAGGCGTGCCGTGGCTGGCCGACGTCGATACGCTCTCGTCGGTGCTGCGCGAGTTGGGTGTGGAGGTCTCCCGATCGGACGCCGGACTGACGCTGGAGACGGTCGACACGGCGCCGATTCGAGCCCGATATGACCTGGTTCGCCGCATGAGGGCAGGCTTCTGCGTGCTGGGACCGCTGTTGGCCCGGCGAGGCCGAGCGGTGGTTTCGCTGCCCGGCGGATGCAACATCGGCGACCGGCCGGTCGACTTGCACCTGAAAGGGCTCGCCGCACTGGGGGCCCGACTGCGGCTGCGGCACGGCTACGTCATCGCCCGAGCAGGACGTCTCGCCGGCGCGACGATCGATCTGGACGGGCCGCGCGGTCCGACGGTCACCGGCACCGCCAACGTCGTAAGCGCCGCGGTCCTGGCCAAAGGCGAGACGCTCATAACCGGTGCCGCCGTCGAGCCGGAGATCGTCGACCTGTGCGGATTCCTGAACGCCATGGGAGCGAGAATCTCTGGACTCGGTACGCCGACCATTCGCGTCGAGGGCGTCGAACGGCTCGATAATGTCGCACGACTCGGGGGCGTCGCCTATCGCGTGATACCCGATCGGATCGAGGCGGCCACGCTGCTGCTGGCGGTAGCCATCACCGGCGGATCGGCCACGGTGACCGGCGTCGTGCCGGGCCACATGTCGGGAGTGCTGTCGGTGCTTCGCGCGGCCGGATCGCGGATCGAAACCGGCGTGGATCGGGTAACAATCGCCGCCGCCGGCCGGCCGCTTCCGATCGACGTTGCGGCGCGGCCCTACCCCGGCGTGCCGACCGACGTGCAGGCCCAACTGACGGCCCTGGCGTGCGTTGCCCGCGGTCAAAGCACGGTTCGCGACGACGTCTTCGTCAATCGGTTCATGCACGTCGCCGAGTTGAATCGCCTGGGTGCGAGGATTCGCCGTCGCGGCCGCGGGGTCGTGATTACCGGCGTGCGACGACTCACGGCGGCCGCGGTCACGGCGTCCGATCTACGGGCAAGCGCCGCTCTGGTCATTGCCGCCTTGGCCGCCGAGGGACAAAGCGTGGTCCGCCGGGCGCATCACCTCGATCGAGGATACCAGCGGCTCGACGAGAAACTCAACCGGCTCGGCGCACGAATCGAACGAAAAAGAAGTCCGTTTGCTGATACGATCACCCAACCAACGGAGGAGTCCAATCATGGCGGCAACCGACACGAAGAACCTCAGCGGCAAGGCATGGTGGAAGGCTAATCAGGCCAAGTATCCCAACAGCACCAAGGTCTCGGACCTGGAGGCCGGCTTTCGCCGCAACGTCGAGGAGTTTCTCAAGGCCCTCAAAGACGCCGGCGCCAAGGTGACCATCAGCAGCACCAAGCGCAACGAAACCCGGGCACACCTGATGCACTATAGCTGGAAGCTGGCCAAGGGTCAGACCACGGCCGCACAGATCCCCAAGAAGCCGGGCCTGGACATCGTTTGGGATCACGGCGACGCGGCCGCGTCGAAGAAGGCCGCCGAGGAGATGATCTCCCGCGAGTGCTTCAACATGGCCTACATCGCCTCGCTGACCTCCAATCACATCAGCGGCAAGGCCATCGACATGACCATCACTTGGACCGGCACACTGAAAATCAAACAGAAGGACGGCAAGGAGATCGAAATCAAGACGGCGCCGTTCGACGGAATGAACACCGAACTGCACAAGGTCGGCAAGACCTACAAGGTGATCAAGCACACGACCGATAAGCCGCATTGGTCGGTCAACGGGAGGTGACGCTTCCCGCGTGACTTCACCGCGAACGCTCTCTCTCCACGCATCGGTTGAGTTGCTGCACCAGCCATTCGGCTTCGGCCTTGGTATCCAGTTCGCCGGCCAGCGTCATGTTCCAGCATTCGTCTTCGTCTTGGCCGAATTTCAGCCGGCCGGCGCGGTGGAATAGTTCTACGTTGAAGAACGGACGGCCGTTGATGTTGCCCGAGTTGTTCGAGACAATGCGTTCGATCGCGTTGCACGGGATCCGTTTCTTCCAGGAGAAGCCGAAGAACGTGCGGCGGTGGTGCAGGTGTCCGTTGGCGATCCAGGTCTCACGGCGGCAGAGCGATGCCGCCAGCAGCACCAGCATCAGCAGGCCGATGCCGAGAAAGACCACCGACATCAGCAGCGGGACGATCGCGAACACGGCGTTGAAGATGCCCTCGAAGAGGTTATCGGCCCGTTCCCGCATAAACGAGCTAATGCCCATGTACACCAGAAACACGCCGGCGCCGCCGAAGACGCCGCCGATGATCCCCATCATCGCCACGTGCTTCATTCCCGGCCACGCCTTGGCGACGTACGACTTCCGGCCGTCGCGCGAGCCAACGCTGATCCGTTTTCCCTTCGATTGTGCTTTGAGGTATTCCTTGAGTTCTTCGGTCGACTTCGGCCGTTCGGCAACGTTCGGATCGCTCTGTTCGGTTCGGTAGACGGGCACGTTGAACTCGACGTCGAGGTCCATGCCCGGCATGTCGCAGGTGGCCTTCAATAGCCAGCGAAAATAGACCGACGTTCCTTTGCCGCCGGCCTTGACGTTGTCGGTCTCGTCCTTGGTTTTGTAGGGGATGGTGAACTCGATCGGGAGTACGCACATTCCGCCGCCGAAACGCATTTCGCGCTGGCCGAGGGTCAAGCGGTGTTCCCAGAGCCGGCTGACGTCGGTATCGCTGCTCGACGATTTACCGCGGTTGAGGTGGCGGACCGTTTTGCGTTCGTTGATCAACACCACCTGGATTTCGGTGTCCATGGCGAAGCGGTCGGGCAGCACGAGTTCGCCGCGCAGCTTGCCGCCGATCACGCCCGGCACGGTGCTCATGCGAAACTCGGTTCCGCGAAAGCGCCAGGCACGCAGCGATTTCACCACCGCGGCGGCCAGGCCGATCAGCCCGACGGCCGGAAACATCAGCAGCCAGAGTTCGACCCCCAGGCGAAAGCGGAACAGGTCCGGCTCCTTGAAGTAGATCAACACGCCGACGCCGCAGAAGACCGCCGCGACGAACCACAGCACGAAGATCCCGCCACGCGACGGGCGAATGGTTCCGCCGCGCCACCGCTTGTGTTCCCAGGGTTTGGTGCCGTGTGCTATTTGCATTCTTGGTTTCTCACATTCTTCACTCATGCCCACGCAAGAACGTTCAAACATCCAACCCGCGAAACACCTGCTGCATCAAGATGTTCTTCTTCGAGGTCATCGGCCCGGCGTTCTTCTCGTCGCGGAGAATTGTGTACATCATGTGGTACTTCGCATCAAGGTCGTCGGCGTAGTGGACGATCAGCGCCTCGGGGGTCATCGGCGGCTTGGGCGATCCCCACTCGGGCAGGCGCTGATGGGCGATCACCAGGTGTTCGAGTCGCAGCAACATCTCGGCGTCGACGTCGATCTTGGCGGCGATTTCGGCGGCCGCTTCGCGCACCATGTCGCGCCCCTGAAGCATGTGGCCGATCATCGACCCTTCGGCCGTGTACGACGTGCCTTCCACGTCTTCGGCCAGTTCGCGCACCTTGCCGACGTCGTGCAAAACGGCCCCGGCGACGACCATGCCGCGATCCAACGGCGGCTGCATGTCGGGGTAATAGCCGGCGTACTTCTCGGCCAGAAAGACGGACGTGCGCGTGACGCTCAACGTGTGCTCCAACAGCCCGGCGGCGTAGGCGTGATGATTGTGCCGCGCGGCGGGGTGGGTCATCAGCGTCTCGCGGTTCGACTCCAGGATCGACTCGACAAGCTGGGCAAGCGGACGGTTGTCGATCTTCTCTCGAACGATCGCCAGCAGTTCGTCGAACATGGCGGCCGGGTCGAAACGCGACTGCGGCCGGCACGCGCCGGGGTCGAACCCGTCGGCTCGGTCGGCGTCGGTCGCCTCGCGTATCTTGCGGATGTCGAGTTGAGGGCCATAGTCCGTCTCGCGGTAGGCCGCCCGCAGCTTGTAGAACGAGCCGGGCGTCCAGCTATCGCGACAGTCGGCCGACCAGGGTGAATTGTCCCAGATGGGAAAGCTCACCTCGCGGCCGGCGTCGCGAAAGGCGACCTTGAAATACGGTTTGCCGTTGCGCGTGGTCAGCTCTTCCTTGGCGCTGAGTTGCACAAACAAGTCGGCCTCCTGGTCGGGCATCATTTCGCTAAGCCGAACGATGGGCATGGATCGGGGCATTTTGTAGTGGATAGTGGTTAGTGGATAGTGGTTAGTGGTGGCAGCATCCTACCGGAGAACCTGGACTGGAAGCCGCTGCCACATCCAGCCACAATGGGCGATCGAACGCCATTATTGTAGCGAAAGGCGCATGCACCGGGCAGTGGGGGGTGTTGGTGCCGTAGCGGCAATCGGGCGGATTTGGCGAAGATCGGCCCGGTCGTAGTCCGAAATCAGATACGGGTAGTTGTCTTTCTTGGCCGTAAAGCGACCTTCTACCCAACGCGGCGAGTAATGCTCGCCCACCAAACGGCACTGACAAACCGCTCTCGAACACTAAACACTAACCACTATCCACTATCCACTAACCACTACCAACCGTGTCCATCACCCGACGCAAGCCGACTCGTCCGAAACCGCCGATGGCGCGAAGCGTTGCCCAGACGTGGCTCGACGCCTTTGTGGCCTACTCGGCCGGCGAGTGTCATCTGGCGGCGAACACGGTGGCCGCGTATCGGCGCGACCTGACGCGGTTCTTCGAATGGCTCGACGGCCGCAGCATCCCCAAGTTGTCGATTCGCGACCTGGCCGATTACGCGGGCTACCTGCACGACAAGCGGCTGGCCCCGGCCAGCATCGCGCGGCACATCGTCTCGCTGAAGGTCTTCTTCCGCTACTTGCAGTTGGAAGGCGTGATGGAAGACAACCTGGCCGAGTTGCTCGGCAGCCAGAAGCTATGGCAACGCGTGCCGAAGGTGCTCAGCCCGCAGCAAGTCGCCGAGTTGTTTGAATGTCCACGAGAGGGCGATCGTTGCTGGCGGCGCGATCGGGCGATGCTCGAACTGCTTTACGCCACCGGGTGCCGGGCCTCGGAACTCTCGAACCTGCGGTTGCGCGACATGCACCTCGACGAAGGTTTTTGCGTCTGTCGCGGCAAGGGCGACAAGGAACGGATCGTGCCGCTGGGGCGCCGTGCCGCCGATGCGGTTGGGGAGTATCTGCGGCACGAACGCGGAGAACTGGAGGCGCTGAACCCGGCCGGCGACGGTTGGGTGCTGTTGTCGTATCGCGGACGGAGGCTGCGGCGGGAACGGATCTGGGAACTGCTGAAGAAATACGCCGTACGCATCGGTGTGCCGCCGGAGGTCAGCCCTCACACGCTTCGCCACAGTTTCGCCACGCACATGCTCGCCGGCGGCGCCGACATGCGCCAAGTGCAAGAGATGCTCGGACACGCCAGCATCGCCACCACACAAGTCTACACCCACGTCGACCCCTCGCGGCTGAAAACCGTGCATCGGAAGTTTCATCCGCGGGCGTAGCGGCCCATAGTCGTTGTTCGCTCCGCGAACAACGACTATCGAGCGAACCGGACCTTCTCGATCAGCCCGACGATCCGCCCTTCGTCGACGTATCCGGAGACGGCGGTCAGCGCGGCCATGGCGTGTTCGTACTTGAGTTGGTAGTCGCAATCGAGTTCGACCTCGGCCGATCCGCGAGCGACGGGCCCGACGTCGTCGCCGATCAGCCGCCGGATCTCGGCGTGCAGTTGGTCGAAGTCCTCCAGGTCCCTCTGACCCATCCGGATGCCGGCCAGACGGCCGTCGGCGTCGGCCAGCAGGCGGACCTTGATCGGCGGCAGTTGGCGAACGTCTTCGACCGGTCCGGCGGCCACGCGGGGCATGCGGACGTCGAAATCGCCCTCCGGACTGACGATCTGGAAGGTCATGATAAAGAAGATCAAGAGCAGGAAGACGACGTCGATCATTGACGTCATGGTCAGTTCGGTCTTGCTATGGCCGTCGCGGCCGGCGTTGCGGATTTTCACGGGTTATGGTCCTTTCCTTAGTAGTTCCTTGGTAGAGAACCGCCGCATGAGTTCCTCGCTGAGCACGTCGACCTCGAGGACCAACTGCGCGAGGCGGTTTCGCAGCATGTTGTAGGTGGTGAGTGCCGGAATGGCGACGAGCAATCCGACGAAGGTGGTAAACAGTGCCGTGGAAATTCCCTCGGCCAGTTCCGATGGGCTGGGCGTGTTGTCGCATACGGCGATAGCGCGAAACGAACTGATCATTCCTTGCACGGTCCCCAGCAGCCCGACCATGGGCGCCACGGTGGCGATCAGGGCCAAGTAGCCGAGGCGGTGCTCGGCCTTCATGTTTTCGCCGCGGCCGACGTCCTGCATGGCATCCAGGGCCCGATCGTATCCGGCGGAAAGCGCGGCCATGCCCGCCGACAACACGCGGCCGAGGAACGATTCGTCGGCGTCGGCCACCTCGTAGGCTTCCTGGTAACGCCGCTGGCTGAGTTGCTCTTCAAACTGCTTGACCAGGATCGGCGGCACGACGTTTTCGCGCCGGGTGCCGAGCAGATTGATAACCAGCAAGGCCACGAGCGAGAACGACAGGCCGAGAAACACCAGCCCATAGAACGGCCCCAGCGACCGGACCGTCCACCAGAGAAGACTCATTTCCGCCTCGGCCGGTTTTGGTTTGTCGGCAACCGGTGCCACGGGCGCGAGCGTCTCGATTTCTTCGGCGTCGGCGGCCGCAACATCGAGCAGGTTGAAATCCCCAAGTACCGGCAGCAACAGAAACAAGCAGACACTCGCGCAGAATCGTGCGGATACACGTCGGTCGCGCATAGCAACCTCCTCTCTGCAACAAAGGTTCGATGGCCCGAAGGGGCGCTCTTACTTGCCGCGGCTTGGCGATTGCACTGTGCAATCAACTGTTCGCGGAGAGGTAGCGCGGTTATTCCGGTGGGGAATCACGATGCCGTGCGCGGCGGGGAGAACTTGATCTTTTCGATGACCTTGATGACGCGGCCGTTGTCGATGTATCCGGAGATGGCGGTAATGGCGTCGACGACGTTCTTGAACTTGAGGTTGTAGTCGCAGTCGAGTTCGACCTCGGTGGTAGCGGCGATGGAACCCGGCCCGGTGTCGTCGCCGACAATCTCGCGGATCTGGGCGTGCAGCAGCCGGAAATCGGTCCCCAGCCCTCGCTGGCCCATCTGGATGTTGGCCAGCCGGCCGGCGGCGTCCGCCCTCATGCGGACCTTGATCGGCGGGAGTTGATTGTCGTCGGGCAGTCCTTCGCTGGGAGCCGCCAGGGGCATTTTGATGTTGAAATCGCCCTCGGGCGTGACGATCTTGAAGGTCATGATGAAGAAGATCAGCAACTGGAAGACGATGTCGATCATCGGCGTCATCTGCAGTTCGATCTCCTCTCCGCCGTGACGCTGCACGTTGCGAACTTTCATCGGCTAGTTCCTTTCCTTCTGCTTGGCGCGCAGCGCGAACTTCTCGAACTTCGTATCCTGACAGACCTTTATCAACTCCTGCACCCGTCCGGTCTTGGCGTCGGAGTCGGCACGGATTATGACCGTGGCCTTGCTGGGGCTCTTGCCGCGGGCCCGCATGACCTGCGATTCGCGCAGCAAGGGCCCGGCCATGGCCGTCAGCGGATACTCCTCGCCACCCAAGATTACGCTTCCCTCCTTGGTGAGTTGAAGCGTAATCGCGTTCTCGAGCGGGGCCTCCGGTGGTTTGGCCAACACGCTGTCGGGCAGATGGATCCGCTGGTTCTGGTCCGCTTCGGCGAAGTTGATCAGCACCATGAAGAACGCGATCAACTGGAACGTCATATCGATCATGGGGGTCATGTCGCCCTTGGCGAACGGGGCTCCCCCTTTTCTTCCAAGCTTGGGCATCGGTCGACTCTCGCGTTGGTTTGACGGTGCTCGAGTGGTCTATCGTTGTTGCGGCTGCGGTTTCTTGGCCGCTCCCCCGGCACCGGTACCCATGGTCGAGAACCGGCTCATCAGCCCTTCGCTGAGGATGCCGACTTCGAGCACAAGCCGGGCAACCCGGTTGCGGAGAATGTTGTACGCCGCAATGGCCGGAATCGCAATGAACAGACCGACCAGCGTGGTGAACAAGGCCGTGGAAATACCAACGGCCAGTTCCGATGGTTTCGGCGCGCCGGTGGCGTTGGCGATCACGCTAAACGACGCGATCATACCCTGGACCGTTCCCAGCAGCCCGACCATCGGGCTGATCGAGCCGATCAGGGCCATGTAGCTCAGCCGGTGCTCGAGCTTCATGTTCTCCTCTTCGCCTACCTCTTGCATGGCCTCAATGGCCTGGTCGTATCCAGCCGAGAGCTTGGCCAGCCCCGCCGAGAGGACCTGGCCCAGGAACGAGTCGTCGTTCTTGGCCATTTCGTAGGCCTCCTGGTAGCGTTTCTCGTTCAAATGGCCTTCGAAGCCTTCGACGAGCGCCACCGGCACCACGTTTTCACGCCGTGCCGTGAGCAGGTTCATCACGAACAGGGCGACCAGCGTGAACGACAAGCTGAGGAACACAAGGCTGTAGAACCAGCCCAGCGCCTCGGCCATCCACCGCAGGCGGCTCTTGGCGGGCGGCGGCGTGGGGGCGGCCGGCGCCGTTCCCAGCGGGGCGTCGGGACCGCCCGGGTCAACCGCGAACTCACCCTCCTGGGCCACCGCACTTGGGGCGTCGACCAGGGCGACACCCGAGACTACTAGAAATGTCCCTGATAGCAGCCAGAAGGAGAGCAGGCCCGCGCCAAACCATCCCAAGGAAAACCGATGCCGCATAACAACCTCCAAAGCAAAAAGCAAATAGTTGGTTAATTACAACGTTAGACTCCCAAAGACCGCAAAACTCTAGTGTACCTTGACGGAAGGGTAACCGTAAAGCTCCCGACTCGATTTCCTAACAAGACACCACCCGTTGGTGTTACGGTGATGCTCCCTGTTTGTTCCAGCGACTATTCGCGTAGCGCTCTTCGAGCATCCGCTGTGCCTGGACTGCGCGTTCGGTCTTGTGGACCGCTTTCCAGAGTTCGACCAGGTTGGCCAATGCCTCGGCGTGTGCCTCGGGCACGGCGAAATAGAGGAGGTGGACGTGCAGGAAGGCCATCAGGGCCTCCTTGTCGCGGCCAGCCTTCCTCAAGGCGGTTCCCAGTGTGTTGTACGCCCGGGCTTGCAGTCCCACGTCTTCGGGATCGGCTCGGGCGAGGATGTCTTGGACCACTTTGATGGCCTGAGCGTGTGTTCCCTCGGCGGCGAGGCATCGTGCCTTGCCGAGCGTGGCGGCCAGATGTTGCGTCTTGGCCAGATCGCCGCCGGCATCCATCCCCAGCACGACTTCGAAGGCCTGCTTGGCTCCGGCCGTGTTTCCTTGAGCGAGCCGTGCCCGACCCAACGCCACGCCCGCCCTCATTTTGTAGTCGGGCCACGGTGCCTTGGCCAGCGTTCGATAGCTTTCCTCGGCGTTGGTGTAAGAGCCGTTCGCCACGGCCAGATCGCCCATGGTTTCGGTTGCTTCGAGGTAATGGTAGCTTCCCGTGTTGGCAGTCCGAAACGCCGACATCTGCCGTGCGGCGTCGAGGACCTTTCCGTTGCCACCCAGCGCGAGCCGGGCCGCGCAAAGGGCCTTGTAGAAATCGACGTCCTGCTTGACGACCTCGCGGGAGATCTCCGACGTATCGATCCCGCCAAGCGTATCCACGGCGTCTTCGTAGCGGCCGCTGCTGATGTGCAATCGGGCCGTCTTCAATTGGGGCGGTTCGTCGTCGTAATAGATCATTTCGATCTCGTTGACGGGCACCTCTTTCTCCAGGCCGCCGGCGGCGCCTTGTTGTATGGTGACCTTCAGCGGAGTCATGCCGACGACCGTGCCGCGGATGCTCCCGTCCTTGGTCTTGATCGTGTCGAACGCCCA
>Ga0180429_10001583_pt1 | contig 19281 bp, 21 predicted proteins | sample SS_ome_FD_132428 | JGI IMG/M metagenome (GOLD analysis project Ga0180429, IMG submission 132428) | Hypersaline lake sediment archaeal communities from the Salton Sea, California, USA - SS_1_S_1 metaG | ecosystem: Environmental > Aquatic > Non-marine Saline and Alkaline > Hypersaline > Sediment ...
CCAGGGGAGGGCGCCGGGTGGTCAGCCATTGTGGGTTCGTGCCTGGGCTTTATTCGCCGGTCTACTGATTAATGTCTTTATGCTGGTTCAGGCTATCATCGGCTGGATAAACGAATGGCGGGAACGTCGAGCGCAAGCCAAGTCGCTTCGGGACGAGACGAGTGCATCGTCAACAGTGGCCGCCAGTGAATCTCGACCGCAGCCGCAGCCTGAGTCAGCGTCTGAATCGAAAACCGCACCTCCGACCCCTACTATCGGGAAAGAAGACGCCAAGCCCGTGATTCATGCCAAGTTGAAGCAGGAGGACAAGACCCCTCCGGTGGACACCAAGGCAGAAAAGAAGCCTGAACCGGTAGCAGGGCAAAAGCAGGAAAGGCAGGCAGGCAAGTTGGCATCTGCCGATGCGGTCGCGAACATTGAAGAGTCGGGTGATGGCAACCAGCCAGCCGCCGATCAAGCTCCCAAAAAGGCGGTGGTTTCAAAAAAAGCCGTTCAGCGCACTGCAGCGAAAAAAGCCGCAACACGTAAGAAAGTAACCAAGAAATCGGTTGCCAAGAAGGCTGTGCCCGCAAATGCGGTTAACAAAAAAGCCCCTGCAGCAGCGCCTGACAACAAGGCGCCTTCTAAAAAGGTCGCTGCCAAGAAGAAAACAGCTACAAAGCGTTCATCGCCAGCTACTCGGGAGCCAGCGGCCAAGAAGACGCCTTCGCGCAAGGGTATCCGCTTGAAAACCCTGGACAATATGAACGATGACGGTCTGGCGTAAGCGGCGTGAGGGTAATTGCCGAGTGCGATGGCCCATTAAACCTGCTAATATAACTAAGAACCAATCGATAGGATTAAGCTATCGTGACCTCGAGGAATGCACTGCACGCAGTCATCGCGGCCTGCTTTGTGGGCCCGGGGTTTTTTTCCGTTCCGCTTCCTCTCCACGCTGCTCAAGGCTTTGTCGGTAATCCGGTGCCCCAGGCCAGGCAGCCTACCTGGCGTCCAGCCTTTCAGGCGCCGCGTCCACCTGCAAGTGTCTATCGTTGGCGTCCTCTCAGCCCTGTTGTCAGAGAAGCAGGCGGCGGGGATCGGCGTGCTTCGAGTGATGTGAACAGGCGCTGGGCGCGAAGCGCGAGACCGTTGACCCGTGGTGGTGAGCTGGCCTCGCAGTTCAGGCCCGATCATCGGACTGGTGAAGCTGCAGGACAACCACAGGCATCGATGGGGCAGGATAGTGATCTGCATGCGCAGTTCAGGCCAATCAAGCCTTCCGCCCGGAAGGCCTACGAAGAACTCTATGAGCAACCGCAACCGATCCCTCTGCATCAATCCGCGCCGGTAATGCCTTATATGCCTCCTCCCGTGCCAATGACGCCGTATTGGCCGTATTGGTAACCAAAGGAAAGGGTAAAGGGTAGCGATTGCTGCGATATCGCGATCACGTCGAACGGCGTTTTTGTTTTTCTGATCAATCCGGGTTCCCGGTAATCAAGCCGACATTCAGCACGGATAACATTCAGTTTTGTAGTGAGCTTGTGGATTAATGTAATTGACTGAAAATGTTGGGAATTCATGGCTTGTCCCCTGGTTTTCCACAGTTACTCAACAGTTTTCCACAGGGTTTTTCACAATATCTTGTGATTGACAGGATAAATATTACGTATATATTGCGATTAGGGATGCGTGCTCGTCCCTGGAACACCTGAAACAGAGAGGCCGCATAGATGCTATTTCGACGCTGGATGAGATTTGGAATCCTTTCATCAGCTCTGGTTGCGATTCCTGCGCAAAATGCCTTTGCTTTCGGTGGTCAGTGGCGTCCGGTGAATTCGGTGGCTCCCGGTGTTCATTCCGCGGAGGCCAGGGCGCAGCGTGCCGCATCTGCAGCTCACGCGAGATTCCGGCCGATCAATCACCTGCGTAAGCCGCAACCCTTGCCTCAGCTGGCGGCTCCTATGGTGCCGCCACCTCCGGTGCGTCCCATGGCTCCACGGGCACCGCAGGCACCTGCGTTCGCACGCCAATTCTCTTGGCACCCCGCGCCGACCCTCTGGTCTCGCCACAACGCTGCGCCAAGCGAGCGCCAGGCGCAGTCGGTCTCCCCGCGTTTTGTTCGAGCAGGAGTGAGTTCCGCTGGCTGGCGTCCGGTGGCGCAGACCGGAAACAGTCGTCCCGTAGCCTCAGTTCCAGTTCCAGTTCCCGTGACTCATCCATCCCAAGGATCATGGCGTCCTGTCGCTGACTACGGTTCGAATCTGGAACCGGCCACGGCCACGACTGGAAGTCATCCCCAGGCCATAGAATTGGACCATGGTGTCAACGCTTACAACGCTCCGGCGCCGAGTCCGTATGCGGCCTACAACGCTTATGCGAATCCCTATGCGGCACACCCTTACATGATGCCGCCTATGCCTCTGGCCGGAGGATACAATCCCTACCCGATGCCCTACATGCCGGCACCTTTCGGGGCTCCTTTCGCCGGAGGCTATCCTCCCATGATGCCACCTCCTCCACCTCCGGCTTGGGGCTGGCAGCCGCCAATGTACATGCCGGTGCGTCCCCTGTATGCTCCGCCGCCGGTACCTGGACTCGACCGGGAGTCCTCTCTCGCAGGTTGCCCCGGCTGCTAGGGGCCGAAGAGTCATTAGGAATGATCACGGTTGTCGGTAGCCTGAAAGGAGGCTCGGGCAAGAGTACGATAACCTTCAATCTCGCGGTTTGGCTGGCCATGGCTGGCGTGCGTGTGGCTGTGGTGGACGCTGATCCACAGGCAACCTTGAGCGATGTCCTGCAGGTACGTGCGGAAGAAGGGTACAAACCTTCTATCGAGCAGTTGAAGGCTGATTATCTGCTGAAAGGCAGGGAAGCCATGGCCGGGTATGACCATGTGTTGGTCGACATCGGTACGGCATCCATGGATAACCTGAAACTCGCACTGCAAATCGCAGATCGAGTGATCGTTCCAGTCCCGCCAAGTCAGGCGGACATTTGGTCAACACAGCGTTTTCTCCGATTCGTTTCAGCGCAGGCCGGAGACAGGCAGATACAGCTTCAGGGGTTTATCAACCGGGCGGATACCCACCGCTCGGTGCGTGAATCCGACGAAGCCGCCGCGGCCCTGATTTCTCTGCCTGGAATCGAGCACTTGAAACCGCGGCTGGCACAGCGGACGATATACCGGCGTTCATTCAGCGAGGGGTTGGCCGTGTTTGAACAGGAGCCACGCAGCAAAGGTGCAGCAGAGTGGAATGCCCTGGCAGCGCAGCTGTATCCCGAACTGTTGTCCTGAGAAGGGCCCGTCCAGCCCGTGATGCCGCGTATTTGAGGGTCGACACCAATGCCGAGCTTGTTCTCTCCTGTCCTCCACTGGGTCTTCAATCATTTGGTGGTGCTCACGTTTCTGGGTTTTATCGCGGTCGCGGTACTCGGAAGACATGCGATTTTCGGTCTGGAGCCTGTGGCAGAGAACGAAGCCGAAACCAGCGTGCAGCGGTTACCGGAGCAGCCGGATAGTGCCGTCCCCGGGCACGAAAAGGCACTGTTGGAGTCCGCGCCTCAACCCCAGCCCCAGCCCCAGCCTTCAGGCACCGAGCGTCTGCCGGAACAGGGCTCTGCGGAGCCCGTAGAGAAGAGCACGTCTGAAGACAATGTTTTCCGGCCAACGCAGGCGGTTTCCAAAGATCATCAGCAATTTGTGCCGCTGGATGTGGTGAAAGAGGCCAAAAGGGCAGAAGTTGGGGGAGCGAGACCTGCGCCGGCTATGGACAAAGCCCAGCTTGAGCAGTTGTTGCAATCAGCCCGGACCGCTTTTTGGGAAGGCCAGTTGGAAGGGTCCGAAACGTTATATTTGCAGTACTTGTCGCTCAATCCGGCTGACGCGAATGCCTTTGGTGAGCTGGGAAATTTGTATCAGTCGATGGCGAGGCCTCAGGATGCCTTGGATGCATACTACGAGGCCGGCGTTCGCTTCAAGGCTTTGGGGGATCGGGAACAACTGCTGCAGATTCTCGAATTGTTGTCCGATGCAAAAGATCCGAGGTTGGGGAATTTACGTAATTAGTGAACGTGTTTTTAAGGAAACTTTGCTAAGCTCTTGATAATCCAGATCAGTGTCCTGAAGGACCAACTGTGTTATCTTGGGCGACTAGCAGTTTGACTGAGACTAGGTAATGAGCGAAGTACCAGAAAAGCCGGAAAAGGAAGCGCTTCAGCAGGACGGTTATGACCGTCTTTCCGAGGTGTTCGAGTCCAGCGCGCGTCGATGGGAACTGATTATTTATCCTTCCCTGTTCGCCTTCATCGTGCTCGCGCTGTACGGCTTCTACTTGATCTACAATCTGCAGCGTGATGTTCACTATCTCGCGATCAGCGTGGACACCAACATGACCACGCTCGCTGGCAATATGCAGAGCGTTTCTCAAAACATGGGCCAGCTGACGACCAATGTGCGCGCTATGACCGTCAGCCTTGATTCGATCGACAGGAAAGTGGGTACGCTCGAGCCCATGCTGGCGAATATCGATTCCATGGACAATTCCATGCGCTCGATGACCCAGACGACCCAGTCTCTCAATCATGCAGCGCACGGGATGCACAATAAGATGTACCTGATGAACAGGGACATCGGGCGTCCAATGCGAATCATGAATACGTTCATGCCTTGGTAAGTCGCTTGACCAGGGACATAGGCGCCAGAAAAGCTCCTTAATGGAGCTTTTTTTGTGCCAGCAGGAAAGGGTTGCTGGGCTCGAATCTCGTCATACTGGGAGCATCGGGAGTGGGGTGTCCATTGGGCCTGGCTCAATCATCCTCAAACGAGATCGACAGTGAAGGTTCTTGCAGGAAATATCCCTGGATAAAGTTCACCCCGATGTTCCAAAGTGCTGCCAGGCTGTTCGCATCTTCAACCCCGCTCGCTATCGTTTTGATTCCGTTTTCCTGGAGTTGTTGATTCAGGTCCTGCAGTTCACCCTGTTGTTCAGGGCTATTTGCCAAGCCTGACATGAAATCCGGTGCCAGTTTGACGATATCAACAGGCAGGTATCGCAAGAGGTTCTCGCTGTTCGGGCCATTGCTGAAATGGCTGATTGCTATTTTACAGTTGATTTTTTTCAGACCATCCATAAGGCTGCGGGCAGTCTGGAGATTGTTGCGCAAGTCGATTTCGCGGAACTGAAATGCCAGCCAGGTGCCTTTGGCCTTGAATTCACGCAGGCAGTCGCAAACCCAGAGCAACATGGAGTCGTCATTTATCCCGTCGTGTGACAGGGTGATGTGGAAATTGATCTTTTTCCCATCCTGGCGGTGCTTTGCCAGTTCCTTTATTGCGTTCCGAACGACCCATCGGTCAATCTCGGCAAGTCGATTGGCATGCTTGGCGTGAGTCCAAAAAGCCTCGGGTTCCTGTTCTTCGCCTTTTGCATCAACCAGTCGCAACAGCACGGAATAGTTCTCACGCGTATCTCCCTGAAGACTGACGATCGGTTGATACGCCAATTGGAATTCATCGTGCTCCAGTGCGTGGTCAATGAGGTCTACGACAGCCGGGTCCGCCTCCTGATGTGCAGTACCAAGAGACAGGAGTTGTTCACTGAAGACGACGAGCTGTTTATGTTCATCGTTTTGTGCCAGTTGAACTGTTTTGCAGGAGCGGTTCAGCAGTTCATGCGCACTGACCGTTTCCCCAACTGGCGTTGCCGTCACCCCGATGCTGAACTCGGGCGTATTGAGGACTCCGGAGCTGGTTATATAGTCATGGGTCCTGAGGGCGGAAAGACAGCGTTCTGCCATTTCTGTCAGATTCTCGCTACCGGTATCAAGGATGATGAAATCATGGTCGCCAAAACGGGCGATGGTATGCGCCTTTGCAGCATTTTGTTGCAAAATATGGGCTACTGTTTTCAGGAAGCTGTCGGCCTTTTCTATGCCTGCGCTGTCTCTGAGTGCTGTGCAGTTACTCACCGATATCTGAATCAGACCGGCTTCGGCCGCCGCGGCACTGCCGAGTACACTTTCCAGGCGTTCCATAAAGGCGTGCCGGTTGAACAGCTGAGTGTGTGGGTCGCGATTGGTCAGTTCGTCAATGCGAGCCTGCAGCTCACGATGAAGACTCTGGTCGCGGATCACAATTTGTGTGCAGGGTTCGCCATCGACCTCTGCCGGGCTGAATTCCATGCTGACGTTGAAGGTGGTGCCATCAATGCCCTGGCATGCGACATTGGTACTGAATGACTGGTCTTCTTCGTGTTTGCGCAGTGTTTTCTTGAAACTCTTGCGGGCGTTGCTCACGATGAGGTCCATCAGAGGGAGACCTTCGATATCTCCTTCGTCTTCTATACCGAACATCTCGCAGTACATACGATTGGCATGGATGTGCATGCCTTCATGCACGTAGGCTATCGCATCGCGCGACTTGCCCATCAAGGTATCGAAACGGTGTTCGGCTTCCCGTAGTTTGTTTCGTTGTTGCGTTAGTTCCTGGCGTAGCAGCAGGGTTTGATGTTCGCGCTGTATCGCAAACGCGAGATGTTGCACGTCATCGCTCTTGATCAGGTCCCTCAGTTCCATCTGCATGGTGAACTGCAACAGTTTCTCAGGGGTCTGACTGATCAAAATGATCGAAGCGGCAGGATTTATTTCGCGTACAGCATCAACTGCCAGTTCTTTGTTGAGCAGGCTTGCGTCAGCGTTGATGATCACCATGTCGCCGGGTGTCGTTTCCAGCATCTGCGCCAGCGTTTCCGGTGTCTCTGCGCTTTCCACGTGAACCGCCTGGCCATTGTTGCGTAGCGCGATCGCACACTGATGAGCCTGGTTGGCCGAGCATCCGACCATCAGAAGCTCAACCGGGCTTCGGTTGTCGAGAGATTGAAATACTGATTCGATACTGGCAACCATGATCAAAGACTGCTGTCGCTGGCCGCGTTGTTGGCACCTTGGGCTATGGCATTCACAAGCTGCTCCAAAGGTCATCAAAGCTGGCGCGCGGTTCACTTTCGCCGGAGTTTTCCGTTTGGTCGTCGTTGATTATTGAAAACTGGTAGCGCACAAAGGTGCTGTTGAATTCAACCAACTTGGTCAATCGCACAAGACGATCTTTGCCGTTGTGACTGAGCCACAGGCTGGTGCCGGCAGAAAAGCCTGAGCCACTGAAAATCACACTTGCGCTATGGGCGGTAGGCTCCGCAACTGCCGGCAGCAGCAGGCAGTCGATGGGGGCGTTGGCGGATCTTCTGGAGGTTTGCTTGCTGGCAAGACGTAGCTGGACAGGTTCAACCGCCCGGCCGATGATTTGCAGCCCGAGGTCGAGTTCCTGTCCGCCGTGCAAGCGCAACCATCGTACGACTCCCAGTGTGAACTGGTGGTGTCCGCTCGGAGAGGCGATTCCAATCAACTCCCCAACCTTGACCTTTGGCGTGTTCTTCCCGGTCGTCCAGCGAATGCAATAGCCCCCGGCGCTTTCGTTCTGCGTGGTGACCGATGTGCTTGATGGTTGTGTTTTCGGTTTTTTGTCGGGATTGTCGCTCCATACATCAGCGGCACTTTCCTCCGACAAACTGGATGAAACATTCAGTACGCTTTCGCGTAACAGGGACTCTCCGCTGAGAGGCTGTGCGTCCAAGGGCGCTATTGACAAGTCGAGGCTGTTGAGGCCGCCGAGTTGGCTGTCTGGTGACAGTTCGTACGGGGAAAGCTGGGAACTGCCCAGTGCTCCATCAAGCGAGGGATTATGTGGGGTCCCGGGTGAAGGCGCAGGGTCTTCAATCGCCGGTTCCTGCAGGCCATCTACAGCGCTTTGGAAGATGTTCTGAAGCCCCACGATAACGTCTAGCTGGAAGTTCAAGCGGGTACGGACAAAACGACGATCCGGAGGCTGGTTCAAAGCGATCACGAGCTGCCGCAACAAGGGCTTGGCAATCACTTGTGGCGCCTTTTTGACACTGGCAGTGCTTTCCCAAGGGGCACTTTCGAAATCAGCCTGGAGCTTTTCGAGCAGCGGCCGGGTATCCAGAATGAGGGCCTGACGCCCGGGCACCGGTGCTCTCAACTTAGTATGCAAAGGGGGCTCATCGCTCAAAAGGTGGATTGCGATACGGCCTTTTCCAGGTGCAATCTGATCGGCTGCTGCCAGCTCGGTCAGGCCGGCCCAGTCGTGCACCTCTGCGTACAGCTGTTCTATCTGGTGCTGACGCAATCGATAGGGGGTGGCGGCCGCCAGAAGCAGCAGGGACTTGTACTGTTCCTCAATGGTGGTGACAGATTCCTGTTCATCCACTGTATTTTTTACCGGTACCTGGTGCACCTGGTTTTGCTGCGCAAATGCAAAAAGGGTGTTCAACTCTTTCCAAGTTCCGCTTGGCCATGGGGCATAGATGAGTGCTGTCTGCAGCATGGAACGCCCGAGGTGGTACATGGCCCTGTGAATTGCAATCACCAGCAGCTTGCGGTCGAAGCGATCCGCATTTCCTGCCAGCATGTGCTCGATTATGACCTTGTAGGAGATGGCCAGCTCGCTGTTTAGCTCGCGACTCAGGGTTGCAGTTTTCCAGGCTTTCTCTGACAAAGGAAAACCCACGTGCATGTAATGGCGTTGCAGGTTGTTGCAGATGTAATTTACCGGCTCGCGAAACTGTTCGACCAACTTGGCTCTGAGAACTTCCGACAGTTGATATCGATTGAAGTCGATCAGGGTGCGAAAAATCTGCCGCGCAGTTTCCCCGATGTTTGCCATTGGCAGGGCAGCGATCCATTTGCTGGTGCTACGCGAGTCGAGCAAAAAGCTGTCAGCAGGTGCGGGCGATTGCTCTGGCACCTGTAAGCCAAGTGAGTCGGCCATCTGGGGCCCCTCACTACGAGAAGTGTCTTGATTGTTTTCGCTCATATCCTTCGGTGGTTCCTGTTGCCAGGTTTTTTTCAGCGCGGCTTTATGAATGCTGCGTCAGGAACGTCGAATTTACCATGAGAGAATATGAGAACATACGTGTAAGTCCTTGTATTGGCGAATTTTAGTACCAGAACAGGAAAAGCGTTCATTAACTCTCCCCATTTTAGCTGGTGAACGGGGTTTTTGACGTCGCGCCAGGGATCTCGCGCACCAGCCTCGGGACCAGGTAACCGGGTAAAGTGGCCAGCAGGCCGGTCTCGATGTTTCTCACGACCGGATCCGGCACAGCAAAGTGCGCAGCACCGGCAACCGGGTCGAGCAGGTGCAGGTAGTAGGGCAGGATTCCAAAGGCGAACAGGCGTTCGCTGAGTGTGGCCTGAACGGGTAATTCATCGTTCACACCCGCAAGCAGCACCGCCTGGTTCAGCAGGGTGACCTGTGCCGCACGCAGCTTTTGTAGCGGATTGCGCAGGGGTTCGGCAAGTTCCCTGGGGTGATTGGTGTGTAACACCATGCTGGTCTGCAGACGCGTATTGGCCAGTGTTGCAATCAGCGCTGTGGTGATCCTGGTCGGCAGTACGATGGGAAGGCGCGTGTGGATTCGTAGCCGCTGCAGGTGGGGAATGTTTTCAAGTTCTTCTATCAGCTGACTCAGCCTGGAATCGGACAGGCTGAGGGGGTCTCCACCGCTGAGAATCACCTCGTTGATTTGCGTTTGTTGCTGCAGTGTTTGGAGCATCTCCTGCCAGTGCCGGATGGCGTTGTCCTGGGCATACGGGTAGTGGCGGCGAAAGCAATAACGACAGTGGATGGCGCAGGCGCCGGTTGTAATCAATAGGGCGCGTCCCTGGTACTTGTGCAGCACACCTGATCCCAGAGCCGCCGCATGGTCCCCAACCGGATCGCTCCCGAAGCCGGGTACGACTTGCAGTTCTTCGTTCAATGGCAGTACCTGACGCAGCAAGGGGTCGTACGGGTCAGCGTGCTGGATCAGTCCGAGGTAGTGGCGGGTTACCCGTAGGGGAAAAGTCCTGCCGGCCTGACGTGCCGGTTCGATCAAAGTGTGCGGTAGGCCGAGGCTTTCAATCAGTTCAGCGGGATCGGAAATCGACTGCGCAAGCTGCTTTTGCCAGTCTTCAGGCTGTAGCGGGGCGGGTGATGGGGTTATCATAGGCGGCTGATTTCTGCCTTCTCAAAAGAGGACGATATGGCGACTTACAATACCAACGAATTTCGTGGTGGTCTCAAACTGATGCTGGATGGCGATCCTTGCACCATCATTGAGAACGAATTCGTCAAGCCGGGCAAGGGCCAGGCATTCAATCGCGTCAAACTGCGCAACCTCAAGACCGGTCGCGTGTTGGAGAAAACCTTCAAGTCCGGTGAGTCGGTCGAGGCGGCCGACGTGATGGATCGCAACCTTTCCTACCTGTACTCCGATGGGGAGTTCTGGCACTTCATGGACAACGAGTCTTTTGAGCAATGCCAGGCTGACGCAAATGCCATGGGTGAGGCCACCCAGTGGATCAAGGAACAGGACGAGTGTCAGGTTACCTTGTGGAACGGCACTCCGATTGCGGTAGAAGCGCCGAATTTTGTCATTCTGGAAATTACCGAGACTGATCCTGGCCTGAAAGGTGATACCTCCGGTGGGGGCGGCAAGCCAGCCACGCTGGAAACCGGCGCAGTGGTGCGAGTGCCCCTGTTCATCCAGATCGGCGAGAAGATCAAGGTCGATACCCGTAGCGGCGAATATGTCAGTCGCGCCAAGGACGAGTGATCTGTAACTTCCTGTCTGGTCCGGCTTTTTCATGCCAAGACATGCCACAGACTGGCGCCCCGGTAGCGAGCTTGAAGTAATACAAATGCGTGCCAGGATGCTGTCTCGCATACGTAGCTTCTTTGGGGAGCGCGGTGTTCTCGAGGTAGAAACGCCGTTGCTCAGTTCCTGTTTCGGTACCGAGCCCTCGATAGAGCCCCTGTGTAGCGAGTTTACCGGCCCAGGCTATGCCGCTGGCCGAAAATTGTATCTGCAGAGTTCACCTGAATTTTTCATGAAGCGGCTGCTGGCAGATGGCAGTGGCCCGATCTACCAGGTTTGCAAAGCGTTTCGTAATGCCGAGGCAGGCCGTCTGCATAATCCGGAATTCAGTATTCTGGAATGGTATCGGCCAGACTTCGATGCAAGGAGATTGATGCGCGAGGTAGGCGAGCTGGTCGCTCAACTGCTCGGCAGGCCGGATCTTGCGATTGAATACATACCCTACGCGCTGTTGTTCAACGAGAAACTTGGCCTGGATATCTTTGAATTACAAGCGCAGGAACTGGCGACATTTGCCCGTGACCGCAACCTGATCGGGGCGGAATCCCTTGAGCTCGACCGGGATGGTTGGCTGAACCTGTTGATGAGCACCCTGATTGAATCGGATTTGGGCTCAGATGGTTTGTGCTTTGTTACTGATTATCCGGCCACGCAAGCTTCGCTGGCACGTCTGAATGAGGCGGATCCGCGCACAGCAGCGCGTTTCGAACTCTATTACCAAGGTGTCGAGCTGGCCAATGGTTTCGAAGAGTTGGCCGATGCCGAAGAGCAGGCAGAACGCTTCGAACATGAGAACTGTGTACGGCGTAGCAATGGGCAGCTCCCCATGCCTGTAGACGAAGCGCTTCTTGGCGCGCTGGAGCATGGCCTGCCGCAGTGCAGCGGCGTCGCCTTGGGCCTGGACCGTGTCCTGATGTGCCAACTGGGGCTGGAGGATATCGACCAGGTGCTGACTTTCTCCTTGGCCCGTGTTTGAGCGCCGGGATGGAGTGGCTACCCTTGGGAAGGCTTCAGTGCCCAGTCCGAGGGCGTTGTGGCAAACAGGCTGTAGCGGCCCAAGTCCGGAAGTGCCTCGAACAGGCCTGTGTCAAGAATAGCTTCACGCCCACCCTGTAGGATGTCGAGGTTTCGATAGGCGATCAGCACCTTGCGCGGTTCTTCATTGAGTGCTTTTTTCAAGCCACCAAGCATTTTTTCGAGGGTGCTCAGGCCGAAGGGGTTAAATAGGAAAAGGAACAAGGGACCGGAAGGGAAGGTGAATAACTCGGCATCTGAAACCACGAGTTCAAAACGGTCGATCTGCTGTTGATCACCCCGGGTGAACAACTCGATATTGTTCCTCGCAATCGCAATGCAGGGCTTGGAGATGTCCACCCCAATGACCCGGCGAAAAGCAAAGCCAGAGGCAATCAGCAGCGGTTTGCCTTTACCGCAGCCAATATCTACAAAGGTGAAGTGCTGAAAACCACAATGCTCGAGGGAGACCAGCGGCCGACGCAGTTCGCTCTCTGCCAGCGTCTGGTAATCATGTACAGAACCACCTGAACTGCTCGCAATATGCCCGAGTTCAGATGGCAGCATCATCTCCGCGGTATCGGTGCCGTGACGTCGATCGAACCCCTCGCTCGTCAGGTAGGCACGTTGTTCGCGGTTGCGCTTATAGCGTTCGGCGACATCGAATAACCATCTTGGCGCAAGCCGAAGGGTTTCACGCAAACCCAAATCCCGCAGAGCGGTGCGGATTTCGGTGAAGGGATTGAAGCGCATGCGCCGGATTAGTCGCCGATCTTTTCGCCCATCTGCACGGTACGCCCCGGCAGGTCCATACGAAACTCGGTTGCATGTTGAGGGTGCAGCAGGATAACGGTTGAGCCCATGTTGAAGTGTGCGATTTCCTCGCCTTTATCGAAGCGGGGTGCATTGTCACCATGGTATTCCCAGCGTTTCGATTTGCCTGCATCGGCCCGGACTTCACCGTGCCACACGGTCTGCATGCTACCGACGAAGATGGCGCCGACAAGGATCACTGCCATCGGACCGCGTTCGGTATCGAAGTGACAGATCACGCGCTCATTGCGTGCGAACAGGCCCGGCACCAGCTGGGTGGTAGCCTCGCTGACGCTGAAAAGGTCGCCCGGTACGAACACCATGGCGCGCAGTGTGCCTGTGAAGGGCATGTGGATCCGATGATAATCGCGAGGCGACAGATAAATGGTTGCGAAGTCCCCGTCTTCATAAATGCCGGCGCTGATGCTGTCGCCCGCAAGCAGCGCGTGCAGGCTGAATTCGTGGCCCTTTGCCTGGATCAGGCGGTCGCCTGCTATCCGACCGCATTGACTGACCTTGCCATCCACCGGACTGACAACCCCTTCTTCGGAGATCGGTCGAACTTCCGGTTTCAGTTCACGCGTGAAGAAGGCGTTGAAACTTGGATAGCTCAGCGGATCCTCGTTTCTGGCGCGAGTCATATCGACCCGGAAGCGCCTGACCACGTAACGAATGATGGCGTTTTTCAGCCAAGTCACCTCGCTGCGGGCGATTTTGTACATGGCTGCAGACAGCAAGTGTTGCGGCAGAATGTGTAGCAGAGAAGTGGTGAGTCGGTCGTAAAAGCCGGGAGTTGAACTAGACATCTGGATCAAGTGCTTCGATTATCAGTCGCAAACTCTCAGCGATCTCTGACGGTTTGTCCAGTGGCAAAAGGGCATGTGATTGGTTGCCGGGACCGATCAGTGCCGCGGTGGCCTGCACATCTTCACACCATCGGTTGCCCAGAGGGACAATGCTCAACTGGCTGGTCAGATTCAGCATTTGTTCGCCCGGCAGCGACAGGACGCTGGCCCATTCGACATTTTTCCACAAAGGGCCGATCGGTTGCTGGCCGCTGTCGATCAGCACCAGGTTTACCCGTGCCTGTATATCTGGCCAGGCTGCAAGGCGGTTAACCACTTCAACATAGTGTTCCAGCAAAGTGTCGCAGGCATGGCCGGGTTCACCGGCGAGCAGGATCAACCACTGATTTTTCGCTTCGATTTGTTCACGTAGAGCAGGTGGTAGTTGATCGGTTTCGATCTCGATGGGTTGGTCGAACATCAAAGCCGCGGTATTTTGCAGCTCGCCAAACTGGTAACGGTTGCCGAGGTAATAGCCAAGGACAACGGTACACAAGGCAACGCTGATGATGGCAAAACGCTGCAGTGGTGTGCGGGGTGGACGGTTTCTGCGCATGGCACGTAGGGCAACCCACCGCCTCGCGGTCGGGTTTGCCCCGACCGCAAAACGGTTGAGCGAAAACGTTAGGCGTTGGCCAGCAACTGCTCAGCTGCAGGCAAGGCTGCGCCACTGTTGATCTTGGCGCCCATGTCACTTAGCACGCCGTCAAGTGCCCCAAGACACAGGGTGATGTTCTCGATTTTGCTGGCATGCCCCATCAGGCCGATACGCCAGATCTTGCCGGCCAGATCCCCCAGGCCTGCGCCAATTTCGAGATGGTGCTCCTGCAGCAGGCGGGTACGAACCGCGGCGTCATCCGCGCCTTCCGGGATGGTCACGCTGTTCAGCTGGGGTAGGCGGTGCGGTTCATCCACGATGAAACTCAGACCCATCGCTTCAAGGCCGGCACGCAGTGCCAGGTGATTGTTGTAGTGACGTTGCCATGCATTCTCGAGGCCTTCCTCTTTGAGGATCAGCAGCGATTCATGCAGCGCGTACATCGCATTGACTGGGGCCGTATGGTGGTAAGCGCGTTTTGCGCTACCGCCCCAATAGCCCATGATCAGGTTCATATCGAGGAACCAGCTCTGGACTTTGCTGGAACGGTTGGCAATTTTGTGTTGCGCACGCTCGCTGAAACTCACCGGGGAGATACCGGGCACGCATGACAGGCATTTCTGGGTTCCGGAGTAGATCGCGTCAATTCCCCAATCGTCCACGCGCAGTTCGGTACCGCCGAGCGATGTGACCGCGTCGACGATGGCCAGGCAATCGTGCTGGTGCGCCAGTTGCACCAGTGTTTTTGCATCCGACTGCGCACCCGTGGACGTCTCGGCATGCACGAAGGCGACGACCTTGGCGTCCGGGTTGGCTTTCAGTGCGTCCTCCAGCTTGGCCGGATCCACGGGCTTGCCCCAGTCGTCCATCACCATCACCGCCTCGCCACCACAGCGCTCGACGTTTTCCTTCATGCGTCCGCCGAACACCCCGTTCTGGCAGATGATGACCTTGTCGCCCGGTTCCACGAGATTGACGAAACAGGCCTCCATGCCTGCTGAGCCTGGTGCGGAAATTGGCATCGTCAGCTGGCTTTCGGTCTGAAATGCGTACTGCAGAAGATTCTTGATCTCATCCATCAGGCCTACGAAGGCCGGGTCCAGGTGGCCGATGGTCGGGCGGCCGATAGCCTCCAGGACACGAGGGGAAACGTCGGAGGGGCCAGGACCCATGAGGGTGCGCTGCGGAGGGTGAAACGCGTTATCAGACATGCAGAAACCTGTTGTTTTGTTCAGAGAAAATCAAATAGCAAGTATAAAGTGATGGGCGCGCCATTAATCATTAAAAATTTTACGGCTTGAGAGCTTCTCGGGCGGTTAAAGTCGAATTTCGAGAACCGCAGTTTTTCAGCGCTGACTTGCGCAGAGGTGACCAGGATGAGTGAAAAAATTGATTTGAGTGACGAGCAGTGGCGCGAACGAATGAGTGACGAGCAATTTCACGTGTGTCGCCAGCATGGGACGGAACGACCTTTCACCGGAGAGTACTGGGACTGCAAGACGGAGGGCACCTACCGTTGCAGTGCTTGCGGAGAGCCGCTGTTTTCCTCGCAGACCAAGTACGATTCAGGCACCGGTTGGCCAAGTTTTTTTCAGCCGCTGGACGAGCAGGCGGTGGAGGCTCAGGTCGACAGCAGTCATGGCATGAGGCGAACCGAGGTGCATTGTCGCAAGTGCGGATCTCACTTGGGGCATGTTTTCCCGGATGGACCCCAGCCCACGGGATTGCGTTACTGCATCAACTCGGTGTCGTTGAAACTCGATAGTGACGACTAGTCGAACGATTCCTCATTGATCAGTTTCTCAACCTTGACCTTGTTCCAAAGGCCGCCACCAGGTGCCGGGCGAGCCATTTCGTTCCAGATTTGTGATGTCTGCTCGGCGAGAATCATGTTCGCCTCGTATTCCTTCGCCTCACGTTGCAACGCATCGAGGTAGGCTTCCTGGCCTGCCAGGGCAACCAGTTCCTGAAGGTTGATATCGAGGTCATGGTCGCGGGCGAGTTCGTCGATAACGTCCTCCGGCGCCATATCGCGAAGCATTTTCATGGCAATCGCCGCGTGGTCTGTCGGTTCTGCCTGGGTCGGCATTTGCAGCTGAATGTCTTTCAGGCGCTGCCTAACGGTCGGTACCACGTCGCGTGTAACCGGGGTGCTCAATTCGGGAAAATGGGTGTTGAAGTGATCAATGACGTCCGCGACAGCGGAAGCGGTTTCCATTTTTTTCCATGCCTGGTGTGCAGGGATCCAGTGCTCTCCGAAGCGAATTTTCGGTTCTTCCTTGGTGGCTTTTGACCCCTTCGCAGCGCGATTGGTCATCTTGTCAGACATGCGTTTCCCCTTGCTGAGCAGAGCTTCTCAAGGTGTAGCGGCGAGCCCGCGTGGAACTTGAAGGGTCTCAGGTTAGGGTCAGTACCACGCGTGTCCCACCCAGCCGGGATTTTGCGATTTCCATATGGCCGCCATATTGGGCAAGAATTTCCTGAACCATGGCCAGCCCGATTCCCTGGCCCGGTTTGTGCTGGTCTCCTCGCTGGCCTCGTTGCAGCAATCGCTGCACCTGATGAGGATCGATGCCCGGGCCATCATCTTCGATTGCCAGCTGCCTGTCCTGATTTGTCACCAGAATTTCATGCTCTCCATATTTGAAGGCATTTTCCAGCAGGTTGCCCAGCAGTTCGAATAGGTCGGCCTCGTCAATTCGCCAGGCAAAGTCTTCTTCCAATTCAATGCGGCAGGTCATCTGGTGGTCGCGGTGTACCTTGAGCAAGCCATTGCAGATACGGCTCGCAACAGGTCGGACGGCAAGCGACGGTAGCAAAGGGTTGCTCCCGGCAACGGACAGGCGTTGACGCTGATAGTTAACGATCTGGTCAATCCGTTCGGTCTGTTCTTCAATTTGCCGGTTGATTTCTGCGTTGCCGGATTGCTGCGCGTGACCTCGAAGCACGGCCAGTGGGGTTTTCAGGCTGTGTGAAAGATCAGCCAAGGCATGTCTCAGGCGCGCCTGGCGACCTTCAGTCTGGCGCATCAATGAGTTCAGGTTTTCGGTCAAGGGGGCCAACTCCCTGGGCACCGGCCCTTCAATCTGCGTGTCACCTCCCTGTTCGATGTCACGCACCTGATTGGCAATCTTGCGTAGCGGACCAAGCCCCCAACGCACCAGTGTGAGTTGAACGGCCAGCAACAGCACGCCCAGGGTTCCCAGCCAACCCCATAGGGTCGCCCTGAACGTGCCTTGCTGGGCGCGCAAAGCGGCAGTATCTGTTGCAACTGCGAAAGTGTAAGGCAGGTTGTTGCCCCCGAAATCGTCCCACCCGATACCTTGTTGCATCACCAGCAAATCCCCATGTTCGGAAAACCGGACCTGGCCTGTTTGCAGCTTGGTTTGCAGCGGTAATTCGCGGCCCATTAGCGATAATGACTGCCAACGATATGGGTCGATCCGCCCGGCCATGCTGGCGTACAAGCCCGAGTCAGGACGATTGAACCCCGGTGCTGACAAAGTCTGGGGCAGGCGAGGGCGGCCAAGTGCGTCTTCTTCGGCAGCAGCCAACAATAGGTATAGGTGTGCTTCCAGTTGCGCGTGCATTGCTTCGGTCGTGCTTTGACGGTAGGCCTGGTCAAGCGATACGCCGGTGAAGCCGAGAAAAATGCACACCACCAGCGCGCTTCCCCCGAGCAAGCGGCGGGAAATCGAACCTTTCATCCATTACCCCGGAAGCGGTAGCCGCGGCCGCGCAGGGTTTCGATGGGTTTGCGGTGTCCGCTTGGGTCGAGTTTCTTGCGCAGACGGCCGATGAAGACTTCCAGCACGTTGCTGTCGCGGTCGAAGTCCTGGTCATAGATGTGTTCGGTCAACTCGGTTTTTGAGACCACCTTCCCGGCGTGGATCATCAGATACTCGATTACGCGGTATTCATGTCCGGTCAGCTCAACCGGTGTGCCGTCGATATGCAGACTCTGTTCGGCCGTGTTCAGTTGGATGCCGTCATTCTCGATTACCGGCGAAGCATGGCCGGAGGCACGGCGCAGCAAGGCATTGACTCGTGCGAGCAGCTCTTCGTGGTGAAAGGGCTTGGTCAGGTAATCGTCGGCGCCGGATTCCAGGCCCTCGACCTTGTCCTGCCAGCTATCGCGTGCGGTGAGAATTAGGATGGGAAAGTCTTTCCCCAACTGGCGTAACTCCCGGATCAATTGCATGCCGCTGATTCCGGGCAGCCCAAGGTCGATGATGCCCAGGTCGAAGGGGTATTCACGCCCGAGAAACAAGCCGTTCTCCCCGTCATCCGAAGTGTCTACAGAAAAGCCTCGTTGTTGCAGATGTTGCTTGAGCTGCCCCTGCAATTGTGGCTCGTCTTCAACCAGCAGGATACGCATCGGCGTTAGCGCTCAAAACGACGGTTATGGCGGCGCGGAGGGCGGTCTGCCTCGGCATCCACCCGGTAGCGACGCACGCGGCCGTCACGGGTGAGTATGCGGATGTTGTGCATGGCCCGGCCGTTTTGACGATGGGTTTCCGCTGAGAGAACACGGCCGGGATAATGATCACGCGCGTCAGAGACAGCCTCTTCCAAGCTGGTACGGCGATCCTGCCCGGCCGCGCACAGGCCGTTGCCAAGCAGTAGCGCCGCGAGAATGACCAGCTTGTAAGGCATCTAGTGTCTCCTTGATAAAGTTTTCACAATGGACGCACGTCAACATTCACACGTACGTAGTCGCCAGGATGATGGTCCATGCGGGTTACGTGAATTTTATCGTTATAGCGGTATTTTACACGGTAGCCTGCCAGTTCTTCGCGGATTTCCTTGTGGCGGACGGTTTCACAGCGACGCACGGTGCGTACGACCGGGCGATGCCGATGCCCGTGACGATGACTGTGTCCAATATGCTTGTGGGAGTTGGCGTAGTCGTTGCCAATTGACGCGCCGAGCAAGGCCCCACCGACGGTCAGCGCAGTCTTGCCGCTGCCCCCGCCGAACTGGTTGCCGACAGCACCTCCTACCAACGCGCCTACCAGAGGTGCAGTGTAGGAGGTGTGGTAGGAATGCTTGGCATGTCCATGCCCGCGTCCGTGGTGATGCTTGCGGCGTATTTTCTTGGTCCAGCAGTTGCGTTTTGGGGTGATCACCTCGATCGTTTTGTAGACCGGGGTGGCGGAAATCACCGGGGCCAGGTCGTCGTAGTTCTTGCCACCGTGTCGGTGGCCTGCCTGGGCAGTCGCGCTGAGGATCAGCGCCATGCCAATAGCCAAGCCGGTTTTATTAAGGTTCTTGTTTGACTGTGATTTCATCGGAATTCTCCTGTTTTGTCTGCAAG
>Ga0180429_10001584_pt1 | contig 19264 bp, 15 predicted proteins | sample SS_ome_FD_132428 | JGI IMG/M metagenome (GOLD analysis project Ga0180429, IMG submission 132428) | Hypersaline lake sediment archaeal communities from the Salton Sea, California, USA - SS_1_S_1 metaG | ecosystem: Environmental > Aquatic > Non-marine Saline and Alkaline > Hypersaline > Sediment ...
CTCCCCGCCCCGCTGATCGACATGGCCCGGGAGAAGGGGTATCGCGCCTGGGCCGAAACCGTTGCCGAGGAGCACGTGCGGACCTGGATCGGCCGCGCGGCCGATCCGTGATGCGGAGCCTGTCGCCTGGCTTTGACGGCGGCCGACAGGATCAAACGTCGCTGGAAATTCTCGAATGCTCGAATCGCTGCCGGCACAGGAGTTGCTCCTTTCGATAGTTGACCGTAACCGCGGAGCAACGAGAAAAGGAGAACAATCATGACCTCGACACAGACTCTCGGAGAATTGGTCACCCGGTATCCAGGCGCAGCCAAAGTCTTTTACAACCATGGCCTCGATTACTGCTGTGGCGGCGCACAGACACTCGACGAAGCCTGCCGGGAGAAGAGCCTCGACCCGGACCAGGTACTGGCCGAAGTCCAGGCCCCGGAAGCCGGTTCATCGAATCAGGTCCGCTGGGAGGAACAGCCTCTCGGCGACCTGGTCGACCACATCCTCTCCCGCTACCACGCACCGTTGCGCGAGGAGCTGGCCCGGCTGATCGACCTGGCGGCAAAGGTCGAGCAGGCCCATGCCGACAAACCGGACTGCCCCCGGGGGCTCAAGCAGCACCTGATCGGCATCGCCGAAGCAGTGGAGAGCCACCTGGCCAAGGAGGAGCAGATTCTTTTCCCGCTCATCAAAGCGGGTCAGACACAGGGCGCGGCCAATCCGATCAGGGTCATGGTCCACGAGCACGAGTCGCATGGCGAAAACCTGGGCAAGACGCGGACCATGACCGGGGATTTCCATCTTCCCGCCGAGGCCTGCACCACCTGGGCCGAGCTGTACCGCAGCCTGCAGCGCCTGGAAAAGGACCTGATGGATCACATCCACCTGGAGAACAATATCCTCTTTCCCCGGGTCTTGAACGCGGGGCAGGGATGAGCCGTTGACATTCCCATGGGCTCATTTTCGTTGACGCCGTTGTGTCCACAACACCCGAATATCGCTCTTGACATGAAACGATGCCTGCATTATATATAAGTTAACGCTTACTTATCTTGAGGGATCATGGCCGACAAAAAATCCAGGCAATCAGCGGGTAGCACTGCGGGGCGCCGCACCCGGCCCTCGCACCGGGACGAGCTGCTCGAGGCCGCACTTCGCCTCTTCGCCGCTCACGGGGTGAAGAACACCACGATCCGCGACATCACCGGCGCCGTCGGCGTCACCGAGGCAGCGCTCTACCGTCACTGGCCAAGCAAGCAGGCCCTGGCCGAAGAGTTGATCGAGCAGGCGTCCGCCGAGCTCACCGAACGGCTCAGGGAAGCGGAAGAGAATGCACCAACGCCGGAGACGAAACTTGCGGCGCTGATCGACGAGCTGTTCACCTACTACGAGCAGGACCGGGACCGCTTCGACCTGGTGGTTCACGTGGCGCACCTTGATCCATCAATGGTCGAGAACAGGTCCTCCCGGCCCAGCACGGTGGTGCTGCCGGTATTGCGGGAGGGGATCCGCACCCGCGTCTTCAGAAAAACAAAACCCGAACTGGCCCTGGCGCTGATCATCGGGGCCGTGGCCCGGACCACCCAGCTGCGGCGCATGGGGGTGATCAAGGGGTCGGCAGCCAACAGCAGGAGAACGATCAGGGAGATGGCGCTCCGGGCGCTGCGCGCCTGAGGCGATGTCGACCTGAACGCAGGGAGTCATTTGTTGCATCAAATATGTAAGTATATGTTTACTTACTTACGTTTGATCAGCCGCGTTCCCGCCGCCCCCGCCGTCGCGGGTGGCCGGTGGCAGCGGCGACCGTGAAGGAGGGGAAACCGATGGTCTCGAACAGGTTGAAGATTGCCGTTGTACTCAGCTTCACGCTGAGCATGCTGGTGCTGCTCGCCGGCGGCTGGTTCATGAAGGACAAGGTGCCGCCCTACCCCGAGCGGATCGTTTCGGCGGGCGAGACCCTGGCCGTGCAGGCCGACATCCTCGACGGGCAGAAGGGCTACCAGAAATACGGCCTGATGGACCTGGGCAGCGTCTGGGGCCACGGGGCACTGAGGGGCATCGACTTTTCCGCGGCGCTGCTCCACGAGTACGGGCAGGAACTGCGGGAAGTGGAGGCGCGGGGACGCTTCGGCCGCTCGTACGAGGCCCTGGACACCGCCTCCCGCGGTGCGGTGGATGCGGTGGTCATCGAAGGGATCAAGCGCAACGACTACGATGCATCCACCGGGGCACTGACGCTCTCCCCTGCACAACGCACCGCCTTCGACGTCGTGGTGAGCCGCTACGCCACCCTGCTCCATGAAGGCGACATGTCAATGGGCATCGCCCCGGGCCTGGTCAAGGACGCCGGCGAGGCCCGCAAGATCGCCACCTTCTTCTTCTGGTCCGCCTGGGCCGCGGGCACCACCCGGCCGGACGGGGACACCACCTTCACCAACAACTGGCCCTACGACCCCTCGGTGGGCAACGGGCCGCCGCCCGGGGCGCTGGTCTGGACCTTCTTCTCCATCCTCTCCTTCTTCTGCCTGCTGGGCTACGTGGTCTATATCGTCCACCGCTACCGCTTCTTCTATGGCACCGGCAACGCCGCCGAGCTGGGTGACCGGCTGGCCGAGCTGCCGCTGACACCGAGCCAGCTGGCCACGGCCAAGTACTTCTTCGTCGCCGTGGTGCTCTTTTTCCTCCAGACGTCGATGGGCGGCCTTCTGGCCCACTACACCGTGCACCCCGACACCTTCTGGGGCTTCGAAAAGCTGGTGGAGTTCTTCAACTTCCAGTGGGCCAAAACCTGGCACCTCCAGCTGGCCATCCTCTGGATCGCCGCGGTCTGGATCGCCACCGCGCTCTTCGTCTCCCCGATCATCGGCCGCCGGGAGCCGAAGGGCCAGCGGGCGCTGGTCAACATCCTCTTCGGGGCCATCATCCTCGTGGCGGTGGGCAGCCTCACCGGCGAGGTGCTGGGCATCAAGGGCTTTTTCAAGGGCAAGGCCTGGTTCTGGTTCGGCCACCAGGGCTGGGAGTATCTCGAGCTGGGCCGGGTGTGGCAGATCGCCCTCTTCGGCGGCCTGGCCTTCTGGCTCTTCATCATGGTCCGCAGCTACAGCAGCATCTTCCGCGAGAACAGGTGGGGCGTGGCCCAGCTCTTCACCTACGCCGCCGGGGCCATCGTGCTCTTCTTCGGCTTCGGCCTGCTCTACGGCTCGAACACCCACATCTCCATGGCCGACTACTGGCGCTGGTACGTGGTGCACCTCTGGGTCGAGGGGATGTTCGAGTTCTTCGCCGCCGCCGCTTTCGCCTTCCTGCTCACCACGGTGGGGCTGGTGGACGAGAAGAGCGCCCTGCGCGCCGCCTACCTCACCGCCACCCTGGCCTTCCTCGGCGGGATCATCGGCACCGGCCACCACTACTACTGGTTCGGCGGCCCCTCCTTCTGGCTCGCCCTGGGGGGCACCTTCTCCGCACTGGAGACGGTCCCGCTGCTGCTGCTGGTGGTGCGCGGCTGGTTCGAGTTCAAGCACGTGCAGGACGCGGGGCACGACTTCGCCTTCAAGTGGCCGCTCTACTTCCTGGTGGCCTCGTCCTTCTGGAACTTCCTCGGCGCCGGGGTGTTCGGCTTCATGATCACCACGCCGCTGGTCAACTACTTCGAGCACTCGACGTACCTCACGGCAAACCACGGGCACACCGCGCTCTTCGGCACCTACGGCATGCTGGCCATCTCGCTGATGCTCTTCGTGCTGCGGATCATGATGAAGAAATCGGCCTGGAACGAGGGTCTGCTCAGGATCAGCTTCTGGGGCCTCAACATCGGCCTGGCGATGATGTTCATCGTCACCCTGCTGCCGGTGGGCATCCTGCAGGTGATCTGGGTCATCAAGCACGGCTTCTGGATGGCGCGCAGCGCCGAGTTCTACAACACGCCGCTGGTCCAGGCGCTGGGGCAGGTCCGCATGATCCCCGACGTGATCATGATCGGTGCAGGCGTGCTGGTGCTGATCTACATCGTCACCACGGCGCTGTTCAACCTGCGCAAGGCGGAGATCAGCGATGGGGAGAGTTTCCCCGAGTAGTCGTCAGCGCCGACCTTGCGAGCCCCCGGCCAGCGGGGGCCATGAGACGTCAACGGAGGGAACGAAAATGAATAAAGATGGGGTCAGGTCCCATTCATATTCACTTGTTCCTCATGAGGAGCGAAGCGACGAAGTGACAGGGTCACTTCGTCGCCAGCGTCGCGGGCTCTTCGCAACAGCACTGAGTGAGCATCATCAAGGAGTACGACATGGGTGAATGCGGGCCAGGATGCGGCAGCGGGGCGGGCCCCTTTGCCGAGGGCCGGGAGCTGGTGGAGTTTGTGAGCAACGCCCACGGCGGGGCCGTGGCCGGACAGCCGCTGCCGTCGCCGCTGGGGACGAAGTGCCAGGGCTGCGGCGAGCCCTTCACGCTGCAGACCTTTGTCGGTAAATGCCCGGCCTGCCGCGGCGTGCACGCCGTCTCGCCGCCACGTTGCGACGATGCGGCCAATATCCAGTATGCGGGAAGTGATTTCGACCCGTACGTTCATGAGTGACGGGTATCAAGTACGGTTCCTCCGATCGTAACGCCAGCCCGCACATCTTTTCAGTTCATCGCCCAGGAGGTGAAATCATGGATCCGATCAACGTTCTCGTCAGCGAACACACCCTGATCCGCCAGTTCCTCTCCAGCCTCTCCTTCGCCCTGGAGAAACTGGAGCGGGGGGAGACGCTGAGCAAGGAGTACGTGGAGCAGGTGGTCGTGTTTGCCCGCAATTTCGTCGACAAGCACCACCACTTCAAGGAAGAGTACCAGATGTTCAGGATGGTCGCGCAAAAGCATGACGGCCGACTGGATGCACAGCTGGATGCCCTGCGCAACCAGCACGAGCACGGCCGCCGGTACATCACCGACATCGCCGCGGCGCTCGATGGCCACCTGGCCGGCGACGACATCAAAACCACCACCATGCTGGAAAGCCTGGCCGCCTACCTCTCCATGCTGCGGCAGCACATCAACCGCGAGGACCACATCTTCTACCCCATGGCGCGCAAGGCCCTTACCGGGGAAGAGTTCGAACAGCTGCGGACATCATTTACGGAAGCGGACGCCAAGGCCGGCGAGGGGTTCATCGGCGAATACCAGGAGCGAGTACTCAAGATGGAGGCGCTGCTCAACGCATAGCCGTTTCACCGGCAGCAGAGCTGGAGCAAACGGGCACGGGACAGCGGTTCCGTGCCCGTTTTCCTCTGCCGGATCTGGAAGGGACCCGACCAAACCGCTCCTCCTTGCGTGGAGCCGGCATCATTCCACCACGGTCAGCTTGTCCCGGGCCAGCACCTGGTGCTGCAGCCCGGTGACATAGCGGACCTCGTAGACCCCCGGTTCGGAAAGGCAGCGACCCGGGATGACGCCGCGGGAGCCGCCGGCGCCGGCCGCGAACCCGTAGTTCAGGCCATAGCCCCACATCTTGGCATCGGGCACGTCCGCCCGGCAGACGACGACGCGGTCCCCGTCGAACCCGTCGCCGGAATAGGCCACCGTGAGGTCCTCGCCGGCCTTGACGGTGTCCGGCGCCTCCACGGCCGCCCGGGCCCGGGTGATAATGATCGGCGAGCGGGCCATGATCCGGTTGCCCGGCGCCATGACGTAGACGACCTCGTACTCGCCCTCGACGGCCGGGACGCGGATGGTCGCCGGCTGCCGGGCCTCTCCGGCGCGGTCGGCGATCTTGTCCCAGCTGTCGCGGTTGTACTTCGCCGCCCCCGCAGCCACCACGGAGATGAAATCGTCCTGCCAGTCGACAGCGGGTCCGGTCCAGCCGACCTCGATGGTCGACCCGCCGACAGCCGTTGCCGGGGCCTCGATGCCGGCGGAGATCTCGGTGACCGTGAGGGGTATCGACGCCTGCACGGAATGCTGCATGCCGTCGTAGGTGGTGTAGCCGCCGTACATCACGTAGCGGATCTCGTAGTCGCCGGGCTCCGCCGGGGTGGTCAGCGTCGCCGGTTCATCCCCGGTCAACGCCATGTATCGCCCGTTGTCGAAGGGGCGTTCATCGCCCCGGGGGACCAGGGTCACGAGGTCGCCGGGGGTGAGCGGCCCGCTCCACTCGATCTCCAGCCCGGTGGAGACCGGGACCTCGGCGGGGGCCTCGAGCCGGTAGCGATTGTCCGTCACCCGGAGCGGCCGGCGCGCCAGCACGATGGAGGGCCGGCTCAGGGTGTAGCGGATTTCGTAGTCGCCGGGCACGGTCGGTGCCGCCAGCGTGGCGACGGCCAGGTCATCCTGACCCGCGACCTTTTTCGACGCCTGCCGGGCGCGGGCCGCGGCAAAAAAGAAGATCTTCTCCATCGGCCCATCGTCGGGACGGTTGACACTGATCACGGCGCCCAGGTCATCGGGGCCGGACCAGGTGATGTCCATGGCCTGCCCCTCGCCGGTCTCGGCCGGAGCCCGCAGCGTGACGGGCAGGGCCAGATCGATGGGCACCGTGAACACGTGGACATTCTGCTCCCTGACGGTAATCGGCCGCGTTCCCGTTTTTTCGACGCCGTCGCGCCAGCCGTTCCACGTGACCCGGACCTGGTAGTCACCGGGCGCGATCTCGGTCTCGGCCACGCCGGTCTCGGCCCTGCTGAACACCGGCTCGCCGCCGCCGGCCGGGGTGACGGCCCAGGCCAGCCCCTGATCGATCTGCGGCCCACCGTTCATGATCGTGGCCTTGAGCACGACCTTCGAGGGTAACGGAGCCGCGTCCTGCGGCCCGGGGGCAACGGCGACGCTGTTCAGCGCCCCGGCCAGTTGCTCCGCGTCATCGGCGGCCAGGAATTCACCTCCGGTTTCCTCGGCAATGCACTGCAGCCCCGCCCGCTCCTCCTCGGTGACGTTGAAACCGATGACGTGGACGGTGAAATCGAGCCCGTTCTCCTCCAGGGATCTGGCCAGCGCGCAGGGGTCGGCGTCGCAGGTCTCCAGTCCGTCCGAAACCAGGATCACGGTGGCGGCGTTCCGGGTGTAGTCCAATTCCTTGGCCGCGTGTTCCACGGACCGGGTCAGCGGCGTTTTCCCCACGGGCGTGATTGCGCGGAGCTGCTTGATGACCTCCCCCCGGTCGGTCCCCACATGGGCCAGTGTTTCGATGTCGCTGCAGTCGCCTTTCCGCCGGTGGCCGTAGGCGACAAACCCGAAACGCTGTCCGGGCGGCAGGTTGCGGACCAGGCCCTCCACCACGTCCCTGGCGATGACGATCTTGTTCACCCCGTCGATCTGCCCCCACATCGATCCGGAGGCATCGAGAACGAGGATGATGTCCTTCACGTCCCGGGCCGCGTCACTCGCGTTGGCCGACGCGGCCAGACCGCCGGGCGCCAGGCTCCAGACCAGGAAGAGACCAACGGACCACAATAGGAATTTTGTTGAATGCTTCAACACAACGCACCTCACTCTCATTCATCACGCACCACCGTGCCGTCCTGGCGACGCAGCCCGCAGATCACCACGGCGATGGCAACGAGGACCTTCATACTTTAGGGGAACCGACCGTAATCGTGGCCCCGCTGTCCGTCACCTGGAAGACCAGGACCCCCACCGTTCGCTCGCCCTTCGTGTAGTCGGTATAGAACTCACCGGGATACCGCTCGACCTCCTCACCGGGCGTGAAGCCGGCCGCGCGCATGGTGCGCTCGGAATACGTACGCGCGTCGTCGAGGGGCATGGCGGTGATCATCGAAACGGTGGCCCCGACAATGTTGATCACGCGGCCGCCCCCGGGGATGGTGAACTCGAAGCCCAGCGCCCGAGTGGCATCGGCTTGCGTCGGTGCCGGGGGCGCCACGTTCTGGGGGACCACCGCGTCCACAGGCTTCTTCACCGTGACCGGTTCGTTGAACCCCGAGTATTCGTAGGTCACATCGAAGGGCTGGAGAACACCGCGCTCCATGGCCCGGGCGGCGATGTGCACCCTGGCGATGAACCGTTCGCCCCGGTCGACCCAGAGGTCGAGCACCGCCGACTCCATCCTGCTGAAATCGATACTGTCGGAACCGCTCACCACGACAGGAAGGTCCTCCTTGCCGCCCCGGAGATGCACGACCTCGCGGCCCTGATAGTCCTCCACACCGACTTCCGTCAGTTTCGCCTCGATTCCCAGCAGGTGCTCCGGTGTGAAGACGATCAGCTCGTCGAGGTTGAACTTCTCCACGGCCACCCAGTTCGTCGTGAACTTCGAAAAGAGCTGGCCGTCCGCCAGCAACGCCTCGATAGACACCGGATCGCGGTCCTTCTCGGTGACCGAGACCCGCACATGGTACCGCTCGGGCTCCTTGCCGAACACGCCGTCCATCTCGATCAGCTGAAACGGAGGGGGCCCGCCCACGCTGAATCGGGCCAGCACCTTGTAGGTTTCGATGCCCGGCACGTCGGCTATGGGGCGGAACCCGCCGTCCCCGGGATAGGCTGCCGGGGATGCGAGCAGAACGAAAAGTAACGACGAACGGCAGAGCGTCTTGAAACGAGACATGTCCTCTCCTCTCGATCCGTCGGGGGACCTGAGCCGCGGCAGTCCGCAACGACACCTGCGGCGCAGCGCAGGCGGATTTCGGCGATGCGCCACTGTCGAACGGTCACGGACCACAGGTCATTGAACTGCTGACGATCAGGAAAACAGCTTAAGACTTGTAAACTGGTAGGCATTATATGAAATACAATGGCAGAAATCCATCTGTTCGGTGCTCGAAAGGGATAGTCCCGCCCACCACTCTCCCCCAGGGAATGAAAATCGATTAGAATAGAAGGGATACGCACGAGAACCGGCCACGAGGCCCGGGGGAGCGCGCCCGCCCCGGGCTGAGCCGCACGAGGCGCACGCGGAGCGGCAACACGATCATGAAGCGAGCGACGATCCTCCTCACCATCGCCCTGATGCTGGCGGCGGTCATCCAGCCCACACCGGCTTCGGCCTGCACCAACTTCCTCATCACCAGGGGGGCCAGTGTTGACGGGTCGACGATGATCACCTACGCCGCCGACTCCCACGTGCTCTACGGCGAGCTCTACTTCACCCCGGCGGGCAGGCACGCCCCGGGCACCATGCTCGACGTCTACGAGTGGGACACCGGCAAGTACCTGGGCAAGATCGCCCAGGCACCCGAGACCTACACCGTGGTGGGGAACATCAACGAGCACCAGGTGGCCATCGGCGAAACCACCTGGGGCGGCCGGCGCGAACTGCACGACCCCGAGGCGATAGTCGATTACGGCTCGCTGATGTATCTCGCCCTGGCGCGGTCGAAAACGGCCCGCGAGGCGATCGAGGTGATGACGAGCCTCGTCGCCGAATACGGCTACTACAGTTCCGGCGAGACCTTCTCCATCTCCGACCCGAACGAAGTCTGGATCATGGACATGATCGGCAAGGGCCCGGGCAACACCGGCGCCGTCTGGGTGGCGCGGAAGATCCCCGACGGCTACATTTCGGCGCACGCCAATGCCGCCCGAATCCGCACCTTCCCCCAGAACGACCCCGAGACCCTCTTCGCCCCGGACACGATCAGCTTCGCCCGGGACAAGGGCTGGTTCGACGGCAATGACGCCGACTTCAACTTCGCCGAAACCTACTCGCCCCCGGACTACGGCGCCAACCGCTTCTGCGACGCCCGGGTCTGGTGCATGTTCAACCGTGCCCGCCCCTCGGACCAGATCCCCTCGGACTGGGTCACCGGCCAGGACAATGCCGAGCCGCTGCCGCTCTGGATCAAGCCGGACAAGAAGCTCACCGTGGCCGACGTGCTCGGCTACATGCGCGACCACTTCGAGGGCACCGAGCTGGACATGACCACCGATATCGGCGCCGGGCCCTACGAGCTGCCCTACCGCTGGCGGCCGCTGGTCTGGAAGGCCGGGGACAAGATGTACTTCAACGAGCGGGCCACCGCCACCCAGCAGACCGGCTTTTCCTTCCTCGCCCAGTGCCGTTCCTGGCTGCCCGACCCCATCGGCGGCATCCTCTGGTTCAGCGTGGACGACGCCTCGAGCACGGTCTACTTCCCGGTCTACTGCGGCGTCACCGACGTGCCCTACAACTACGCCGTGGGCACCGGCTCCTGGACCGAATTCTCCTGGGACTCGGCCTTCTGGGTCTTCAACTGGGTCTCCAACTACGCCTACATTCGCTACAACGTGATCATCGAGGACATCCGGGTGGTGCAGCGGCAGCTGGAAGGGCAGTACCAGGCCGAAGTGGCCGATGTGGACCTGGCCGCCGCCGCGCTTTACGAGCAGGCACCGAAGCTGGCCCGCGACTATCTCACGGCCTACAGCAAGACCACCGGCGAGGCCCTGGTCAAACGCTGGCGCACCCTCGGCGAAGAGCTGCTCTTCAAGTACCTCGACGGGAACACCAAGGACGAGCTGGGCAACGTGACCCACACCGGCTACCCGGAGGAGTGGTACCAGAAGCTGGCCGACGCCACCGGCAGCAAGCTGGAGATGATCCAGCTGGCCGAAGAGAAGGCGGCGGCGGAGAAGGCCGAGGCCGAAGCCAAGGCCAAGGCCGAAGGGATCCGTGCGGCGATCTACACCCTGCTGGAATCGCGGGGCATTGAAGCCGATGCCGCGGCAAAAGATAAGATCGACAGCACCGAGGACCTGGAGAAGCTGGGCGCGGCGCTGGTCAACGCCGCCACCGCCGAGGACGCCGCCCACCTGGTGCCCGAGGGCCCGTCAGCGCCGGCCGACACGCACTGACGGGAGGGCACCGCATGGTTGCGCCCCCCGTCATCGCGGGCTTCGACCAGCGGAAGTCGCTGGACGTATGTGGAAGGAACAGTTTTCGCCGAGCAATGTCTATTTCCCTCGTCATTGCGAGGAGACGAACGAAGGTCGTCGACGAAGTGACTCCGTCATCGCGAGGAGCCCGCGAAGCGGGCGACGTGGCGACCTCGTGATCCGGCTGATTGACATGGTCACGAGGTTGCTTCGTCGCTTTGCGCCTCACCATGACAGGAAAGCCGGGACGGCAAGCGGGGAGCAGGCACGGGTTGGACGAACCGAACCAGGTGCTGTACAGCGAAACCCAGCGATTCTCACAGTGGTGGATCTGGGTCCTGGTGCTGGGGATCGCGGGTTTGATGTGGTTCGGGGCCGTTCAGCAGCTGCTGTTCGGCATCCCCTTCGGCGGCAACCCCGCGCCCGATCCGTTGATGTGGGTCCTTCTGCTCACCTTCGGCATCGCCATGCCGCTGTTCATGTACGCCCTGAACCTCAGGACCGAGGTCCGTCCCGATGGCCTCTATCTGAAGATGTTCCTCCTGCACCTGCGGTACCAGGTTATCCCGTGGCAGGAGATCGAGCGTTTCTACCCGCGGACATACAGATCCATCCGGGAGTACGGCGGGTGGGGGATCCGCTACGGGCCGAGCGGAAAGGCATACAACATCAAAGGGAACCAGGGCATCCAGCTGGAATTGAACGGGGGGAGACGCCTCCTGGTGGGGTCCGGCGATCCGGAGTCCCTGGTCGGGGCGATCACCGCGGCGTCGGGGGTGTCCCCACTCGATCCTGATGGATCAGGCCGTTGATCGCGTGAGGGCCTTTTTTTCGTTCAGACCGTGTCCCGCCACCGGCCCGCCTCGGCCGGCTTGCCCCTGCAAAGGAAGCCGCTTCGAGCCCCGGAAGCCGGGGGCCTGTTCCGTACGTCAGAATATCAACGGGACTCAGCGCTTCCCGCCGATTGATTTTTGACTCGACAATGTGAAAATTACTGTCGAAAAGGGCGGAGCGACCCGCAAAAGCAGCACCGTCAACCACTGTTGCGGCGGACCAGCAGCATGGTGACATCGTCCTTGAAACAGTCGTCACCGCGAGAACCGGCCAGCGCCTCGACGACCCGATCGGTATTCTCCGACAGCCGGTGCTCACGCCCGTCCACCAGGATCCGCTCGAGCCGGTCCCTCTAGCCCGGACATCTCACGGTCCATCTGCTGCGGGGCGGGAGACACCGGGGCAATCGACACGGTACCCGCAATCGAGGGAGCGCCCGAGGATGTGGCGGCCCTCCTGCAGGGCGAAGCGGACCATCTGCCGGTCCAGCGGTCCGGTGAGGGGAAAAGGCATGGCGCGATCAGTCGGCGCTCAACCGGCTCAGGGCATCCTCGAGTGTGGGAGCGGTATTCATGACCCGGGACAGGCCGACGATGATGATCGGCTTTTCCGTGCGCTTGGAAATGCCGGAGAACATCAACGAGGCACTCGCGTTGTCCGCGGAGCTGACGATGGAAGCCAGGATCCCCACGCCGGCGCTGTCCATTTTCTCCACGCCGTCCAGGTCCACGATCACTTTCCCCGCGCCCCCGGTGATACGGTTCCGCACATCATCGAGGAACGAGTAGCAGGCCGGATGCCCGCGGAGGTCGCCTGCGACCTCGAAGATTCGAACACCCTGCTCTTCCCGGCTGTTGACGTTCATGAAGATCTCCTTTGTCTTGTTTCAATCGCGGCCGCTTCCGATCTCCCACCGGATCCGGCACGTCCGAACGCTGTTGTGGATGGAGGATGACTCAATGGTTGCACATGACCGCGGCTCCCCTCAAATCAACGTTCCCGTCATTTTTCGCTCCCGGGCGCGCGGCCATCCGCACCCGCCGCATGACAATATTGTCATTTGGGAAGACGTGTGAGGTTCAGAAAAATCGAGTAATATGGCGGCCATGAACGTGCTGATTATCGAAGATGACCGCAAGATCGCCTCATTCGCCAAGAAGGGCCTGGAGGAGCAGGGTTTCACCGTCACGGTCTGCGGTGACGGGGACGAGGGGTGCGAGATGGCCACCAGCCTCGCCTGGGACGTCGTGATCCTCGACATCATGCTCCCCGGCCGGGACGGCCTGAGCATCCTGCGCACGCTGCGCGACGCGGGCAACACCGTGCCGGTGATCCTGGTCACCGCCCGTTCCGGGCTCGACGAGCGGGTGGAGGGCCTCAATCTCGGCGCGGACGACTATCTGGCCAAACCGTACTACATCGAGGAACTGGTGGCCCGGGTCCACGCCGTGACCCGCCGGGCCTCGGGCGAAAAGCTGAGCGTGCTGCAGTCGGGCGACCTGGTGGTCAACCTGATCACCCGCGACGTGCGCCGGGGCGACGAAACGGTGGAGCTCACCGCCCGGGAGTTCAGCCTGCTGGAGCTGCTGCTCCGCTCGCCGGACCGCGTCTTCACCCGCACCCGCATTCTCGAGCACGTCTGGGGCTATGACTTCGACCCGGAAACCAACCTGGTGGATGTCTACATCCGCCGGGTGCGGAAAAAGGTGGACACCGACCCCGAGCACCAGCTGATCGAGACCGTGCGCGGCGTGGGCTACCGGCTGCGCAAGGTGAACTGAATGGCCATCCTCTCCTTCCGCATCCGTATCGCCCTCCTCTCCCTGCTCATCTCCGGGATCGTGCTGGTGGCCTTCGGGTTTTCCTTCCTGCGGGTCATCCAGAAAGTGGGCCTGGAGCGGATCGACGGAGAGCTCAGGTCCCTGGTGGAGAGCCAACTCCACGGCTACCACCCCCCGGAACACTGGGAACGGTTCGACCTGTCACTGGGTGATATCTACGGGGAGGAACACCGGGAGCGGAGGATCATCCTCCTCGAGGACGAGAACGGAGAGGAGTTCTACCGGTCGGCCCACTGGCCGGAAGCGATCCGGCTCCCCGACTTCCCGCCGCTGGAATACCCGGATCTTCCCCTGACGACATCAATGCGCCCCGGCGGCCGGCCCCCCGGGCGAGGCGGGCCGCCCCCGGGATCCGGCGCCCCGCCACGGGAGCACCGGCCGCCCAGTTTCCCGCAGTTCGGCACCAGCACTGCGACGGACATCGGCTACCGGTTCTGCCGCATGGGCAACGAGCACAACACGCTCGTCATCGGGTACGACCTGGAGGAGTACCAGGCGGAAGCGACCCGCTTCCGCAACACCTTTGTCAGCGCCGCCCTGCTGGCCCTGCTCCTGCTGGCCCTGGGCGGCTGGGTGCTGGCCCGCCAGGCCCTGGCCCCGGTGGCGGCGATCACCGCCACCGCCCGCAAGGTCACCGCCCGGGGCCTGGACCAGCGGGTTCCCCAGCGGGAGGCCGATACCGAGTTCGAGCGGCTCACCGAGGTGATCAACAACATGCTCGGCCGCCTGGAACGCAGCTTTCAACAGGCGGCGCGATTCAGCTCCGACGCGGCCCACGAACTGAAGACCCCGCTGACCATCCTGCAGGGCGAACTGGACCAGGCACTGCAGAGCGCCGAACCGGGCTCGGCGGACCAGCAGCGGTTCAGCGGCCTGCTGGAGGAAGTCCAGCGCCTGAAGGCCATCGTGAAGAAACTGCTCATTCTCTCCCAGGCCGATGCCGGCGAGTTGAATCTTTCCCGCAAGGCCGTGGACCTGGGCCGGGAGCTGGGCGCCGCCGCCGAAGACCTGGAGATCATCGCCCCGTCGCTCGAGGTGCGGATGGACCTGCCGCCGGGCATCGAGGTCGACGCCGACCCCGACCTCCTGCACCAGTTGATCCGCAACCTGGTGAGCAACGCGGTGAAATACAACCGCGAGGGCGGCTGGATCGACTTGAAACTGGCGCCGGACGGCTCACGGGCCCGCGTCATCATCGCCAACAGCGGCGCCGCCATCACGGCGGACCACCAGGACCTGGTCTTCAACCGCTTCCACCGCGTCGATCCGGCGCGGAGCAAAACCGTGGAAGGCACCGGTCTCGGCCTCAGCCTGGCCCGTGAAATCGCCCGGGCCCACGGCGGCGACCTGGAGCTCTCCGAAAGCGCTGAAGACCGCACGGCCTTCACCCTCACCCTGCCCCTGGCCCCGCCCGACACCGCCTCCGCCTGATCTTCCCCAGGATGACAGCATTGTCATCTGGCCTGGCACGCTCCGTTCATCCCGCCCCCGTATCGTATTCATGTGGACAACAACAGAACGACTCGGACCAGGAAGGGTGAGGACAATGAGCAATCCATACATCATCGCACTGATCGCGCTGATCGCACTCTATGCCGTCCTCTCGGCGGCATAGCAGGGGGCCGGTTCATCCGGCCGTGAGGGCTGGACCGGAGATTTCGGTCGCGAGGAGGAGAGCGCCGGAAGCCGGTCCGGCCCTCGGAAAGGATGCAGGAGGGGAAAACCCATGGCCATCGATCGAATAGACGGATGCATCGGCTGCGGGACATGCGTGAGCACCTGCCCGACGGACGTGATCCGCACCGACCCGAAAACCGGGAAGTCCGTGATCACCTATCCCGCCGATTGCCAGATCTGCCACCTCTGCCGGATGTACTGTCCGGTGGACGCCATCACCATCGCGCCGGAGAAGTCGATCCCGGTGGTGGTTTCGTGGGGGTAGCCATGAACAGCCACGCCAGAAGAATCCCTTTCGTTCCCGAGGCCCTGGCCTTCATCGGCCTGCCGCTGCTGCTCTGGGCCCTGGCGGATGCGCCCCGCCGCACGACGCTCAAGGAGTCTTTTTCGCTGCTCTTCATCCTGGCCTTCGCCCTGATGCTGGGGCAGTTCTACCTCACCCGGGGCGGCAGGAGCGTCTTCGGCGGCTCGAAAATGGGCCCGGTGATCAGCATGCACAAGTTCGTCGGATACACCTTCGCCGCCGTGCTTCTCGTCCACCCGGTACTGATCGTCGTGCCCCGGTATTTCGAATCGGGCATCGATCCCCGGGAGGCCTTCACCACCATGGTCACGACGTTCGAGAGCAGGGGAATCCTGCTGGGCCTCGCCGCCTGGGGCCTGATGCTCACCCTGGGGCTCACTTCCCTGGTCCGCAAAAGGCTGCCCATGCGCTACGGGACATGGAAGCTGATCCACGGGATTCTCTCCGCCCTGCTCATCGCGTTGGCCGCCTGGCACGCCATCGACCTGGGCCGCCACACGGGCGGGGCCATGTCGATTTACATCGTGGTCCTGGCCGCGGGGGCCATCCTGCTGCTGGCCAGGTCGATGATCGGCGGGAACAAACCGAACACGGGGGACAAGTAGATGAAGAAGTCAGACAAGAAGAGCAACATGTCCCGCCGTCACTTCATCGCCCTCACCGGGGGGGCCGCCGGCCTGGCGACCCTGGCCACGATGGGGGTCTCGTCCGGCTGGGCGGACAACGCCGCCGAGGTGAACCCCGACGAGATGAAGCAGCGGAACGAGGAAACCGACGTTCTCGTCATCGGCAGCGGGATCGCCGGCCTCTTCGCGGCGGTCAAGGCCCACGATGCCGGAGCCAGGGTGACCATGGTCTCCAAGGGCCGGCTCGGTTCGTCGGGCCAGACACCCTTTGCCCGGGGCATTTTCGCCTACGACCCGGCCACGGCGGAGATGAGCCTCGACGAATTCACGGCCGCCGTCTCCCGCTCGGCCCTGGGGACCAACAACCCCGTCTACACCCGGCAGATGGCGGAGCACTCGCTGGCCCGGGTCAACGAGCTGAAGGCGTGGGGCTTCTTCGAGTCACCACTCTACAACAAGGCGTTCAGCCGGCCGATCGAGGAGCGGAACATCCCGGTCATCGAGCGGATGGTGGTCACGCACCTGATCAAGGAGCAGGGCCGCATCGCCGGCGCCGCCGGGTTCAGCCTGGACGAAGCGGCGGTCACTTTCTTCAAGGCCAGGAGCGTTGTCCTCTGCACCGGGGCCGGCGGGTTCAAGCCCAACGGGTTCCCCATCTGCGACCTGACCCACGACGGCACCGTCATGGCCTACCGCATCGGCGCCAGGGTCACGGGCAAGGAGTGGAACGACGGGCACGGCGGCCGGGCCGAGAACCCGGCGGCCTGCTACGACGGCTGGCAGGGCGTGCTGGAGCAGAACCCCGGTGTCACCGGCATCGGCATTCGTCACGACCTGGGCGTGGGTGAGAACTACACCGCGTACATCAACGGCAACGGGTCGACCCAGGGCCCCCCGGGGCGGAGCAGCGGCGGGAATTCGGACGGCGGTCCCTACGTTCCGGAAGAATTCCAGCGCAGCGGCCCCCCGGGGGGCGGCGGACCTCCCGGGGGCGAGGGCCCTCCGGGCGGGGGCAGGCCTCCCGGCGGCGGCAGGCCTCCCGGCGGTGACCGAAAAGGCGGCGGCCCTCCCGGCGGCGGCCCCCCCGGCGGCGGCCGCGGCGCTGCCGTGGGCGGCTCATCGGCCGGCATGTCGATCCACAAGGCCGAAGGGCTGGTGCCGATCAACGACAAGTGCGAGTCGGACATCCCGGGGCTCTACGCCGCGGGCGATGCGCTCGGCTCGTACCAGGCGGGCGCCATCTACACCCAGATCGGTTCCTCCCTGGCCGGCTCCGCCGTCCAGGGCGCCATTGCCGCCGAGGCCGCTGCCGAGTACAGCCGGAAGGCGGCCGCGCCCGTCATCTCAGCGGCCCGGGCCCGCGCGGTGGAAAAGGAGATCCTTGCCCCGCTGAAGCGGACATCGGGCTACGGCCCGGCCTGGGTCACGCAGACCCTTCAGGGCATCATGATCCCGAACTTCGTCATCTACATCAAGAAGGAGAACATCCTCAAGGCGGCCCTGGCCTACGTCGAGGAGCTGCGGGACCACCACATGCCGATGCTCAGGGCCGCCGACCTGCACGAGCTGCGGCTGGCCCACGAAACCGCCAACATGATCGTCAACGCCGAGATGAAACTGCGGGCCTCGATCATGCGCACGGAGAGCCGCTGCAGCCACTACCGGCTCGATTACCCCGAACTGGACGACGTGAACTGGCGGGCCTGGATCAACATCCGCCAGGGCGCCGACGGCACCATGCAGCTGGAAAAGCAGCCGTTCGACAGCTGGCCGGCCTGAAGAGGCGTCGGCGCACCATCACGGGAAGTGCGCGTTTCCGCAGGAAACGATTTCATGGCAGAACGGAACAAAACGGTACCCGGTCCCGCCTTGTTCCATTTTGATCCTCTGGCCAGATGACAGGATTGTCATTAATCCATCAACGTTTTGTTCATCTTGGTCACGCATATTTATGAGGAATTGATGAATATTTGATGAAGGGCCTTCTTCATCCAGTGATTTACCGGCCGGCGCACGGCCGGGCGATTCAAATAGATCCATCCCGGAGACCGCGATAAAGAACAATGGATTACCAACGCCTGGACCCATCCCTCACTGAAAGGACCACCAAGATGTTCACGAGGAGCAGCGGACAAACAACCGAATCGAGGTTCATTCGTCATTTCGCCTTCATCCTCCTGGCCGGCCTGTTCGTCATCGGCACGGGCACGCCGTCCCTCGCCGGTTATCCCCCGGCCGAGACGCACCCGCTCTTCGACGGCGACGCCGTCCACGAGATCCACCTCACCTTCAGCCAGTCCAACTGGTGGACCCTGCTGGAGAATAACTTCGAGGGGCTGGAAGACCCGCTCTACCTCGAAGCCGACTTCGACTGGGACGGCCTGCACCTTGACGACATCGGCGTCCGCTTCAAGGGCTCCAGCAGCTACAACAGCAATCCCACGGACAAAAAGTCGTTCAAACTGGACATCGACGAGTTCGTCGCCGACCAGACGATCTACGGCCTGGACAAGCTGAACCTCAACTGCAACTGGCTCGACCCCAGCGGCGTCCGGGAAAAGTGCATGTACGAGCTCTGCTATGCCGCCGGGCTGCCCACCGAACGGACCAACTACGCCGCGCTCTACATCAACGGCGACTACTTCGGGCTCTACACCATCGTCGAGCAGTTCGACGGGGAGTTCATCGACAGCCGCTTCGGCTCCGACCAGGAGGACGGCAACCTCTGGAAGGGCGACGACTACGGCACGCTGGAGTATCTCGGCACGAACCAGGAGTCCTACTACGGCGACTACGAGCTGAAAACCAATGAGACGACCAACGACTGGTCGGCCCTGATCGAGCTGACCGACGGCCTGAACAACACGGCCCTCGTCGACCTTCCCGGCGTGATGCACGAGCTGATCGACGTCAACTCCGCCCTGGCCCTCATCGCGGTGGACAACCTCTGCGTGAACCTCGACACCTACATCGGCCGCTGCGCCAACTACTACATGTACCACCGCGACCTGGACAGCCGCTTCGTCTTCGCCAACTGGGACCTCAACGAGTCCTTCGGCGTCTTCAACCAGTATGGCATGTCCACGACCCAGATGAAGCAGCTGAGCCCCTACTGGACCAACCCGCAGGGCGGCGAGGACCGGCCCCTGGCCGAACGGCTCTGGCAGGTCGACGCCTACGACGACATCTATATCGGGCACCTGCAGAAG
>Ga0180429_10001585_pt1 | contig 19261 bp, 16 predicted proteins | sample SS_ome_FD_132428 | JGI IMG/M metagenome (GOLD analysis project Ga0180429, IMG submission 132428) | Hypersaline lake sediment archaeal communities from the Salton Sea, California, USA - SS_1_S_1 metaG | ecosystem: Environmental > Aquatic > Non-marine Saline and Alkaline > Hypersaline > Sediment ...
ACGCCGCGCCGAGGTGGCGGAATTGGTAGACGCGCCAGCTTGAGGGGCTGGTGACCATTGCGGTCGTAGGGGTTCAAGTCCCCTTCTCGGCACCACCATGAACGTCACGGCCGGCCCCCCGAGGGGCCGGCCGTCGGCGTCGTTCGCGCCCGCGGCGACGTCCAGGATCGCGGCCGGGCCGGCGGCGTGGCCGCTGCGCGGCCCATGCTAGCGTGACCCCGTGCGCGCGACCGCGGCCACCAGCTTCCCCTACGCCCGCTACCGCACAGGTCAGCGCGAGGCGCTCGACGCGGCGCGCGACGCCTTCGCCGACGGCCGCCGCGTCGTGGTGGTCGAGGCCCCGACCGGCTCTGGGAAGAGCGGGATCGCGGTGGCGTTGGCGCGCGAGGCGCGCTCGGCCTACCTGCTCACCGCGCAGAAGGTGCTGCAGGACCAGTACCAGCGAGACTTCGACGACCTCGCCATGCTCAAGGGCCGCGCCAACTACCCCTGCGAGGTCGCCCCCACGCACGCCGCCGCGGCGCCCTGCCTCGTCGGCCGGACGTATCCGGAGTGCGCCGCCTGCGGCTACTTCCGCGCGAAGGACCGCGCGCTCGCGGCGCCGCGCGCCCTCCTGAACTACGCGTACTTCCTCCACGAGCTCAACTACGCGGGCGGCTTCGGGCCCCGCGAGCTGCTCGTCCTCGACGAGGCGCACAACGCCGAGGGAATGCTGATGAGCTTCGTGCAGGCGCAGCTCGGCGACGCCCAACTGGCACGCGCCGGGCTCGACCTGCGGCTGCCCGGCTTCCCGGAGACCGAGGCCCTCTTCGAGTTCGCCGAGGACGCGCGTCCGCGCCTGGCGGCCCGCGCGCGCGAGCTCGATCTCGAGCTCGACGGGGGTGGGCTGCCGCCCGATCTCGAGCTCGACGCGCTGCGCCAACGCCAGTGGCTCGATGGCGCCGTCCGGCGCCTCGGTTGGCTGTGCGACACGCGCGACGACGGCGTGCCGTGGGTCGTCGAGCACCGCTTCGACGCCACCGGCGCCTCGGTGACCTTCAAGCCGGTGTCCGTCGCCCCCTTCGCCGACGAGCTGCTGTTCGGGCACGCGGAGCGCGCGCTGCTGCTCTCCGCCACCGTGCTCGACCCCGCCACCTTCCTGCGCGGGCTCGGCGTGCCGCCGGAGGAAGCGGCCGTCGTGCAGGTGGCCTCGACCTTCCCGCCGGAGCGGCGGCCGCTCATGCTGCGGCCCGTGGCGCGCCTCACGCGGCACCACCTCGACCGCGACCTGCCGCGCCTGACCGACGAGGTCAGCGAGATCTTCCGCGACCACGACGCCGAGAAGGGCGTGGTCCACGCGCACTCCTACCGCATCGCGGCGGCCGTGGTCAGCGCCCTCCCCCCGGACCTGCGGGCCCGGGTCGTGACCCACCGCGACGCCCAGGGTCGTGACGCGGCCCTCGAGGCGCACCTCACGCGGCCCGAGCCGACCGTGCTGGTCAGCCCGTCGATGACGGAGGGCTTGGACCTGGTGGGTGACCTGGCGCGCTGGCAGGTCATCTGCAAGCTGCCCTATCCCTATCTGGGCGACCCGCAGGTGGCGGCGCGGCGCCTCGAGGAGCCTGGTTGGTACGAGTGGCGCACGTGCCTCACGCTCGTGCAGGCGTACGGGCGGGCGGTGCGCAGCGAGGACGACCATGCCGTCACCTACCTGCTCGATGCCGACGCGCCCGGCTTCCTGCAGCGCCAGAGCGGGCGGCTGCCCGCCTGGTTCCGCGAGGCCCTGCGCTCAGCCTGAGGCGGGGCCGGAGGATCAGAACGCGTCGACGAGCGAGCGGTACGGCCGCCGGCCGCCCGAGAGGGCCGCGACGGCCGCGAGGGCCCGGCCCGAGCCGTCGGACCAGCCGGCGCGGCGGGCGTCGGACGGCGCGCCGGCGCCGGAGACGAGCAGCGCCAGGCCGCGCACGTCGAGCGTCGCGTCCGGGATCGCACGCGACGGCGTCACGGACGTCCCCGCGGGGCCCGGCTCCAGGCGCCACACGCCGTCGTTCCAGGCCGCGAAGGGATCGACCACCCGCAGGACCAGCGGCGGTAGGTCGAGCGGGGTGTCGTCGTCGGCCACCGCCCGCAGCGGTGCGACCGCCAGCGCCACGTCGGTGATCCGGGCCATCAGCCCGGCGTGGCCGGTCACCGCGTGGCCGCGCACGCGGTCGAGCGCGACGGGGTCGTCCCACGGCACGTGGATCCGCACGCGCGCCACGTGGCCGCGGAAGGCGGCGAGCATGCCCCACACGGCGTCCCGGCCCACGGCGTCGGCCCAGCCGAGGTCGATCACCTCCATGCGCGGCTCTCCGTCGACCTCGTGCAGGCGCAGCGCCACGAGGGCGTCGTCCGATGCATAACGCAGCACGCGCTCGCCCGGAGCGCCGTCGAGTTCCTCCCAGGCGTCCCACGGGCCGACCGTACGCGTGTCCGCGAAGGTCCGCGTGGCGGCGGCGCGCTCATGGGCCCCCGCCAGGCCCTGCGCCGCGGGGCCATCGACGCGTTGCAGCCCGCGCGGTGTCCCGTCGGGCAGGCGCTCGGGCGGCAGATCGAGCAGGACGCCGGTCGGGACGCTCGCCCAGCCGAAGCGGGCGTAGAAGGCTGCGTCGAAGGGGTACAGCAGGTTCCAGCCCTGGCCGGCCTCGCGGCCCGCCGTCAGGGCCGCGCGCATGAGCCGCGCCACGTGTCCCGACCGGCGGTGCTCGGGGGCCGTCGAGATCGCGCCGAAGCCGCCTGCCGCGACGCTCGATCCCGCCACGTAGATGCGGTACGCGTGGTGCGTCACCGTGGTGACGAGCTCCCCGGCCACGAAGGCGCCGTGGGTACGCGGCAGGCGTGCCGTGAAGGCGGCGATCACCTCTTCGCTGCGGCCGGGGTAGCCGAAGGTGGTCTCCCGGAGACGGAGGTACGCGTCGAGGTCGTCGGGCGTCAGGGTCCGGTCGAGGACGCCGCGGGGCCCCGTGGCGCTCACGGCGTCGTCTCGTCCTCGGCCAGGAAGGGCAGGAACATGGGCCGCTCGGCGTTGGTGCGCAGCACCATCACGGTCTCGGTGCGCTCGACGCCGTCGAGCATGAACAGCCGATCGAGGAACGTGTCCAGGGCCGCCGGCGTGGCGACCCGCACCTTGGCGACGTAGGCGTAGTTGCCGGCGACCGCGTGGAGCTCCTCGACCTCGGGCAGCCCCAGCAGGCGCTCGACGAGGTCGTGGGCCGGCTTTCGCGGCTGCGGCGCGATGTGCACGAAGGCGCAGATCGCCAGGCCGATGCGCTCGGGGTCGAGGACCGCGCGGTACCCCTGGATGACGCCCGCCTGCTCGAGCTTGCGGACACGCTCGCCGATCGCGGGCGCCGAGAGGCCCGTCTCCTTGGCCAGCTGGGCGTGGGTGGTGCGCCCCTCCTCGCTCAGGCGCGCCAGGATCTTGCGATCGACGGCATCGAACATGCCGCATAGGCTAGCACCGCGCGGTACCCTGGCGCGTGCGCGTCCTCTTCATCGGCGACGTCTTCGGGGCACCGGGTCTACGCGCGGTGCGCCACTACCTCGGGGCCCAGCGGGGCGACGTCGACCTGGTGGTGGCCAACGGCGAGAACGCCGCTGGTGGCTTCGGCATCAACCGCAAGCAGGTCGAGCAATTGTGGTCGTGGGGCGTCGACGTCGTCACGCTCGGCAACCACTCGTGGGACCAGGGAGACGTCGTGGAGGCGCTCGAGACCTCGTCGCGGATCATCCGGCCGGCGAACTACCCGGTCGGCACACCCGGGCTCGGGTTCACCACCGTGCAGAGCGGGTCGGGCGAGCGGCTGACGGTGGGGCAGGTGATGGGACGCGTGTTCATGGACCCGCTCGAGGACCCGTTCGCCGCCGCCGACGCGATCGTCGACGCTACGCCCGCGGGCCAGGCGCTGCTCATCGACGCGCACGCGGAGGCCACCAGCGAGAAGAAGGCGCTCGGTTACCACCTGCAGGGGCGCGCGAGCGCGGTGATCGGCACGCACACGCACGTGCAGACGGCCGACGAGGGCATCCACGGCGGCACCGCCTACATCACGGACGTCGGCATGAGCGGGGTCCAGCACAGTGCGATCGGCATGCAGTTCGAGCAGGTCCACGCGCGCTTCACGACCCGGCGGCCGCACCGGTACCGGCCGGCCGCGGGTGCAGCCACCGTCTGCGGCGTCGTCCTCGATCTCGACGGTCGGCGCGCCCGCTCGATCGAGCGCTTCCAGTGGCACGAACGCGAGGCCGACCCGGCGATCGGGAGCGCGTGAGCCGCGCTCGCGATCCAACACGTCTCTCATTCGGCTCAAGCGGCCGCTGCGTACGCTGATGCCCACGTGAGGAGCCCCCCATGGACCTGCTGATCAGCGGTGGCGTCGTTCTCATCGCCATCTTCGCGCTGTCCGTGTACGCGGTGTACCTGTTCTTCGTGCGCCTGTTCAAGCTCTCCCGCGAGCGGCTCGACGTCGAGGAGTTGATGGTGCGCGTGAACGCCGCCGTGCGCGACCGCGACCTCGACCTGGCGCTCGAGGCCTGCGAGCAGCATGGCGGACCCGTTGCCCGCGTGCTGCAGTCCGCGCTGCTGCGGCTGCCGTACGGGCGCCAGGCCGTGGAGGCCGCCTTCGCGGAGGCGTCGCTGCTCGAGGAGCAGAGCCTCACGCGCGGCCTGCGGCCGCTTGCCACGATTGCGCAGGTCGCGCCGCTGCTCGGCCTGCTGGGGACCGTCACGGGCATGATCATCGCCTTCGGGGAGATCAGCGCCAGCGGGACCGGCAACCCGGGGCTGCTGGCCGGTGGCATCGGCCAGGCGCTGGTGACGACTGCGGCCGGCCTGATCGTCGCGATCCCCGTCCTGATCGGTCAGAACTACCTCGCGAGCCGGGTCGATGCGATCCTGACCGAGATCGACCGACGCCGCGAGGAGCTCATGGCGAACGTCGTCCAGGCGGTCGCGGGCCGCAAGGAGTCGGCCACCGGCGGGCCTGCGGAGGACGCGGGTTCGACCGCACCGGCCCACAGCGGCCGAGCGGGCACCGCGCGACCGCGCCCGACGGCCGTGGGCCCGCGGGTCGTACCGGCGGGCGCCGGGGCTGCGGCCGTGCCCGCCGCTCCGGGCGCTGGCGGATCCGCGTCGCTGTTCCCCGGCGCCGGCAACGCGTCGGCCGCCGATCTTGGTGCGGAGGCGCCGGCCGAGGGCGGCGAGGACTCGCCGGAGGTCGGGCGTGGCGGTCGTCTGAGGGTGGAGCGCTTCGCGGCCGAGGGCGGTCGCCGTGGTGACCGACGCGGCGCCGATGAGGCCGCGGCCGAAGGCGTCGAGCCCCCCGAACCGGGGCGCTGAGGTGACCGGTCGTCGGGGCCTTCGCCGGCGGCGCATCCCCGTCGCCCCGGGGATCGACCTGACGCCGATGGTCGACGTCGTCTTCCTGCTGATCATTTTCTTCATGGTGTCGACGACCTTCATCACCCTCGAGTCCGGGCTGCCGGTCGACCTGCCGCAGGCCCAGTCGGCGCAGGCGCAGCCGTCGGACCTGCCGACCGTGACCGTCACCCGTGAGTCGCGCGTCTTCCTGGCGGGGGCCGAGGTCGAGCCGGCCGACCTGGTCGTCCTGCTGCAGGAGGCCATGCAGGCGAGCGGTCAGACCACGGTCGTGCTGCGCGCCGACGAGACCGTCGCGCACGGCTTCGTGGTGGAGATCATGGACCTGATCCGGACGGCTGGCGCCCAGCGCATCGCCATCGCCACCGGCGGCTGAGGGGCGGGGTCGGGCCATGGCGGTGCGTCCACGAGGTCGAGCGGCGGTTCGCCCACGGCGCCGTGCCTCGTGGTGGGTCGACGCGGACCGTCGCCGAGCCGCGCTGCTCTCCGCCACGCTCCACGTCATCGTCGTCTTCATCGCCATTCGTGCGTTCACCTTCGTTCCCGACGAGCCGCCACCGACCTTCCTGGTGATCGACCTGGGGGCGCCGCAGGCGTCCGAGGTGGCACGGCCCGCGCCCGCGGCGGACGAGGTGGCGCCCGATGCCCCCGAGCCGCAGGTGGCCGACACGCAGGTGGGCGAGCCCGTCGCGGCGGTCACGCCCGAGCCGGAGCCCGTGGCGCCCGCACCGGCGCCACAGACCCAGCAGCCGGAGTCCCCGGCCGCGGCGCCGACGGCGCCCGACGAGGCGACGGTGGAGGTCCCGCGACCGCCGCTGCCGGCGCCGGTCACGCCCGTCGCCGCGACCCCCGAGGTGCCGGTCTCCAGTGCGCCGGCGACGCCGCTCCCCACCATCGACGCACCCGAGATCGAGCCGACGCCCCTGGCCGCACGGGTGCCCGTGCCGTTGCCTGCGGTGGCGGCGCTGCTGCCGGAGCCGCGGGCGATCGCGACGCAGCCCCAGGTGACGGTGGCGGCGCCCGCCGAGGTGCCAGTGCCGCGCGTTGGCGTCCAGGTCGAGGCCCCCGCGGCCGTTCCCGTGCCGCGCGTCGGGGTGCAGGTCGAGGCCGCCGCACCCGTGCCGTTGCCGAGTCCGGTCGTGGCGACCGCGCCTGCCCGGCCGGTGGCCGTGCCCGACGTGCGCGCCGACGTGGCGGCCGCGCGCGACGTGCGGGTGGCGCCGCAGGTCGCGGTTGCGGTCGCCGTTGCGGTGCCGGTGCCGAGGGTGCAGGCGACGGTCGCGCCGCGGCCGGCCGCGCCGGCCGCGCCCGTGGTCGAGGCAGGGGCCGCGGCGGCGAGCGAGGTGCCATCGCAACGCGACGAGGACCTGGCGGCCGGCGGCGACGCGGCCAACCCGGGGCAGCCCGACGGCGCGCTCGACGATCCCACCCCCGCCCTCGGGCTGGCGGCCGGGCCGGACCCGGAGGCGTTGCCGCCGGGCGCGCGGGTGGTGCCCTTCGAGCCGTTCGCACGACAGCTCGAGCGTCCCCTGGCGGTGCTGGTGGACAACGTCGGCGGCGTCCCGATCAGCGGCATTCGACCGGCATCGCTGGTGTTCGAGCTGCCCGTGGAGGCCGGGCTGACGCGCCTCATGCTCGTGTTCGATCGCAGCGATCCTGAACGGGTGGGCCCGGTGCGCAGCGCGCGCGCCTACTTCGTCGAGCTGGCCGACCGCCTCGACGCGGTGCTGGTGCACGACGGCGGCTCGCCCGGCGCGCTGGCCGCGATTTCGGCGGGACCCACCCGCACGCTCAACGCCTTCAGCAGCGGCGACCTGTTCAGCCGCGGCGACGGCCGGGCGCCCTACAACCTCTACAGCGCGGGCGACGCCCTGCGTGCCGCCGTCAACCGCCTCGACCTCGCGCGTGGTCGCACGGTCAGCGGGACGATCTACCGCCCCGCGGAGGAGGCGGACGCCGTGACCGAGGTCGTGGTGGGCTTCGGTGGCGGGTACGTGACGGGCTTCCGCTACGAGGTGGGGCTGAACGCGTACCGCTGGCTGCGAGATGGTGCGGCGGCGGTGGATGCCGCCGGCGAGGCCGTCGTCGTCGACGCGGTGCTCCTCGGTTCGGTGGAGGCGCGCCCCTTCCCCAACGACCCGGAGGGACGGCTCTCCGTGGCTCTGCGTGGGGGACCGGCGACGCTCTACCTGAACGGCCGCGCGCTGACCGGGCGCTGGGAGCTGCGCGACGCCATCGGGGTGTTCTTCGTGGGCGACGGTGGCGAGGTCGTCGACCTGGCGCCGTTCAAGACCTGGGTGGCGCTCACGCCCGCCTACGGCGAGCGCGGCGAGTCGCGCTGACGCCGCTCAGGCGTCGGACCGCGCCGAGGGGGCGTCGGCCGTTTCACCGTCGGGCACCGGTCGTGCGATGAGCTCGTCGAAGAAGAGGCCACGCATCCGGACGCGGTAGCCCTGCGGGGCGATCTCGACCTCGAGGTAGGCGTACTCCTCGCCGTGCCCGTTGGTGTCGAGCAGGATCGCTCGGCCCTGGCTGGCGATGTTGACGCCGCCGCGGACGGGCGTGTGCCCGTAGATGCCCAGCCGGTACGGGGTGCCATCGAGCGCGTCGACCTCCTCGTAGATCCAGCGGCGGCGGTTCTCCAGGTAGAAGCCGTGGTCGTAGGTGTTGTGCTCGGGCCTCGGTCCGACGTGGGCGAGGTGGAGGCCCTCGACCGCGAGCTCGCGCGGCCAGCCGCCGATCCATGTGCGCAGGTCGGCCGGCAGCTCGCCGCCGTAGGCGGCCTTCCATTCCAGGTGGCTGACGTCGTCCGTGCGCAGCGGCCCCTGTTCGTCGTCGATCGCGTTGTGGTCGTGGTTGCCGAGGAGCACGACCATGCGCCCCTCGGGCAGGGCGGCCTGGAACGCCATGACCTCGCGCAGGAAGGCTTCCTGCGCGGCCTCGGCCTTGCGCAGGTGGCGCGGGTTGTGCTCGTCGTAGCGGCGGACCTCGGTGAGGTCGGCGTAACGCTCGCGGCTCTTCGCATGAACCAGGTCGCCCAACAGGACGAGGCGGACGTCCTGGTCGGGGTCGCTCAGGCGGTCGGTGGGTCGGTGCGCGTCGTCCGCCAGGTCGGCCTCACGCAGGATGCGCCAGAGTTTGTCGGACTGCGCGTGGATGTCACCGACGACGACGAGGCGCATGGGCCGCCGTCCGCCCGCTCAGCGCTCGGCGCGCGCTTCGAGGATGGGCAGGGGATCGATTGGGGTGCCGTCGACGCGGATCTCGAAGTGTAGGTGGGGTCCGGTGGAGATGCCGGTGGAGCCGACGCGGGCGACGAGGTCGCCGGGGGCTACGCGATCACCCACCTCGGCGAGGAGCGCCGACGCGTGGCCGTACCAGTACTCGGTGTCACCGTTCTCGATGACGACGACGTAACCGTAACCGCCCCGCCAGCCGGAGAAGGTGACGACCCCGGCGGTCGCCGAGCGGATTGGATCCCCCGTCCGGCCGCCGATGTCCAGCCCGTTGTGCATGTTGCTGCCGCCGATCGTGAGGCGGCGCCAACCGAAGCGCGAGGTGATCTGTCCGACGAGCGGCCAGACCATCGCAGCGGCCCCTTGGGGCACGTAGGCGGCGCTGCCCACGACGTCGCTGGCGATCCCCAGATCGGGGCCCGGGAGCACGCGGAGGACGTCGCCGGCCGCCAGCCGATCGTTCGTCAGGCCGTTCAGCGACATGATCGCCGCGATGGTGGTGTTGTGCTGCCGGGCGATCTTCCAGAGGTTGTCGCCGGGCATCACGCGGACCTCTTCGGCAGCTGCGCCGCCGACGTTGGTGGAGGGCGCGCCGGTCGTCGCGTCGATCGCGGCGAAGCGTCCGGGGACGGTGAGCGCCAGTCCCACGCGCAGGGTCGAACTCGCGCTCAGGCCGTTGGCCATGGCGAGGGCATCGACGGTGGAGCCGTGCGCGCGGGCGATCGACCACAGCGAGTCACCGGGCTGCACGTGCACGACGAGCGGTGGCGCGGGTGGTGCGTCGGCGTCGCGTGCGAGGCTCAGGACCTGGCCCGGCCGAATGAGGGTGCCGTCGAGATCGTTCCAGGCGATGAGCGCGTCGACCGTCAGCCCGTGGTCGCGCGCGATGTCGTACAAGGAATCGCCGCCGCGGACGACGTAGGTCGCCGGCGCGGCGGCGGGGGCGGCGGCCGTGGCCGGCGCCGCGGGTGCCGGTGCCGCCATCTCCGCCGCGGTGGCGGCGGCCGTGGCGACCCTGGCCCCGGGAAGACGGAGCGATGCGCCCGGACGAATCGTGTCGCTGGCGAGCCCGTTCAACGCCATCAGTGCGGCGGGGGAGGTGTCGTGGGCGCGTGCGATCGACCACAGGCTGTCGCCGGGCTGCACGACGTAGACGAGGGGGACCCCGGACTCGAACGCGGCCGCCGCGACCGGCGCATCTGCGGTGGCTGGCAACTTCAGGACCTGACCGATGCTCAGTCGCTCGCCGTCGAGCTCGTTGGCCTGCACCAGGTCGGCCACGGTGGTGTCGTGGGCGCGCGCGATCGACCACAGGCTGTCGCCGGGTTGCACGGTCACCGTCTGCGCCGCCGCGTGCCCTGCCAGCACGATGAGCGACAGGGTGCAGGTACGCAGCAGGAGACCTAGACGTGACATCTCCGGGAGTTTATCAGAAGTCGAGGCGCAACGCTCTAGGACGGAGGTCCTCTGTGGAACGTCGCACACGGTTCCACGGCATCGACCGCTACGCCAGGCGGCGCCGGAGCGTTCAGGCGGGGCTCAACGCCGGCCGCCATCGGAGCCGTTCGCCGCGTCGTCCGGCGTCGCGGCGATGCGATCGGAGATCTCCCACTGCGCCCACGCGTAGGTGTCGATGTCGTCGTCGTTCGCGACGCCCTCGATGATGCGGGCCTCGAGGCCCACGACGACACGCATGAGGGTGTCGGTCGTGAGGTCGCGCAGCACGTGACGCACCTCGGGCTCCTCTCCACCAGTGCTCGCGATCGAGCCCGGTGTCGCGAAGATAGCCGCCGAGGGCTTACGGGAATCTGACCCTCGGTTGGGGCTCAGGGCACCAACCGCGTGCCCGCCTGCCCGACCTGCACGCGCGGCAACTCGCCCGGCGCGCGGCCGTCGGCGATGACGGCCGACGGCGCGCCCCGCTCCAGGGCTGCCAGGGCGGCCTCGACCTTGGGGATCATGCCGCCGGCGATGCGACCATCGACGATCCGGGCGCGGGCGTCGGCTGCCGTGAGCTGCGCGATGCGGCTGCCGGGATCGGCGGGGTCGTCGAGCACCCCGGCCACGTTCGTGAGGAACACGCAGGGGGCCGCGAGCGCCGCCGCGAGCGCCCCGGCGACGTCGTCGGCGTTGACGTTGAGGGGCGCGCCGGCATCGTCCACCGCGAGGCAGCCGACGACCGGCGTGAGACCGTGGGCGAGCAGGGCCTCGAGCGGCTCGCGCCGGACGCGCAGCAGGCGACCGACCTCGCCGAGGGCGGGATCGAAGCGCTCGCCGACCAGCAGGTTCGCGTCGCGGCCCGTCAGGCCGACCGCGTCGCCGAGCTCCGCCGCCAGACGCTTGCCCAGCAGCGTCAGCGCCTGCTCGACCGGGCCCAGCGCCTCAGGTGTCGTCACCCGTAGGCCCCGCACGAAGCGGCTGCCGACGCCGGCGGTCTTCAGCGCGGCCTCGATGTAGGGCCCGCCACCGTGGACGAGGACCGGTCGGCCGTCCGCCGCGCGCAGCGTGCGCACGTCGGCCAGCACGCGGGCACGCTCCTGCGCGTCCGTCATGGCGTTGCCGCCGTACTTGATCACCCACATGGCGCGAGCGTACGGCATTCGGGTGGGCGGCGTGCGGCGACGGCGTGCGGCCTGCGCCCGCGCGGGCGCACCCCGCACGCTAGACCTCGAGGTACCCCTTGGGGCTGCGCGACAGCACGTCGTGGCCGGCATCCGTGACCAGCACGAGGTCCTCGATGCGCAGACCGCCGACGCCCGGAAGGTAGACGCCCGGCTCGACGGTGACGACCATGCCCGGCGCCAGCACGTCCGTGGAGCGCGACGACAGCGAGGGTCCCTCGTGGATCTGCAGGCCCACGCCGTGCCCCAGCGAGTGGACGAAGAGTTCGGCGATCCCGGCCTCGGCCAGGCGATCACGGGCGACCTGGTCTGCGTCGACGCCGGACAGGCCCGGGCCGATGGCCGCGACGGCCGCCTCCTGGGCGTGAAGGACCGCGTCGAACCAACCGCGCAGGGGCTCGGCGACCGGGCCGATCGCGACGGCGCGGGTCATGTCGGCGTGGTAGCCGTCGACCCGCGCCCCGAAGTCGAGCGTCACGAGATCGCCGCGCTCGATCACGCGCTCGCTGGCCGTGCCGTGGGGCATCGCGCTGCGGCGACCGCCGGCGACGATCACGTCGAAGGCCATCCCCTCGCCGCCGTTCTGGCGGACGAAGCGCTCGATCTCCAGCGCGACGTCGAGCTCGCGCACCCCGGGATGCAGTGCGCCGTCGAGCACGTGCGCGAAGGCCGCGTCGGTCAGGCGGGCCGCCTCGCGCAGGCGGTCGATCTCGTCCGGCGACTTCACCAGCCGCAATGGACGCGTCAGGCCCTCGGTCGCCAGCGGCGGGGCGCCGAGGCGCTCCTCGATTTCGCGGGCGGTCTTCCAGGTCAGGTGGTCGGCCTGCACGGCTAGGCGGAGCCCGGCGACGCCCTCGAGGATCTCGTCGAGCTGCCGGTGCCCACCCGCGATGCGGACCTCGATCATCGACTCCTCGGCCGCCTGGGCGGTGTAGCGGTCGTCGGTGATCAGCGTGGCGGCGTCGCCCGTGACGACCACCTTGCCGTCTGCGGGGGTGGTGAAGCCGGAGGCCCAGCGCACGTCCGCGGGCGCGGAGAGCAGGACGGCGTCCGCGCCGAACTCGCCGAGCCGCGCCCGCAAGGCGCTCAGGCGCGCCTCGACCAGCGGCCGCCGGGAGGGCGCAGTGGGCGCCCGGGTACCGTCCCGTTCGTTGGCGTCGATCGCTCGGTCGTCGTTCACCCGTCGGCGCGCGCCGCGCGGGCGATCGCCAGGTACGAGCCGCGGTCGAGGCTCGCGCCGCCCACGAGGCCGCCGTCGATGTCGGCCTGGGCGAACAACTCGGTGGCGTTGCCGGGCTTGACGCTGCCGCCGTAGAGGACCCGCACGGCGGCGCCGATCTCCCCGAAGAGCTCGTGCAGCACCTGGCGGGTGAGCGCGCACATCGCCTGAGCATCGGCGGCGGTCGCGGTGCGGCCGGTGCCGATCGCCCACACCGGCTCGTAGGCGACGACCAGGTGGTCGGCCTGGGCTGGCGCCAGCCCGGCGAGCGAGCCGCGCAGCTGGGCCACGACGACGTCCTCGTGCCGGCCGGCGGCGCGTTCCGCCTCCAGCTCGCCGACGCACACGACTGGCACCATGCCGGCCCGCATGACCGCGGCGGCCTTGGCCTGCACCAGCGCGTCGCTCTCGGCGTGATCCGCGCGACGTTCGGAGTGACCGACGACGACCGTGCGCGTGTCGACGTCCTTCAGCATGGCGGCGGACACCTCGCCGGTGTGCGCGCCCTCGGCATGGGCCGAGACGTCCTGGGCCCCGAGGGCCACCGCGGTGTCGCGCAGGATCGGCGCGAGGGGCGCGAGGTGGGTGAAGGGCACGTGCAGGGCCAGGTCGACGCCGCGGACCGGGTCGCTGACGAGGTCCTCGAGCAGGGCGCGCGCCCAGGTGGTGGCCTCGGAGGCCGTGGTGAACATCTTCCAGTTGCCGGCGATCAGGGGGGTGCGCATGCCCCCAGGGTACCGCGCGGCTCGCGGTCGCGCGTCCCCGTGAAGGCGGCAGGAACGGTGACGGCCCGGGAGCGCGAGCGTGCTCCCGGGCCGAGTTGGCGTGGTGGTGGGTGCGTGGGCACCGCCGGCGCCGTGCGGGCGGTCAGGCCTGCGCGGCCGCTGCGGTCGCCTTGCCGCGCCGCGAGGAGCGCTTGCCCCCCGCGATCTTGCGTTCGAGGGCGGCGAGGCCACCGACCAGCGCCTGGTCGAGCACCTGATCGAGGTCATCGACCTCGTGCAGCGACAGCGACTTCTTCATCGGTGCGGCGATGTCCTTCATGTCCGCCGAGTTCTTGGCCGGGAAGATCACATGCTTGATGCCGGCGCGCTTGGCGCCGAGGATCTTCTCGCGCAGGCCACCGATCGGCAAGACGCGGCCCCGCAGGGTGACCTCGCCCGTCATCGCCACGTCGCGCCGGACGGCCACCCCGGTCAGGGCGCTGATCAGCGACGTCGCGAGCGCGATGCCGGCGCTCGGGCCCTCCTTGGGCGTGCCGCCGGAGGGCACGTGGATGTGGATCTCGGCCTCGTCCAGCACGGACCGCGAGATGCCGAAGCGCTCCGCGTTGGCCTTCGCGTAGGTCAGCGCCGCGCGGGCCGACTCCTTCATCACGTCGCCGAGCTGGCCGGTCAGGACGAAGCCCGACTTGCCCTGGGTGACGCTGGTCTCGACGAACAGGATGTCGCCACCCACGGGCGTGTAGTACATGCCGGTGGCGACGCCCACGAGGTCCTCTTCGTTCTCGGACTCGGGGGTGAAACGCTCGGCGCCCAGGTAGCCCTCGAGCGAGCGTTCGGTGAGGCGCACGCGCTTGGCGTCGCCATCGGCGATCCTGCGGGCCGCCTTGCGCACCAGGGTGCCGATCGTGCGCTCGAGCTGGCGCACGCCGGCCTCGCGGGTGTAGGCCGAGATGACGCGCGACAGTGCGCCGTCGGTGATGGCGAACTGGTTCGGCTTGAGGCCGTTCTCGGGCAGCTGACGGGGCAGTAGGTAGCGCTTGGCGATCTCCTGCTTCTCGAGCTCGACGTAGCTGGAGAACTCGATCGGCTCCATGCGGTCGTAGAGCGCGTCGGGGATCTGCTGCACGTAGTTCGCCGTGGCGATGAACAGCACCTCGGAGAGGTCGAAGGGTACGCCGAGGTAGTGGTCGACGAAGCTGTTGTTCTGCGCCGGGTCGAGCACCTCGAGCAGGGCGGAGCTGGGGTCGCCCTGGAAGGAGACGCCGAGCTTGTCGACCTCGTCGAGCAGGAACACGGGGTTCTTGGTGCCGGCCTGGCGGATGCCCTGGATGATGCGGCCGGGCATGCTGCCGATGTAGGTGCGGCGGTGGCCGCGGATGTCGGACTCGTCGCGCGCGCCGCCGAGGCTGATGCGGACGTACTCGCGGCCGAGGGCCTTGGCGATCGACTTGGCGATCGAGGTCTTGCCGACGCCGGGGGGCCCGGCGAAGAGCAGGATGGGGCCCTTGTGGATCTCGGCGGGATCGAGGTCGCCGGCGGCGGCCCGCTCGCTCTTCAACTTGCGCACCGCCAGGTACTCCAGCACCCGGTCCTTGACCTTTTCGAGGCCGTAGTGGTCCTCCTCGAGGACCTCGGCGGCCACCTCGACGTCGAGCTTGTCCTCGCTGCGAACGTTCCAGGGGAGCTCGGTGAGGGTGGTCAGGTAGGTGCGGATGACCGATGCCTCAGCCGAGTCCGGGTGCATCCGCGACATGCGGTTGAGCTCGCGGTTGGCCTCCTTCATCACGGCCTCGGGCAGGTCCAACGCTTCGAGCTTCTCGCGGAAGGTCTCGACCTCGTCCTCTTCGTCGTCGGAGCCCGAGAGCTCCTTCTGCAGCGCCTTGATCTGCTCACGCAGGAAGTACTCGCGCTGGTTGCGGTCGATCTCGTCCTTGACCTCGCGCTGGAGTCGACGCTGGGTCTCCTGCAGCTCGAGCTCGGTGTCGAGCAGCACGAGCGCCTTCTTCAGCCGCTCGGCGACGGTGGGTGCCTCGAGCACCGCCTGCTTGTCGCCCACCTTGAAGTCGAGGTGGTAGGCGACGTAGTCGGCGAACTGCCCGGGGTCCTCGAGGTTGAGCACGAACTGGGCCACCTCGGCTTGCAGGCCGCGGCCACCGTGCTCGACGAGGTCGGAGAACTTCTCCTTGAGTTCGCGGAAGGCGGCCTCGAGCAGGACCGGGTCGCCGGCCTCGACCTCGAGCGTCTCGACGTCGGCCTCGATCACCCCGGCCTCGGAGGCGTACTGCACGATGCTGACCCGGCTGACCGCGCGCACGAGCATCTGGATGCTGCCGTCGGGGTTCTTCTTCATGCGCATGATGTGGCACGCGGTGCCCACGTCGTAGAGGTCCTTGGGCGCGGGCTCTTCCACCTCGCGGTCGCGCTGACTGACGATGACGATGGTGCGGTCGCGGTCGAGCGCGGCGTTGATGGCGCGGATCGACACCGGACGACCGGCGTCGATGGGCATGACCATGGTGGGGAAGAGCACCGAGCCGCGCACCGGACACACGGGCACCGGGCGGTCGAACGCGGTGGGGATGGTGGCGTCGTCGGCCATGTGCGGCTCCTTCGGGGGTCGGTCGTGGGTTCGCCGCGTTCCGGCGAGCCTCGTCTCGTGCGTGGGGGCGTCGCCGGAAGCGGCGGGGATGGGCGTTCGGGAAGAGGCTTGGTTGAGCGTTCAGATTCCCATGAACCTGAGTCTAATGTTGTCAATGTACCTGATATCGCGCGAAGGGTCGCGTCGTGCGCGACGTGCCGGCAGTCTACACCCGCACCCCCCGGGCACCGTGGCGTGGGCCCCGGTGGTAGCCTCTCCGGGTCATGGCCGACCTGATCCCCGCCCTACAGAACGCGCTGCGCGACGCCGTCCGGCGGCTGCTGCCCGAACCCGCCGACGCCGACGCCCTCGAGGTGCCCGTGCTGCGGGTTCCCGACGACAAGCCCGGCGACTATGGCAGTCCGATCGCCTTCGGCCTCGCCAAGGCGCTGCGCCGCAACCCCGCGCAGATCGCCGCCGAGCTGGCCGCGGCCGTCGTACCGCCCGAGGGGGTCGCCCGCGTCGAGGCCGTCGGCCCCTACCTCAACGCCTACGTCGACCCCGGCGCCTTCGTGCGCGCGGTGACCGCGGCACCGCTCGATCTGCCGCCCTCCGGCCGCAAGGTCGTCGTCGAGCACACCAGCGTCAACCCCAACAAGGAAGCCCACGTCGGCCACCTGCGGAACATCGTCCTCGGCGACGCCGTCGCCCGCATCGAGCGCGCCGCCGGCCACCGAGTCGAGGTGCAGAACTACATCGACGACACCGGCCGGCAGGCGGCCGAGAGCCTCTTCGCCGTGCGCTACTTCGGCGAGACGCCGCCCGCGGACGAGAAGTACGACCACTGGCTCGGGCGCCTCTACGTCCGCCTCGGCGAGGCCAAGGAGCGCGACCCCGAGACGATCGAACGCGGTGTGGCCGAGGTGATGCACCAGCTCGAGCGTGGCGAACTGCGCCACGAGGTCGAGCGCATCGTCCGGGCGCAGCTGGCGACCTACCACGCGCTCGGCGCCGAGTACGACCTGCTCGTGTGGGAGTCCGACGTCGTGGCCGCCGGCTTCCTGCAGCGCGGCCTCGAGGTGCTCGAGCGCCTGCCCAACGTGACCCGGCCGAGCGAGGGGAAGTTCGCGGGCGCCCTCGTCATGGACGTCTCCGAGTTCCTCCCCGGGCTCGAGGAGCCGCAGGTCGTGCTGGTGCGCTCGGGTGGCAACGCGATGTACGTCGCCAAGGACATCGGCTACCACTTGTGGAAGGTCGGCCGCCTGGCCGGCATGGCCTACCGCGCGTTCGACCGGCAGCCGTCCGGGGACACGCTGTGGACCACCCACCCGGACGGCGCGGCCGAGATCGAGGGTCACGACTTCGGGCACGCCCAGCAGGCCGTCAACGTCATCGACGTTCGCCAGGCGCACCCGCAGGCGATCGTGCGCGCGGCCCTCGAGCTGACCCGTGCCGCCGATGCGGTCGACGAAGAGGACGCCGCCGAGGCGGTCCTCCACCACCTCGCCTACGAGGTCGTCACCCTCGAGGGCCAGGCGATGAGCGGCCGCAAGGGCGTCACGCTGGCGATCGACGCGGTGCTCGAGGAGGCCGTGCGCCGCGCGCGGGCCGTGGTGGCCGACAAGCAGCCCGACCTGCCCGCCATCGACGAGGTCGCGCGCGCGGTGGGCGTTGGTGCCCTACGCTTCGCCATGCTCAAGAGCGAGGCCAAGCGCGTCATCGACTTCCGCTGGGAGCAGGCTCTGAGCCTGGCCGGCGACAGCGCGCCCTACGTGCAGTACGCGCACGCGCGGGCCGACAGCATCCTGCGCGCCGCGGCTGGCGAAGCCGCGGCGCTCGCCGCGGCCGCCGACGCTGTGGCGCCGGCCGACGCCGGCGTGATCGAGCGGGCCGCCGACTGGGACGCGCTCGGCCCGCTCGAGGTCAGGCTCGCCCAGCTGATCGCGCGCTACCCCGAGGTCGTGCGGAACGCCGCCCACGAGGACGCGCCGCACGTGGTCGCGCAGTACGCCCTCGACCTCGCGACGGCCTGGAACGGGTACTACAACCACCGCGGGCCCGATGGCCGCCCGGACACGGCCGTGCTGCGTGCCGAGCCCGGGCTGCGCGAGGCGCGGCTGGCGCTGGTCGCCAAGGTGCGCGACACGTTGGCGCGGGCGCTCTCGCTCCTCGGGGTCGATGCGCCCAGCCAAATGTAGGGCGGCCCGGTGCTGCGCTGGTGCGACCCTGCCTCCAGGAGTGGCGCATGACACCAACGAACGGACGTCTCGCGAGCCTGCGGGGTCCCCTCCGGATCCTCGCTGTCTGCGCCATGGGCGCGGTCCTCGTCTCGTGCGACGGACTGGGCCTCGATCCCAACGCCTGCTATGACGATGGCCCCCCGTGGGGCTACGACGTCGCCGAGTTCCGGATCACGCAGGCGAACCAGACGCATGCGAACGACGTGCCGTTGTTCGTGTTCAAGGACGCGGGGTGGCGCGTCCGAATCGCGGCCGACGTCGAGCGACCGACCGTCGCGAGTATGACGGTTGCTGTACATGCGATCGGCGCCGATGCGACCGAGCGAGCGTTGGTCGAAGAGACGTTCGACTGCACGCGGCCGAGTTCGGTGTTGACGGGGCATCTCGACGCCGAGGTGGTGGCCGCCAGCGAGACGTACCGTCTGCGGGTGACCGGGCATGCGGGGGACACCGTCATCGAGACGGTCGTCTCGCCAGCCCGTGTCGACGGTCAGGAGTTCACGTTGGTGTTCGTGCCGCTGATCATCAACGACGAGCAGGCCAGCATGAGCGACGTTCAGCAGGCCGACTGGGAGCGCCAGGCCCACGCGCTGGTGCCGACCGCGCCGGTGAGCAGCTTGCTCGCGCCCCTCGATGTCGGGGAGGTCGCGGACTACCCATCGACCGATGCCAGTCTGGAGCTGATCTGGCGGCTCCGCGAGCAGATCGAGGTTTGGTACGAGCTGGGTGTCCTGCCAGAGCATGCGATCGTCGTGGGGCTCTTGCCTCGGCCGGACGGGAGTTGGGGAACGGGGGGCCGCGGCGGCACCTACTCGGCCGTCACCGATGAACTCGATCGAACCGTGTTCCTGCACGAGCTTGCCCATGCGTTTTGGGTGCCGCACGCCCCGGGCTGCGGAGCGCCCAACCCGGCGCCTGAGGCGAGCGAGCGGGTGGATCCGGTCGGGTACAACATCGCCACGCGCTCATGGATGGGTGGACACGATCTCATGACCTACTGCCGGGAGACGCGCACGTGGCTTGGTGCGTGGGCGCAGCCGTACGTGGTGCGGGCCTTCGAGCACGGTCAGTCGCGACCGGGCCCACTCGAGATCCTGGCGTTCGGCGACTGACGCCGACGCGCCAAGCCGCGCGACTGCAGATACTGCGCGCCCGCAGTGCCTAGCTGCGCGCCCGCAGTGCCTAGCCGCGCGCCCTCAGCGCGTCGGCCAGGGTCTCCGCGACGTGGCGGGGGCGCTTGCCGGTGG
>Ga0180429_10001587_pt1 | contig 19247 bp, 17 predicted proteins | sample SS_ome_FD_132428 | JGI IMG/M metagenome (GOLD analysis project Ga0180429, IMG submission 132428) | Hypersaline lake sediment archaeal communities from the Salton Sea, California, USA - SS_1_S_1 metaG | ecosystem: Environmental > Aquatic > Non-marine Saline and Alkaline > Hypersaline > Sediment ...
CCAGGTCATGCAGGACCTGAAAGAACTCGGCGCCGATCCCGATGGCCTGGTGTTTGAGAAATAGCTTTTCACTGTGCCGCATTTGCAGCATTGGTGCGGCATTCGATTGCAGACCCGGGTGAATCAGCTCGGCCATCGCGCCTTCTGACCCGGGATCGATATCAGGAGAAATGAATGAAAACTGAAAATCTGGTTCGGACGGCAACGGCAATGGTTGCCGAGGGTAAAGGCATCCTGGCCATTGACGAGAGCACAGGCACTTGCAACAAGCGGTTCGACAGTGTCGGTGTGGAGTGTAGCGAAGAGAATCGCAGAGCCTATCGGGGCATGCTGCTGACCACGCCGGGATTGTCCGAACACATCAGCGGCGCAATCCTGTTCGACGAGACCATCCGTCAGGCCACGGATGACGGCCAGCTTTTCGTCGATTACATGAACGAAGCCGGAATTTTGCCCGGCATCAAGGTCGACCTCAGCACTCACCCGCTGGCTGGACACAAAGGGGAGAAGATCACCGAGGGACTGGACGGTTTGCGTGGCCGCCTCGAAGAATACGGCAAGCTGGGCGCGAGCTTCGCCAAGTGGCGCGCCGTCATCAGCATTGGCGACGGCATCCCTACGCGAAGCTGTCTGCTCAGCAACGCGCACGCGCTGGCGCGCTACGCGGCCTTGTGCCAGGAGGCGGGGCTGGTGCCGATTGTCGAACCCGAAGTGCTGATGGATGGCACGCACAGCCTGGGCGATTGCTACGATGTGACAGAGGCAACGCTACGTGCCGTTTTCGATCAGCTTTACGCGCACAACGTTTTGCTGGAAGGCACGATACTCAAGGCAAGCATGGTGATCTCGGGCTCGAAGGCCGGCGACCGCGCCGGTGTCGATGCAGTTGCCGAGGCCACCGTGAGCTGCCTTCTGAACGCGGTTCCAGCCGCCTTGGCCGGCATCGTTTTCCTGTCCGGTGGTCAGGGAGATGTCGAAGCCACCGAACACCTCAACGCGATCAATCGCAGGGGCGAGCTACCCTGGGCCGTCAGCTTCTCTTATGGTCGCGCGCTGCAGTCCCCGGCTCTGGGTGTCTGGGCGGAAAACCCGTCGAGCAATGTCGTCGCCGCGCAGCAAAAGCTGGCGCATCGAGCCCGCATGAACGGGCTGGCCGCCAAGGGTCAGTATGACTCTTCAATGGAAATTTAAGCTTGATCCGTCGGTGCAGGCGGCTTCGGCAAGAAGCGGTGAGCGTTCAACGCATCGGGGTCCACCCGGTTTTTGCGACTGATTTTTCGACACTCGAGTTTTTCAGTTGCCGCCGTTGTCTCAGCTGTTTCGCATTCCACGAGCCGAGCCTGAAATTTTTTCAAAAAAGTTTCCAATAAATTCAATCGCTAGTCCGGTCGGCGAATGCGCGCCGCACTGCTATGCCCCTTTGCATGTTGATTAATGCGGCGGGGCGGCACTTGGTCCTTCCTGCACATCGGCTGGCATCCGTTTTGCATTGTTATCAACACACTCAAACCCACGGGAGAGAAGATGCAAGACCGTTTTCAAAAACGTACTTCGACTATCGTCTTTCGCGCGCTGGCCATTGTGTTTCTGTTGGTTTCGGCGCCCTTCGCAAACGGTGCAGACACGACGGATCCCTATGCAAAACCGAACGAAGCCTGGATCACGATCAGCGGCACCGTGGACTCGGTCGCGGCGGATTCCTTCGTGCTGAACTATGGCGAGGGCGCGGTCATAGTCGAGATGGATGACGGTGACCGCGATGCGGATGCCTACAAGTTGCTCAAGGGTGACAAAGTGACCGTGTCCGGCAAGATCGATGCCGACTTCTTCGAATCTACGAGCATCGAAGCTTCCACCGTCTATGTCGAGAACATTGGTACGACATTCTTCGCCAGTTCTGTTGACGAGGAAGACGCCGCCGTTATCGCTGCGGAGATCACCGTGCCAATTGTCTTGGCTCAAGTCACCGTGCGGGGAAAGGTTACGAAGGTCAATGACGATGATTTTATTATCCACACCGGCGCTGACGAGATTCGCATCGATGTCGGCTCGCTGTCTTATGACCCCCTCGACGACGAGGGTTACCAGCGGATCGACGTCGGTGACTACGTGAAGGTCCAGGGCGTACTCGATTCCAACCTGTTCGAAGGTCGTTATATCGAGGCCCGGACCTTGATCGAACTCTTTGGCTATTCCCCGTGATCCGATTGCAAGCGCTACTCAGCAAGGAATAGAGAATGCCCTATCAACAACGTGAAGACTTGCCGGACCGTGTTCGCAGACCTCTGCGCCAGGTACCGCATGCCCAGGATATTTACATCGCGGCTTTCAACAACGCGATCGAGCAGTACGACAATGAGTCCCAGGCGCATGCGGTGGCCTGGGCGGCCGTCAAGCAAAAGTACGAGAAGGGTGATGACGAATTGTGGCACCCGCGTGATTGAGCGCGGGTTGCCCGCACCCGATTATCCAATATCGAACTGCCTCACATGGCAAGGAGAGAAGCATGTCAGAAGCCGCATTAAGCAAAGACCCCTATGACCTGTTCATGGGTTATTTGGACGTCGTCAACGAGGCGCTGTACGAACACGAAGATACGCCGGTGGTCGGCAACCTGCTCTCGCTGATGAAAAAAGTCGGTGAGGGAAAGAAGTTCGGCGCGGCCGTCTACAAATCCGACCCGCAGGAACCGTTCGATTACTTCACCGTGCGCATGAATGGTGGCAAGGTCGAACTGGATTCACGCGGCAAGGACGATCCCGACATCGATTTCCGGGTCGCACAAGACTTCCTGGTCGAGGTCAACGAGCATCCCGAGGAGTACGTGAGTAATCCGGCGAAGCTGGACCTGGCCTGGATCAAGTCTCGCCTCCTTTCGTGAATCGATACCTCATCGGCAGCACAGGAGCGTCTGCGGCCAGAGATTCCCAGCCAGGGAACATCGCGATCAGGATGTCGAATTGAACGAGCAAGGTATTCGAGACGGACATGAACATTACTGCGGACCTGCCATGCAGCGCACAAAGACTCTTTGTTGCCTGATGCGGTTCGCACTGTTCATGGGGTTGCCGTCTATAATCGAATCCTGCGCGGCAAGTTTGCAAGGACCGGTAATTTGTAATTCGTGACATGACGTGAGTGCATCGGACAAAGCCCGGCATTGGTGCGAGGTTCTGCGCGCGGGGGAGACCTGCTGGCGTACGGAAACCGCATGCCGCGCCGCGGTTGTTGTCGAAACTGCCGACTATTTCACGGCGCTGCGCGAGGCCTGTGTCGGGGCCGAACGATCAATTTTCATCCTTGGCTGGGATTTCGACCGGCGCGAACGGATCGGGCGCTCCGAGGATGCCCCGACAATCGAGAACTTTCTCTGTGGATTGCTGGAAGACCAGTCTGATCTGCACATATACCTTCTGAGCTGGGACTATGCGTTTATCTATGCTGCGGAACGGGAATGGTTTCAGAAGCAGCACCTGAGCCATCGAGCGCACGATCGCCTGCACGTCTGCTTTGACAGCGCCCATCCGACGGGCGCATCCCAGCACCAGAAAATCGTCGTGATCGACGATGCGCTTGCATTCTGTGGGGGCATCGATCTTAGTCGATGGCGTTGGGACACCAGGGAACATGCCGCTCAGGACGAACGACGGACCGACCCGGACGGCAAATCATATGCGCCCTTTCATGATGCGATGATGCTGGTCGAGGGGCCGGCGGCTGGCGCCCTGGGGGAACTCGCCCGTGAACGCTGGCGACGCTCTGGCGAGACCATCGAGTTGCCGAAGACGCCACGCGATCAGGCGCCACCTTGGCCACCATCCGTATCCGTCGTTTGGACCGACTGTGTAATCGGAATCGCACGAACGTTTCCCGCATTTGGCGGGCAAGACGCCGTGCAGGAGGTCGAACAGCTTTACCTGCAGACGATTCGGGCGGCGCGTGACTATATCTACATCGAAAACCAGTACTTCACTTCACAGGCGATAAGCGATGAGCTCGCGCGGCGGTTGCGTGAGGAATGTGGCCCGGATGTCGTGCTGGTGCTGCCGCGACAAACCGGCGGCTGGCTGGAGCAAGTCACAATGGATGCCATTCGGGTTCGCCGCTTGCAGCAACTGGTCGACGCTGATCACGCTGGACGGCTCGGCGTTTTTTATCCGCATCAGGAAGGATTGCCGAAGAATGAATGCATCAGTGTGCATTCCAAGTTGATGTTATCGGACGACCGGTTCCTGCGGGTGGGGTCGGCTAATACCAGCAACCGTTCCATGGGCCTGGACAGCGAATGTGATCTTGCCCTGGTGGAGAATGATGGCGACGGGGTCGCCGGCCTCCTGGATCGATTGTTGGCCGAGCATCTCGACTGCTCTGTCGAGAAGATCAGGCAGGCGATTTCGACCCGGGACTCGCTCATCAGCGCCATAGAATCCCTGCGCCGCGAACAAGGGAGAAGTCTTCGGTCGCTCAGACCGACCGGCCAGGAAATACCGGTCGACCTCGCGGGTGAAGAGGACATTATTGACCCGGAAGAACCGATCGACGCGAAATTTCTGGTACGACGCGCGGTGCCGGAGAAGTATGGCGCTACGGGTCACCGCCAGCTTTATCTTTTCATCGGGTTCCTGTTACTGCTGATCCTGATCGGTGTCAGTTGGCGCTGGACACCGTTGGGTGACTGGCTGAACGCGGAGCGCGTGGCCTCGTTTCTGACCTTCTTCGGATCGCCGTGGGTCCGGTTTGCAACCGCCACGCTGGTGATCGCGGTGGCCACGGTGCTGATGGTGCCGTTGACACCCCTGGTCGTCGCAAGTGCGTTGCTGCTTGGGCCCTGGTTGGGCTTCACGAGTTCGATGACTGGCGCGTTGATCAGTGGCGCTGTCGGATTTCTCGGCGGTGAACGGCTTGGTGGCCGGATATTGGAGAGTTACAGCGAAAGCCGCGTTCACCAGTTGAGCAAACGATTGTCCAACCGTGGAATCCTGGCCGTGGCTATCTTGCGGATGGTGCCGGTGGCGCCCTACACGGTAGTCAACATCGTGGCGGGGGCTTCACATCTCCGGCTTGGCCGCTATATGCTGGGCACGGCCATCGGTATGGCACCGGGCATCGCCGCCCTGACGTGGTTTTCAGACAGTCTTTACCGAGCAATCACTGATCCCGACCCGCAGTCACTGGGCGTGCTCGCGGGCATGACCGTATTCATTGGACTGGCTGCATGGTGGTTGCGACGCCTGGTGAAATCCTCATAGGTACAGCTGGGCACGCAAGGGCAGGTGGTCCGATGCGACTCGAGTCAGCGGTGTGCGAACAGCGTCCAGCCGCAACGAACGCACGCCACCGGTGACCCAGATGCGATCAAGAGAAAACAGCGGTCGGCTGGCGGGGAATGTACGTGGTGATGCCGCCGGTAAAAATCGCCGCGACAAGCGACGCAGTGTGCGTCCCCACAGAAACCATTCGTTGAAATCACCCATCAGTATCGTTATCGGCGGCGCCTTGGGCGATCGCGTGACAGCGTCGAGTTCATCCGCAAGGCGCTTCGCCTGAATTCGGCGCTCGACCGGCCGCAGTCCGAAGTGCGTTGCGATTACCCGCAACCGTGAATCACCGCATTCGAGGTCCAGATGAAGTGCGCCCCGCGGCTCGCGTCGGCGGTAGCTGAGGTCCTGACGATGCACCGCACGAATCGGCAAGCGGCTCAGAACAGCGTTGCCGTAACCTCCACTGGGCTGGTGCAACGTGAGCCCGGCGACCGGCCGCCACTCGCTTTCTTCGCAAAAATAATCGAGAAGATCAGGGAATCGCGGCGGGATTTCGACTTCCTGCAGGGCAATGACGTCAGCATCCATCAGGCGCAGGACCCTGCGAATCCGAGCCGGGTCCTGGTGGCCGTCCGATCCGATGCAGCGATGAATGTTGTAAGTGGCCAGGGTTACGTTTTGTTCCCCTGCCTGCTCGGATGACTTCCGCCGATGGTGATCATGGTTTGCGGGCATAACGGTGCCGTGGGATCTCTTGTTCGAGGACTGCGATATCGTCATTGGAGTCGATGTGAGCGGTGTGCGCAGCCGACCGAAGTCCAGCGATCTGGGTTATTTCGAAATACTGTTCAACTCGATCGAGGTAATGCAAAAAGCCATAATCGACGAGAAGCTGCGAAACCGGAGGCCCGATATCCTCATCGCCCCGGAAATCAGGGACGTACGCGCCCTGGAATTCTATTCAGCCGAAGAGGTATTCGAGCAGAGCAATGCCGCTAAAGATCAATTCAGGAGCGAACTGAGCGCGCTGATCCGGAAATAGGCAGCGCGAAGGTCGCCGGACCGGAAAAGACCCGATCCCTCGGTGCGGGCACGGGGCCTGGACTGTATTTATTTCAGCTGCGACTTGAAATAGTTGAACGACCGCACCAGGGCTTTCTGGAGCTTATCGGCATCCATGGCCACGGCTTCCCACTTGTCTTCGCCGGCGGCCCTGATATCGTCGAGCTTCTTCTTCGTGGCACGTGAAGAGGCCTGCAACTGGGCGACTTGCTCGTCGTATTTCTGCCCGAGTTTTTGCTGACCGCTTTTTGCCTTTCCCTCCAACTCGTCGAGATACGCGTTCACTTCGTCGAGTTGCGACTTCATCTTACGAATTACATCGTCTCTTTTTGACATACCACATACTCCTTTTTGCGCCTCCGCCAGTTCCGGGATTTCGGCCCTGTGGAAAACCGGAGAAGCTCCGCGAACTTCCGGGTCTATTATATCGCTCTCAAATCTATGGTGTGGCCCTGCGCCGGCATCCGGACCGCCATGATTTTATATCGATAATATCGTACATAAGAACGATATAGTTCGATTTATCCGTTGTTCTGACGTTCATATAATGCTGCATTTGGCAATAGCGTGCGTGGTTGCGAGTAGTTTTCAGCTCGACGGTTAAGGCCAGCGGCAAAATCGCCATTTGCCCTGCAACAAAGACCCGTACGAGTTCAGTTGAACCGGCGGCCGAGAATGGAGTGTTAGGGAATGCATAAGTTTTCCAACGCATTAGTGATCGTTGATACCAATCGAAAAGGTACTTCTGCAATACAAAAGGCGGCTTCAATTGCCAGAAGTGACGCGGTCGCGCTGACGGTAGCCAGCGTATTGGAGGAAATCCCCAGCGAGCGCCAGATGAGATCGTTGCGCATCAGTTCCGAAAAGATTCGAGACATCGTGAAAGATCTGGAGATGGAACGTCTAACGGATCGGATCAAGGAATTTGAGCGGCAAGTCGGTTCTCTTGAAAAACAGATCCTTATCGGCCGCTCCGCTCCGGAAATCATACGCCAGGTTTTGCGTGGGAAGCATGACCTGCTGGTAAAGGATGTTGAGATTCCCAATGAAGTGCAGGATGTATTTCTGGGCAGTACGGATATGCATCTATTACGCAAGTGCCCATGTCCCGTGCTTATCTCCTGGCCGGGCCGTATTCGCTTTAACCGCGTCCTTGCATGTGTCGACTACGATCCGGGTAACTCCCAGAATGAGTCTTTGAACCGAAAAATCATTGAGCTTGCTTCATCATTTGCATCAAAAGATTCAGGAGAGGTTCATGTCGTTCATGCCATCGAGCCGTTCGGAGAGAAATTTTTGCGGGCGGTAAATGTCGTCAATGATGAAACCGATCTAGAGGAGTTGAATGACGCTGAAAAATCTACACGAGGTGCCTGGCTAGAGTCTCTCCTGACGGCTTCGAAAGACGCCATTGCGGACTCAGAAACGGCCCCTGAATTCAATCGACATCTGATCAAAGGCCTTGCTCGGGATGTCGTTCGTATCAAGGCGCGTGAGTTGAATGTTGACCTCATCGTACTCGGAACATTGTCTCGAACTGGTGTTCCGGGCTACTTCATCGGATATACATCGGAGAACATTCTGAATCAGGCGAGGTGTTCTGTTCTGACTCTTAAACCTGAAGGTTTCGTATGCCCCATCACCCTGTAGGAAATAAACCGGCGATGACTCCCAGGCAAGAAACAGGGCTCGATGCGTCGTGGCTGAGGGCTGAGATAAAACCTCTGCTCCTGCCCGAGTGCAGATAAACCGGGGTAAAGCGGCACGACAGTCAATTGTTCCGATGTCTGCCCGAAAGCGGAACCCGGCCCTTACGCCAGTTCTCTGAGCACCTCCACCGCCGTCAACACGTCCTCGCGCGTGCAGTCGAACTGCCCGACCTGGAAGCGGATCACGAAATGGCCCCGGTACGTGGTCTGGGTCAGGTAGGTACGTCCGTCGTCGTTGACGGCGCGCAGCAGGCGCTCGGTGGCGCGGTCCGCGTCCTCACCGTCGGGTGCGTAGCGGAACGTGAACAGGGACAGCCTCCGTTGCGTGACGATCTCGAAACCGTCCAGTGAAGCGATGGCTTGCTCGGCCTCGGCCGCCCAGGCGATGTGGTTGCGCACCCGTTGCCGCAGGTCTTCCAGGCCGTGCGCGCGCAGTAGGAACCACAGCTTCAGCGCCCGGAAGCGGCGGCCCAGCGGGATCGTCCACTCGTTGTAGTCGATGATGTCGCCCTGGCCCAGGGTTTTCAGGTAGTCGGGCTGGATGCCCAGCGTGCGGACCTGCGGCGCGGGGTCGGCCAGGAACTGGATCGAGCAATCGAACTGGGCGCCCAGCCACTTGTGCGGGTTGAACACGATGCTGTCGGCTTGCTCGACGCCTTTCCACAGCGCCCGCAGTTCCGGGCAGATCATCGCCGAGCCGGCCCAGGCGGCGTCGATATGAACGTACAGCCCGAACTCGCGCGCCACGGCGATGGCCGGCGCCAACCGGTCGCTGGCGCCGGTGGACGTGCCGCCGATGCACAGCACGACGCCCGCGGGCAGCATGCCGCCCTCGAGGTCGGCCTCGATCGCCCGGCGCAGCGCTGCGGGGTCGATCGCGGCATTTTCGTCCGTGGCCACCTTGACGAGGTTGCGCTGGCCGATACCGGACAGCCGCGCCGACTTGTCGATGGATGAATGCGCTTCGGGAGAAGCATAAACGCGCAGCGTCTTCTCGCCCGCCAGGCCGCTGTCGTTGCCGCGCCAGTCCAGTGCGCGCTCGCGCATGGTCAGCAGTGCGCACAGCGTAGCGGTGGTGGCGGTGTCCTGGATCGTCCCGTGAAAACCTTCGGGCAGGCCAACCGCCTGGCGCATCCAGTCCACCATGCGGGTCTCGATTTCGGTGGCCGCGGGCGAGGTCTGCCACAGCATGCACTGCGCGGCCATCACGGTGGCCAACTGCTCGGCGACCATCGAAACAGGCGCGGCGTTGGCCGGAAAATAGGCGAAAAACCGCGGGTGCTGCCAGTGGGTCATGCCGCCCGGCACGATCCGCTCGAAGTCGGCGAAGATGGTGTCCATGTCCGCCGGTTCCTCGGGCGGCGCTTCAGGAAGCTGCGCGGCGATCTCGCCCGGCCGGGCGAAGGAGCGCACCGGCCGGTCCCGCAGGGTTTCCAGGTAGTCGGCGCCCCAGCGCGCGGCACGCTCGGACCAGCGGTAATAATCTTTGCGTTTCATGGGTCTTGGCCTTTTCTATAGCCGCGGCAGTTCCAGGCTGTGCATGCGCACGTGGCTGACCGCGCCCTCGTCACCGCGCAGGAAGCGCACCTCGTGGCCGGGCTCGCCATCGCTGCGCACGGTGCGAAAACGGTCGCCTTCATCGTGTTCCAGCAGGGTCATGGAGCCGGCGGGGTCCATCGTGGGTACGCTGATCATGGCCAGGCCGTCCTTCCAGCGAAAGACCATGATCTCACCGTCCCAGGGGCTGAGGTCGTAGCTGCCGACGTAATCAGCGAGGTTGCCGGTCTGCGGCTCGTCATCCGTGGTGCCGCCGCCGTCGAGGATGTCGAATATGGCCGCCGCGTAACCGTCCACGTCCACGCGGTTGCGGTTGGCCATCATGCTGACGGCGACCCGGCCGACCGGGTCGGTGTAAAGCCGCGTGTTGAAACCGGGACAGTCGCCGGCGTGCCCGCTGAGGGTACGGTTCCCGACCCGGTAAACGCCGAAGGCGAGTCCGCGCGCAACGCTCCAGTCCCAGTCCAGCCACTGGGTGCGCTGCATTTCACGCAGCGTGTTGCCGGCCAGCACGCTGTCGTCCCCGTCCAGTGCTTTGAACTGCCAGGCCGCGAAACGGGCCAGGTCGAGCGCGGTGGAAGCAAACCCGGCTGCAGGCGTGATGCCGCGCGTGTCATAGCGCGGCATCGCTTTCAGTTGCTGGTCGCGGCCCGGGTAACCGTAACCCGTGGCGACGCGTTTCTCACGCGCATCGGCGGGAAAACCGGTGTCCGTGTCGGCAAGCCCGATGGGCTGCAGGATGTTGGCGCGCACGTAATCCTCGAAACCCATGCCCGAATACTCGGCGACGACCTCGCCCGCCAGCGCCAGGCCGAGGTTGGAGTACTGGTAGTAGCGGTCCGCCGGGTAGATGGTGGACTGGTCTGCAAGGCGCTTGCGAATGGCATCACGCGTCGGGAACGGGAAATCGGGCGGCATCCAATAGGGGTAGTCCGACTCGCGCGGCAGGCCGGCGGAATGGGTCAGGACGGCGCGCAGGGTAATCTCGGGGCTGTCCTCGAAAGATTGTTCGAGGTCGAACCAGGAAAGAAGTTGCGGCAACGGGTCGTCCAGGCTGAATTTTCCGGCATCACGAAGCTGCATGACCGCGATTCCGGTGAAGACTTTTGAAATCGAGCAGATGCCGTAGATCGTGTCCGCCCTGGCCGGTTGCTCCGTTTCGATATCGGCGTGGCCGAAGCCCCCGCTCCAGGCGATCTCGCCTCCCGCTACCACCGCCGCCGACAGGCCGGGCACGTTGTCGTAGGCCCGCTGCGCCGCGAGCCAACTCTCGGTAAGCGCCAGTTCGTTCGCAAGTTCTTTCCCGGCCTGTGCCGGGATGCTGAAAATGACGATGAATAGGATGGCGAGCAGTTTTCTCATGGGCCTGGCGTGTCCTGTGTGGTTTACTGGTATCCGCGCGGGGCCGGCGCCCCTCAGCGAATCGTAAATCATGCCGGACTGGAAAGCACACATTGACCTCATTCACCCCTGCTGGGCGGCTTACCGAAAGCTGCTGGCCCGGCTGCCGGGTGGAGAATTTCCGAATCCCGCAGCGCTCAGCGCATTGCTGCCGGCCGGGCTGCAAAGCGCCGGTGGAAAGCCCGTGCGCTTCAGGCCGGCAGCCGAACTGCCCGGCGTGGTCTACGAGCAGCATATTTTCGAGACCGGGGAAGTCAGCACGCGCGCTGAAAACTGGCACGATCTGTTCAACGCGCTGGCGTGGGCGCGCTTTCCGGCCCTGAAATCCGCGATGAACGCGCTGCACCACCGCCACCTGGGCGAGGCGCACGACGGTCGGAGGGGCCGCCAGCGCGATGCGCTGACGTTGCTGGACGAGAGCGGGGCGCTGGTGCTGACCAGCGACGCGTCTCTTCGCCATGCCCTGCGCAAGAAAGACTGGTCCCGGGCCTTCGTGGAACGGCGCGATGCCTGGTCTTCAACAGCCGTGCTGATACCGGGCCACGCGATGCTGGAGAAGTTCCTTGCGCCCTACAAGGCCATGACCGCGCAGGCGCTGATCCTGGATTTGCCGGCCGCAACGCCCGTGGAAGCGGTGGACGGGCTGCTCGCGGATCGATTGCTGGGTGAAGACCTGCTTGCCTCGACGAAAGATCTTTCACCCCTGCCGCTGGCGGGCATTCCCGGATGGTGGACCGGCGAGCCGCAGGATGCGGCGTTCTATGCCGATACCGGCGTATTTCGCCCGGCGCGTTAGGAAGCGGGAAAGAGCGGCTTCAATGCCGGGCTGAACCGGGGCAGAAACCCGGGCCCGCCATGCTCAGTCGGCCAGGTGCTGCTGCAGGAACAGGATGGTTGCCTGTTCGTAAATATCCCGGTTTTCCTTGCGGTCGTAGCCGTGCCCCTCGTTCAGCGCGTCGATATACCAGACCGGCTGCCCGTGTTCCCGCAAGGCGTCGACGATGCGGCGCGACTGGGCCGCGGGAACCCGGGGGTCGTTCCGGCCCTGCACGACCAGCAGCGGAATGTTGATGCGGTCGACGTTGTTCAGTGGGCTGATGCGTTCCAGGAAAGCGCGCATTTCCGGGTCGCGCTCGTCACCGTACTCGAGCCGGCGGAAGTCACGCCGGTAGTCCTCGGTGTTTTCGAGAAAGGTCACGAAGTTGCTGATGCCGACGACGTCGACCCCGGCTCTCAGGCGATCGCCGTAGTGCACGGCCGAGGCCAGCACCACGTAGCCGCCGTAGCTGCTGCCGTAAATTGCCACGCGTTCCTCGTCCAGCTCATCCTGCGTGGCGATCCAGTCGAGCAAGGCGCCGATGTCGCGGATCGCATCCTCGCGCTTCAGCCCGTTGTCGGCCGCCAGGTACTGGCTGTCGTAGCCGCTGGAGCCGCGGATGTTCGGCGCGATCACGGCCACGCCCAGTTCGGTGAGCCACATCTGGACCTTCTTGCTGAAGGACGGCCGATACTGCGCTTCCGGGCCGCCGTGCACGAAGATGACCACCGGGTGGGGGCCTTTACCGGGTGGAGAATAGACGAAGGCGGGCACAGACCGGCGCCGTTCTCCAACGAAGTCGAAGGTCGGGTAGCGGATCAGCTCCGGCTCGACGAAAGCATCGGTGTCCAGCCCACCGACCTCGCTGTAAGTCCAGCGGCGCAGTTCTCCGGCCGATTGCGCCCGCCTGCCCAGCTCCAGCACGTACACGTCGTTCGGGGTCTGAGCCGTGCTCAGGTTGAAGGCCAGTTGGCGGCTGTCCGGGCTGAATTTCAGCCCGGAGATCACGCCCACCGGGATCTGTTTCGCCTGGCGGTAACGCATGCTGCGGGTGTCGAGCAGGTAAAGCCGGCTGATACCGTCCTCGTTGGTGACGAAAGCGCCCCGCTTGCCGTTTGCGCTCAGGGCGAAATCCGATACGTCCCAACTGCTCTCGGCCGTGATATAGACGGCCTCCCCCGAACCGTCCAGCGGCATCCAGGCCAGCTCCGCGGCGCGGTTCCTCTGGTTGGTGATGAAATAAAAACCATTGCCCTGGCGGTCGAAAGAAAGCGCTTTATTGGCCGAGAGCCGTTCGCCGCCGCCGGCGCCGGCGTACAGGCGGCGTTCCTCGAGGTCGAGGACGTAAATGCGTGAATCGTCGACGCTGATAAAGCGCTGCACGAGCAGGTAGCGGCCATTGGGGCTGAAGTCGGCCGGCCCGAACCAGGAACCGTCCGGCGCCTCCAGCAAAAGCTCTTCGCTGCCCGGTTTGTCCGGCCTCATGACCCAAAGGTCGTTGCTGCGGCCATTGCGCCGCGTTGACTGGAATGCCAGTTTTTTCCCGTCGCGGCTCCAGAGCGCGAGCCGGTTACGTGAAATGCCATCGGTCAGGCGTTGCGTGTCGCCCGTTCCGGGGTCGAACAGGAAAACCTGGTCCTGCTCGCGCCCGCCCTCGTCCATCGTGATGGAGAGCGTGCTTGCGCCCGCTCGGCGCATGACCTGCCCGACGGGTTCCCGGTACCAGGTCAGCTGCTGGCGGTAACCGCCCGGCTGCCTGACGCGGTGCAACTGGCTGATTTCGCCAAAGCGCGTGCGAATGTAAATGCCTTCGCCATCTTTTGCCCAGTCGAGGAAAACCGCCGAGCGCACGTTCTGGTAGCGGTTCAGGCGCCTGACCAGTTCAGGCGGAATCCTCGGAACGTCCTGCAGAATCAGCTGACCGCCGTTCGCGGTCCATTGCACCGGCTCGTCAGCCCGGGCCGCAGACAGCGCCAGGCACAGGATCAGGATCTTCAGGAGGAATCTCATCGATGGCGCTGCGGGTTCTTGTTTTGCTCCGGTCTTGCCCAGGCCGGGCCGGTTTTCGTTCCGCGACTATAGCCCATCGGGGCGGGCTTCTGAAATAGAGCATTGGTAACGATGCGACTATACTTCGTTCTCAACGCATCGAAAGAAGGCCCGGCCCGATGAGTAAGCCCCTGCATATCGTCGTTCTCGCCGCCGGTGAGGGCACCCGCATGAAATCCAGCCGTCCGAAAATGCTCCAGACCCTGGGGGGACGCCCCATGCTCCTGCATTTGCTGGACACGATCGGTTCGCTGGAGCCCGCGAGCACCCATGTCGTCATCGGCGCCGGCGCCGATTCGGTGCGCGAAGTCTGCGGCGCTTACGAGGTCAACTGGGTGCTCCAGTCCGAGCGCCGCGGGACCGGTCACGCGGTGATGCAGGCCATGCCCGGCATACCGGACGGCGCCCGCGTGCTGGTGCTGCTGGGCGACACGCCCCTGATACCCGCGTCCCTGCTGCGCGGCATGATGGATGCCTACGAAGGTCCGCTGGCGATGCTGACCATGCAACCCACGGACCCGCATGGCTACGGACGCGTGATTCGCGGCCCCGGTGGATATATCATCGGCGTCATCGAACACCGGGATGCTGAGGCTGAGCAACTGGAAATCCGCGAGGTCAATACCGGCATCTTCATGGCCGATTCCGAACGGCTGCGCGCCTGGCTTGGCAAGATCGGCTGCGACAACGCCAAGCGGGAATACTACCTTCCCGACATTCTCGGCCACGCCAGGGACGAAGGCGACGATATCCAGGGCGTGATCGCGCCGGATGCCTGCGACCTGGAAGGCGCCAACGACCGGCGGCAGCTGGCTTCGCTGGAGCGGCGTTACCAGCGTCGAATGCGCGCTGCGCTGATGGACGCGGGCGTCCAGCTGATGGACCCCGAACGCGTGGACGTGCGCGGCACCGTCGCGGCCGGGCGCGACGTTCTGATCGACATCAACGTGGTGCTCGAAGGCCGCGTGACGCTGGGCGACGGCGTGCGTGTCGGCCCGGGCTCTGTCCTGAAAGACTGTGCACTGGCCGCGGGCACGACGGTCAAGGCCCACTGCGTGCTGGAAGAAATCGAGACCACCGGCCCCTGCGAGATCGGGCCCTTCGCCCGCCTGCGGCCGGGGACGGTACTGTCGTCCGGCTGCCGCATCGGCAACTTCGTCGAGACCAAGAACACCAGGCTGGGCGAAGGCAGCAAGGCCAACCACCTCAGCTACGTCGGCGATTCGGAGGTCGGCAGCGGCGTCAACATCGGGGCCGGCACCATCACCTGTAATTACGACGGCGCGAACAAGCACCGCACCGTCATCGAAGACGGCGCCTTCATCGGCTCGGATACGCAGCTGGTGGCCCCGGTCACGGTCGGCCGCGGCGCCACCATCGGCGCTGGAACGACGCTGACCCGGGACGCGCCGCCCGACGCCCTGACCGTGAGCCGGGCAAAACAGACAACCCTGAAGGGGTGGAAACGGCCCGTCAAAAAATAGGCGGCCGGGAGGAAAGCACATGTGCGGTATCGTTGCGGCCACCGCTCTGCGGGGCGTGAATGAGATCCTCGTTTCGGGGTTGAAAACACTGGAGTACCGGGGCTACGACTCGGCTGGGCTCGCCCTGCTGACAGGCGCGGGCCTGCAGCGCCAGCGCGCCAAGGGCAAGGTTTCCGATCTCGAGGCGCTGCTTGAAGAACAGCCGCTGGAAGGCAACTGCGGCATCGCGCACACACGCTGGGCCACGCACGGCAAGCCCAGTACCGAAAACGCTCATCCGCACCTGTCCGGCGGCACGCTTGCGCTGGTGCACAACGGCATTATCGAGAATCACGAGGCGCTCAGGGCGGAGCTGTCCGAGGCGGGCTATACCTTTGGCTCGGAAACCGACTCCGAGGTCGTGGCGCACCTCGTTCACCGCCTGATGGACGGCGGTCTCGACCTGTTTGACGCGGTTCGCGCGGCGGTCAGGCGGCTGCGGGGCGCCTACGCCATCGCCGTGATCAGTGCGCGGGAGCCGGGCGTTGTCGTCGGCGCTCGCCAGGGCAGCCCCCTGGTGCTGGGCATCGGTTTCCACGAGCATTTCCTGGCTTCGGACATACACCCGTTGCTGTCCGTCACCAACCGCTTCGTCTACCTGGATGAGGGTGACGTCATTCGCATGGATACATCCGGATACGAAATCCGGGATCGTGATGGCGTCGCCGCCGAACGGGCGGTAACGGAAGCCGACCTGGCGGCCGACGCGGCGCAGCGCGGCCGTTACCGGCATTACATGCTGAAGGAAATTTTCGAGCAGTCCGGCGCCGTGGCGGAAACGCTCGAAGGGCGCATCGACCGGGAACACGTGCTGCCCAATGTTTTCGGCGTGGGCGCGGACGAACTGCTGAAACGGGTGGAACAGGTGCATATCGTGGCCTGCGGAACCAGCTACCACGCCGGCCTCGTGGCCCGTTACCAGCTCGAGGAACTGGCGGGCATCCCGTGCACGGTCGAAGTGGCCAGCGAATACCGTTACCGGCACCCGGTGGTGCAGCCGAATACGCTTTTCGTGGCGATTTCCCAGTCAGGAGAGACCGCGGACACGCTGGCTGCATTGCGGCATGCAAAAGAGGCCGGGTACCTGTCGACCATGGTCATCTGCAACGTGCCGGAGAGCTCGATCGTGCGGGAGTCGGATTTTTCCCTGATGACCCGCGCCGGGCTGGAAATCGGCGTCGCCTCGACCAAGGCGTTTACCACCCAGCTGGTCGCGCTGCAGTTGCTGGTGCTCAAGCTGGTGGAACTTTCCGACCGCGTTGGCAGCGGCCAACTGCAGCAGTGGGTGAAGGAACTCGCCGGCGTCCCCGAGAAAATCAACCGCGCCCTGGAACTCGACGCGCGCATCGAATCGCTGGCGCAGCGTTTCGTGGACAAACACAATGCCCTGTTCCTGGGTCGCGGCAGCCATTACCCGATCGCGATGGAGGGGGCGCTGAAGCTCAAGGAGATTTCCTACATTCACGCCGAAGCCTACCCGGCCGGTGAACTGAAACATGGCCCGCTGGCCCTCGTGGACAGCGACACGCCGGTCGTGGCGGTCGCCCCGAACAACGTCCTGCTGGAGAAACTGATCAGCAATATCGAGGAAGTGCGTGCCCGTGGCGGTGAAATGTACGTGATCGCCGACCGCGAGGTGACCTCGAGCTTCCGCGAACGGCACGGCGAAGTGGTCGAGGTGGAGACCGGCGGAGCACTGATCGCGCCGGTGGTCCTGACCGTCCCGCTGCAGTTGCTGGCCTACCACGTGGCCGTGCTGCGCGGCACGGACGTCGACCAGCCGCGCAACCTGGCCAAATCGGTCACTGTGGAATAAGCCTGCGCGGGCGCGGTGGCAATGAAAATCCCGCGCGAGCCCGCTCTGTCGTGTTCATGGACGGATGTCGGTTGCAGATTTATGGGTCTCAGCCGAACGAGCGTTTGAGCAGTTCCTCGACGCTGACCTCCGGCGGCAGCTGCAGGTAGTAGCCCGGATCTTCCAGCGCCTGCAGCACGTTTTTGGCGTCGGCCTGCGCCAGGCGGGTACTCGCCTCCAGGTCCAGCTGCATTACCTCGGTCGCTGCACCGAACCTCGCGCGCAGCTCAGCGGGCAGGTCTTCGAATGAAACGCCCTCGGCGAGGTAGAGATAGGTCGAATCTTTTTTTTCGGACCGGTAAATCGAGCAGGCAGGCATGGTAAATCCATCCGTTCGTGTTTGCGCGCAGTATAGCCTCCCGGAATGGCGCTGTGCCTACTCTTCACGGGAAAACCGCTATACTCAGCGTGAATCCCGCAGGACGGGTGCTTGAAAAGATAAAACTGAAACAACAGGAGAATTCACATGATCCATCGCAAGGTAAGTCCGGGCGTAATCGTCGCGCGAGCCGTCGTATTCCTGGCTACGTTTTTCATCTCGTCGCCGCTGCTTGCGGCCAATCCCAAGATCGATCTGAAGGTCGGTGAAGTCGACGGCCAGCCGAAGCTGCTCTTCACCAGCACCGCCTGCCCGTCCGGCAAGCTGGGCGAGATCTGCGTGGCCAAGGGCAGCAAGGTGTTCATCATGTGGGAGCTGGACAAGGACAGCAACGACAAAGGCTGGGATCTGAGCGGCCTGCGCCTGTCCTGGGCTGACGATGTGCCGGTCGACTGCGTGGTCGCGGATTTCAACGTCGATCCGCAGACCGGCGAAGCGCTTGATTTCCAGGTGCAGCCCAACGGCCGGGACGCCAGGAACCGGGACGAAAATGACTGCGCCGAACCTTACGAGGTGAACTACACGATCAGCGCGACCCACCGGGATAGGGACATGACGATCGATTCCGATCCGGTCATTCGCAACGGCGGACGTAACTGAAGCCGCGTTTGAACGCCAGTGCTGCGCAACCCGGGGAGGCTGACCTCCACCTGACCATCGGTGTCACCGGGCACCGCGACCTGCCGGCGGGTGAGATGGCTTCGCTGGAAGCGCGCTTGCGCGATTTTTTCTCCGGGCTGCAGCGTGACTTTCCGGAGCTGCCGCTGCAGTTGATCACGCCGCTCGCCGAGGGCGGCGATCAACTTGCAGCCGAAGTCGCGCTGTCGATGGGGATATCCATCGTCGTTGTCCTGCCCATGGCGCAGACCGAGTACGAGCGTGACTTCAGTTCAACCGAGAGCCTGGGTGCATTCCGCCGGCTGCTCGCGGAGTCCAGCCAGCTCATCGTGCTGCCCCCGGTCGCGGGGGACCTGGAAACACCGTACTCCGCGCACGAGCGCGCCCTGCAGTACGCCCAGCTCGGGGTGTTCACCTCGGACCACAGCCACGTTTTGCTGGCCCTGTGGGATGGAAAACTCGGCGCAAGCATCGGCGGCACCGGCCATGTCGTCAAGTACCACCTGACCGGCGTCATGGATGGCCTGGAAGGCGATCCCACGCCGGCGGGCCTGCTGGCCGACAACGAGAACGATCTCGTTTACCACCTGGTCTGTTCACGTGAAGCAAGCGGCAGCGCACCCGCGCCCGGCCTTCGGCCGGGTGAAGCATTCTGGTTCAGCAGCCGTCCAGAGATTCAGCGCTCCTCGGAATTGCCCAGGCTGTACCGCGAGCTGCTGGAACGCCTGCGTCGTTTCGCCGAGGACTGGTTCGACAAGAAAGACGAAGTCGAACAGCGCAGCACCAGTCTGCTGGCCAATGCGCCGGACCTGCCTCTTCCCAATGGCGCTGCGCTGACCGACCGTCTTTTTCGTGCAGCGGACGGTCTGGCCATTCATTACCAATCGCGCGTCGTGGGCAGCCTCAGGGCCTTGCACATGCTCGCTGTCCTCATGGGGCTGATCCTGCTCGTATACTCGGAGTTCGACGGGCCGAATTACATGGTGGCCGCGTTTCTCGGGCTGTTTTTCGCCGGC
>Ga0180429_10001588_pt1 | contig 19241 bp, 17 predicted proteins | sample SS_ome_FD_132428 | JGI IMG/M metagenome (GOLD analysis project Ga0180429, IMG submission 132428) | Hypersaline lake sediment archaeal communities from the Salton Sea, California, USA - SS_1_S_1 metaG | ecosystem: Environmental > Aquatic > Non-marine Saline and Alkaline > Hypersaline > Sediment ...
CACCGGCGGCCAAAAGCCATACCCCGCCCCCGGCCGCCAGGGTATCTCTGGTGAACAGGGCCGAGGCGATCACCTGCCCGAATACGGCGGACAGGGCGATGAAAAAAGTCAGATACAGCTTGGTGAGTTCTGAAAAAATGCGGAGACGGTCCGTCACAACAGCCGGCAGTGTCTTTATGGATGATTCAGGGCTACCACCCGTCATCTGCCACCCATTCATCAAATTCCTCCCGGGATACCACCTGCACCACACCGGTCATGTCCGCATGCCCCACCCCGCAGAATTCCGTGCACTGGAGAAAATATTCCCCCGGGTTTTCCGGCAGGAACCAGGCATGGGTGGTCAATCCTTTCACCGCATCCACCTTGACCCGGAACGCCGGGATATACAGGCTGTGAATCACATCCGCCGAGGTGATGGTCAGCTTCACCGGCGTGTTCACCGGCACTTTGAGTTCGTTCTCGGTTTCCTTGCCTGTGGGATAGATAAAGATCCAGGAAAAAGACTGGGCGATCACCTCCACTTCCAGGGCCCCCTCCGGGACAGTGCGCAGCCCGGAATAGGCCTGCCACCCGGACACGAACATGGCCAGGGCAATGAGGGTGGGAATGAAAATCCAGGCGGTTTCCAGCTTCCAGTTTCCCCGGATGTCGGCAGGCACCGGGTGCCGGGATCTTTGGTACCGGATGACAAAATAGATCATCACCAGGGTGACGGCAAACAGAAACACAAAGGAAAATCCGATGATAAAATACAGGGACCGGTCCACCAGGGTCACGGGGTTGATGATATCACTCATTTGGTTTCCTCATCTGAAAGCCACATCCCAGAAGGTAAATCCGATCATGACCGCCAGAAAGCCCACCGTGGACAGAAAAGACCACCGCAGGGCCCGGCCTTCAAACTTCATGTGCATGAACACCACCAGCACCAGGGACGCCTTGATGGACGCGATGGCCAGCGCGATCCAGACATTGACCCATCCCAGGTCGATATAGGCGGCCCCCACGGTCACACCGGTCATGATCAGCAGTCCTGCCAGGGTCAGGGCCAGGGTTTTGTATTCAAATATATGCGCGGTTTTTTCCATGGCACCCTCCTTTAAAATCCCTTTGGCAAACCCATCAGACCACCAGGTAAAACAACGGAAAAATAAAGATCCAGATCAAATCCACCAGGTGCCAGTAAAGACCGGAGTTTTCCAGCAGCGCATCCTGCTGCGCCGTGATCTTCCGGCGGTACACCAGCACCAGGCAGACAGCCAGAAGACTCATGCCGATGAGAATGTGCAGGCCGTGCAGCCCGGTGATCACGTAATACAGACCAAAAAACAGGTTCAGCCCCCCGGGGCTGTCCACCAGTGTTTCCGACCCCGGATAGATCCCGTTTTCAAATTTGTGACCCCATTCCACATATTTGTTTACCAGAAATATTGCGCCACAGGCCAGTGCCCCCCACAGACCGGCCAAAACGATGCGGGTGTGGCCCTTTCGCACCGCTGTGATGCCGGCAGCCACAAAAAAGCTGGATACCAGCAGGATCACGGTGTTCACAATCCCGAACCCCCGGTCCAGCAAGGCGGCCCCGTCGATGAAATCCGGGGTGTACCTGGCAAAATACACGGCATACAGCACAAACAAGCCCCCGAACAGGATGATTTCGGTGTACAGAAACAGCCACATGCCCATTTTCTTGCCGGAAGGATCTGACGGTGCCATGGGTCAGGTTCCTCTGGATTTCTTCACAGCGCCGGCCACCACCCGGGAAAAGTCATAGGGATAGTCCAAAACATCCGGATCTGTCACAAAGTTGTGCACCGGCGGGGGAGACGGCACGGTCCATTCCAGGGTCACCCCGCCCCAGGGATCCGGGCCTGCCGCTTCCGCCCGTCGGAACGACACCATCAGATTGACCATCATCAAACCGATGCCCAGAATCATGAACATTGCCCCGAACCCGGCGAAAAAATTGCCGGCCGCGTACTGGGGCAGGTAATCGTAATACCGCCGGGGCATGCCCTGGAGCCCCAGCACAAACATGGGCACATAGTGAAGCATGAACCCGGCAGTGACCAGGACGGCCGCGGCATACGCTTTTTTGAAATCATACATCCGCCCGAACATCTTGGGCCACCAGTAGTGCAGGGCCGCAAAAAAGGCGAACCCGGTGCCCCCGAACATGGTGAAATGAAAATGGGCCACCACAAAATGGGTGTCATGCACATGAATGTTGGCGCCGGCCGCCCCCAGGACCAGGCCGGTGAGCCCGCCCACGGAAAACAGGTAGATAAAGCACAGGGACAAAAACAGCGGCGGGGTCATCTGGATGGCCCCTTTGTACAGGGTGGCCACCCAGGAAAACACCTTGATGGCCGAAGGGATGGCCACCACAAAGGTGAGCAGGGAAAACACGAACACGGCGGTGTCGCTCATGCCGCTGGTGTACATGTGGTGGGCCCATACCAGGGACCCGGCAATGGCGATGGCCATGGACGAGGCCACAATGGCCTTGTACCCGAAGATCGATTTTCTGGCAAACACCGGGATGATCTCTGAAATCACCCCCATGCCCGGCAGAATCATGATGTAGACCGCCGGGTGGGAGTAGATCCAGAACAGGTGCTGGTACAGGATGGGATCCCCGCCCCGGGCCGGGTCAAACAGTCCCACATTGAAAACCCGTTCCACCATCACCAGCACCAGGGTGATGGTGATCACCGGGGTGGCCAGCAGCTGGACCCAGGAGGTGGCATACAGGCTCCAGGTGAACAAAGGCATCTGGAGCCACCCCATGGTTTTTACCCGCATCTTGTGGATGGTGGTGATGAAGTTGAGCCCGGTGAGCATGGAGGAAAACCCCAGAATGAACGCGGCAAACACGGCCGTGGACACATTGGTGTGGGTGGAAATGGAAAACGGCACGTAAAAGGTCCATCCGGTATCGGGAAACCCGTCGGAAAACAGAGACACAATAGCGATCACGCCGCCGGTCATGTACAGGTACCAGGACAGCAGATTGAGTCTGGGAAAATACACGTCATCGGCACCGATGTGGATGGGCAGGAAAAAATTGCCGAATACTGCGGGCAGGGCCGGTATGATAAACAAAAAGATCATGATCACCCCGTGGAGGGTGAAGGCGGAATTGTACAGGTCCGCGTGCATGATGTTTGCTCCGGGAAACATGAGCTCCAGCCGGATCGCCCCGCCCAGAAGCACGGCCAGCAGGAACCAGAACAAAATGGCAAACAGGTACATCAGGGCGATGCGCTTGTGGTCCAGGGTGATCAGCCAGGACAGCATACCGGTGAACCTGGCCGGTACCGGGGTGTCATAAAATGATTTCACAGCTTCCATATCCGCCTCACCAAACCGGAATCATCCCTGTTTTCTTTTTTTGGCCGGCCGGAGCAGAAATACCAGAAATCCGGCCAGCAGGATGAGAATGGCCGTGCCGGTGATCCGGAACATCCGGAACACATAGGTTTTGTTTTCCGGATCATAGTCAAAGCAGAAAGACAGGACCCGGTTCTTGATGGACACCCCGGGTTCGCCTTTCCGGGCCTCGGTCAGGGCCATGCCCAGATCAAATGGCAGAAACCCCGGACCGTAAAGGTATCTGATGATCTTTCCGTCCGACGCCATCACCACCATGGCATTGGGATGAATGTAAAAATGGGGCTGTTTCTTGACAAAATAATACCCCAGTGAATCGGTGACCCGCCGGATATTCTCTGCATCCCCGGTGAGATAGACCCAGTTTTCCAGCGGGAATTCCCGCTGGATCAGGTTGGCATAATTTTTTTTGGCGGCCAGGGCATGGGAGGGTGTTTCATCATCGGAAAAACTCAAGGTGATGACATTGAAATCCACCCCGGGCTGAAGATCCACCCGGTTCAGGGCCTTTGCCAGGTCTGCCTGGAGAAAACTGCACACCGAGGGGCACAGAAACCAGATGGGCAGCAGCACCACCGGCCGGCCGAACAGGTCCCCCAGTGCCACGGGCTGTCCCCGGCTGTCCAGAAACCGGGCATCCAGGTCCACATATTGGCCCGGCCGTTCATCCACCCGTACCTGGTCGGCCAGGGCACCGGTGGGGTCGGTTTCATCCGCCATGACCATGGCGGCGTGATCATGATGCGGGTCGGCCTGGGCTCCCGGGGCGTCGCCGGCCGGCGCATGGCCCGGATCATGGGTGGAATGATCCATGTCTGCGGCCCGGACAGGGGCTGTCAGCCCCCCACACAGCACCAGCAGCAACGCCACAAACAATACCCGGACCCGCTTTGAGCCGGACCCGCCCCAGCTCCGCCGGCCGGATATGTCAGCCCGCCGGATCATGCCTATTTGACCTTGACCATCTCACCGGTGGAAAAATCGATATCATACACGGCCCGGTATTGATGGCTGAGACCCAAAGAATCCCGGGAGCCGTGGGCCACCATGACCCTTGTCTTGCCGCTGGTGTTGATGGGCTTGTCCCATTGTTCCGCCGCTGCCACGGACCGGGTAAAGGAGATGGTGGTCACGCCGTCCGTTTCTTTGCCTTCCGGGTTTATCACATGGTTTTCGCCACCCAGTTTTTCATCCGGGGAGTGACCCCGTTTTCTGTCGGCATAATGGTCCTCGACCCGGAATTTGTCATTTTTGACCGCACCGATAATGATATCCGCGCCGCCCATGGCATCTTCCGGATCGATGCCGATAGACACCCATCCCTCGGTTTCCGCGGACAGTTCCATATGGATCTGATCTTCTTCCAGGGTCCAGGCGACCGTGACCTCTCCAGCCTCCACCCGGTAAGCATGGTCCGAGGCACAGACTGCTCCGGGCAGCAGCATGGCAGCCAAAAATCCCATCAGTGTCATGAGTCCGGTTTTTCGTATCATTGTCAACTCCTTGTTTTGTCTTGATTGGTTATTTTTTACAGATTCCTGGTTGTTCCGCTGTCACCGGCATTGCCCGCACAAAAGCCGGGGGTCCGTAAACCTGATGCCTTTATCCGAACATCAGTTCCCCGCCGGAATATCCCAGTCCCACAGAAACCAGTGCCATCAACAGATAAACACCGGTGCGTCTATCCAGCTTGCGGTTTTCCGGATCATCCTTGAAGGTGGTGATGAGCAGCAGAACGGTCAGCACCGCTGCCAGAATCATCTTCAGAACAATCAAAAATTCCCAGTTTCCGCCATACCGGTGCTGCCAGTCCAGGTAACCGGTGAGTATGGTGGGCCCCACACCGATCAGGGCCAGGATCACGCAATGATACCCGGTGATGGCCAGTTTCTTCAGCCGCGGCAGAAAAGAAGCCAGCCGGAATATCACCGCACCGAGGACCATTCCCATGGGAAGATGGGTAAACGCAGGATGAACCGGGTGGGTAAAACCGATTTTACCCAGAAATTCAAAAACAATCTCAGTCATGGAATCACCTTTTCACTTTAGTTCTCGTTCAATAAACGTAACCAGGTTCTTGATCATTGCAATACCGATATATTTTCTTTACAATATTTCCTTAGATATCACAACCGATTACTGATATTCCGGTAATTCCAGAAACCATCCGTTGCCGGGCTGATGCCCGGTGATCCCGGGCATCACCCAAAAAGAGAGGAAATCATGGATATTAAAATCACCTATTGTTCGGTTTGAAACTACCAGCCCCGGGCTGCCGGTCTGGCAGCCGACATAGAAAACGAACTGCACATCACCCCCGAACTGGTACCGGGAAGCAGCGGCATATATGACATCACTGCCGACAACAGGGTCGTTTTTTCCAAACACCGGGCCAAACGCTTTCCCGAAAACAAGGAAATCATCGAACAGATCCGGCAGCTTTTGGCATAAGAACATGAAAAACCGGGAGGCCATAACTGAAAAAGGCTGCCCCCGGAGAGGCAGCCTTTTTCAGAAAAGGAAAAAAAGATGAAAAAACTAATTGGCGATTAGTTGGTAATTTCTTACTGCAACTCATGTGCCAGACACCTCCTGTTTTTTAAAAAAACCGACTGGATCGATGAGCATGCCTGTTTGCAGCCATTTTCAGCAGATCGAAACGGTTGGGTCCCCGGGAACACCCATGCATCCCACAACCATTTCTTCAAAAGGGTTCAACATTTTGAACTTTTCGAGATGTCCCGGAAATTTTTCCAGGGGTATCGAAATCACAACTCTCTGAAATAAAAAGAAAAAAACCTTATGGAATGCCCATTCAAAAAAATAAACCCCTGGCGGACATCCTCTGGGAACCGTCATGCGCAGCTACTTTTTTGCTGTTTTCTGTTTGGGGGCCGGCTTGCTTTCGGTTTTGCCGGTCCCGGTTTCTTCACCGGATTTTTCCGAAGATTTTTTCGGTTTGGCAGGCGGCTGTTTTTTGGGGTTCACCCCCCGCAGGATGGGCATCACCGTCTCCCTGTTTTCGGCCAGAAGCAGGGAGATTCGTTCCATCTGTTCTTCTGACAACTTCACATCCGAACCTTCAAGGAATTCAAACAAATTGTCGGCAATATCAAGCATCTTGTCATAGGCATCGGCTTCCTTTTTTGTCGCAAATGTCATTTTTTCCTCTCCGTTCCTGACAACAATGTATTTGACAATGACTGCCATACCCTCTCCTTTTATTGAAAGAACCCATCCATTTTAACACCCATGGCCTGAGAGACCCCAACAAATGATGAAAGTGCCTCCGCTTACAACGCAACACTTAAAACCTAACACTTAAAACTTAAAACTTTCATACAAACCAGGGCCTGGAAATGATCTCCCCAGGCCCTGGTCACCGCTGGATCCGAAAAACTGTCGGTCGGCCTACACTTCAGGTCTTGGATAGAGACCGCTTCGTTCGACAATTTCCGGCACTTTTTCTTCCCATTCAATGGCCATGATATGAAACCCTGCGACGCCGGACACTTCCTTGAGTTCCTGGATATGCTCCACGCAGATAGTGATGCCTTCTTCCGCCTGTTTCTTTTTTTCCACGCCCGACAGCCGGTCAATGATGTCATCGGGCACATCCATGCCCGGCACCTTGTTTTTCATGTATTTGGCCATACCCACCGACTTCATGGGGGTCATACCGGCCATGATAAAGGTCTTTTCCGTCAGGCCCCGGTCCACGGCCCGCCGCATCCACTCCTTGAACTTGTCCATATTGTAGATGCACTGGGTCTGGATGAATTCCGCCCCACAGGCGATTTTCTTGGCCAGCCTGGGCACCCGGATCTCAAACGGATCGGCAAACGGGTTGGCCGCGGCCCCCACAAACATCCGGGGCGGCCGCTTGATATCGTCTCCGCCCAGAAACTTGCCTTCATCGCGCATATACCGGACGGTCTGCACCAGCTGCATGGAATCCAGGTCATGCACATTCTGACCCTGGGCGCAGTCACCAAAACTCTGATGATCTCCGGACAGGCACAGCATGTTGGGAATATCAAAAGACGCAGCCCCCAGAATATCACTTTGCAGGGCCACCCGGTTCCGGTCCCTTGTCACCATCTGCAGGACCGGTTCGATGCCCAGCAGCTTCAGGTGCACACAGGCGGCCAAAGAAGACATGCGGGTCATGGCGGTCTGGTTGTCCGTGACATTCACCGCATCCACATGATCTTTGATCAGCAGCCCTTTTTTCTTGATACCCTCTGGATCACTGCCTCTGGGCGGTCCGCACTCGGATGTCACTCCCAGATGTCCTGCCTTTAACACGCGCTCCAGTCTGCTGTCGCTCACATATTCGCTCATATCTTCACATCCTCCCTGGTTACGGTTCTGGGGCCCCCGGCCCGGTCAGTGGACCAGTCTTTTACCGGAGCGACTTTTTCGTAATCCTCCATTTTACCCAGGGCTTTCAACCGGTCGATGATCAGCTGCCAGGCACAGTCCGTGTCTTTGGAAATTTCACACTTGCCGTTGGAGGCCCCGCCGCAGGGGCCGTTGAGCACCCGTTTGGCGCACCGGGACACCGGACAGATCCCGCCGGTGCGGGCCAGCACACACGTTCCGCAGGCCTGACATCTTTCCGTCCACAGCCCCCGGTCCTCGTTGGCACCCAGGCAAACCGTATTGACCCCGGGCAGCACCGGTGTGGTCATGTATTTTTCCGCGGCAAACTGGACCCCCACGCCGCAGGCCAGGGAGATGACGGCATCATACTGGTCGATCACATCCCTTATTTCCTCCAGATATTCATGGTCGCACTGGCGCTCTAACGTCCGCTCATCAATGGTTTTTTCCCGGCCCTGGGCCATGAAATTCATCCGAAGCACCGATGCCAGGACCTCCACTTCCTTTTTCCCCCCGGCCTCGCAGACCGTCACGCACTCGTTACACCCCAGCACCAGGATGCGGTCATAGGCCTCGACTTCCTGGATAATTTCTTCAATGGGTTTTTTCTCTGCTATTATCATGATCACCTCATGCTTAGGCGGTTAAAATCGTTCTCGTTCAGGCAGCATCAGCCTTTTTTGCCATGCGTTGTCTAGCCAGTCTGACGGGACTGGGCCCCATTTTCTTGACCAGATTGACCATTTCCGTGGAATACTGGGCAAACAGGGGCCCTTCTCCGGAAGACAGATTGTACATCTTCACCCGGTCTCCGCCAATCCCGATCTTGTCCAGGACTTTGGCGGCCTGCTCCACCCGTTTTCTCGCTCTGAAATTGCCTTCGTTGAAATGGCAGTCTCCTTCCATGCACCCGACCACATACACACCGTCCGCCCCTTTTTCAAAGGCGCGCAAAATGTGAATGATATCGACTTTTCCACTGCATGGAACACGGATAATTCTAAAATTTGTGGGAATTTTCAGCCTCATGGAACCTGCCAGGTCCGCAGCGGAATACCCTCAGTAATTGCAGCAGAACGCCAGAATGACCGGTTCAAATTCTTTTGTCATATCATACCTCCTCCAGCAGGGATTCCACCTTGCTGAGCAATGAGTCATCTTCATACCAGTTGAGCTTGATGGCTTTGGCCGGACATTCCGATGCGCACACCCCGCATCCCTGGCACAGGGCCGGATCGATATAGGAAACACCCATCTCATTGATCACCGGCACATGATAGGGACAGGATCGGACACAGACCAGACAGGACGCACAGTGATCCTGATCCACTTCCGCAGTCACCGCAGACAGGGTCAAAAATTCCTGGGACAGGTAGGTGGTGGCCCGGGATGCCGCGGCCATGGCCTGGGCCACGGTTTCGGTGATCAGCTTGGGACCGTGGGCCGTGCCGCAGATGAACACGCCTTCCGTGCCGGCATCCACCGGTCTGAGTTTGACATGGGCTTCCATGAAAAACCCTTCCGGATTGCGCTGGGCCTTCATGATATGGGACAACTCTTTGGTGTCCGCAGCCACGACCCCGGCGGACAGGGCCACCAGGTCCGCATCCGCCTCGATGTACTGTCCCAGCACATGATCCATGAACGTGACGGTCAGGCCGCCGTCCGCCGATTTTTCCACCTTTGGCGGATCATCTTTGCTGAACCGGGAAAAAATCACCCCCAGGTTCCTTGCTTTGGTGTAATATTCCTCCAGCATGGCATAGGTTCTCATATCCCGGTACAAAACAAACACATCCGTATCCGGGTTTTGTTCCTTGATGGCAATGGCGTTTTTCACCGCATTCTGGCAGCAGATCCGGGAACAGTTGGGATTGCTGTCGTTTCTGGATCCCACGCACTGAATCATGATCACCCGGTCCGGATGCCCCAGCCGGTTCTGTTCCAGCATGTCCGCCAGCTCCAGCTGGGTCACCACGGCATCGCTGTCGTTGTAAAGGTATTCCGTGGGCTGGTATTCGGTGGCACCGGTGGCGATGATCATCACCCCATGGTCGATCTTTTTCTGTTTCATGGACGGTCCAACCAGCACCTCGGTCTTGAAATTGCCTTTGTATCCCCCGAACTCCACCACCAGGGCCTGTTTGAGCACCTCGATCTGTTCATGGGTTTCCACCGATTCCGTCAGATCCCTGACAAAGGCATGGATGTCATCCCCTTCGATGGTATGGTGCAGCCGCCGTCCCAGGCCCCCCAGGGTCTCTTCCTTTTCCAGCAGCGTCACATGGAACCCCTGGTCTGCCAGCCCTTTGGCTGCGGTCATGCCGGCGATACCACCGCCCACGACCAGGGCCTTGTCAATGATGGTGATCTTTTTGTCATGCAGCGGCCCCAGGGTACTGACCCGGGCCACAGCCATCCGGATCAGGTCCTTGGCCTTGGTCGTGGCTTTTTCCGGTTCTTGAAAATGCATCCAGGAGTCCTGGTTCCGGATATTGGCCATTTCAAACAGGTATTTGTTCAGGCCGGCCTCCTCCAGCGTATCCATGAAGATCCCCTCATGGGTCTTGGGGGTACACGAGGCCACCACCACCCGGTTGAGCTGGTGCTCGTCGATGAGTTCCTTGATGGACACCTGGGTGTCCTGGGAACAGGTGAACAGATTTTCTCCGGTGTACACCACATTGGGCAGATTTGCCGCATAGGCGGACACATCATCCACATCGATCACCCCGGCAATGTTGATGCCGCATTTGCACACAAACACCCCTACCCGGGGATCTTCCCCCAGCACATCCCGTTCCGCAGGCAATGACACGGTTTTGGTCAAAGAATGCCGGGCCGGTGCCAGGTTCCGGCCGGCGGCACAGGCCGCGCCCGAGGCTTCGGTCACCGAAGAAGGAATGTCTTTGGGTCCCTGAAACGTCCCGGACACATATACCCCGGGCCGGCTGGTCGCCAGCGGATTAAAGGTGTCGGTTTTTACAAAGTTGTACGGATTGAGCGCCACGCCGATGCGTGTTGCCAGTTCCGCACTTTCTTTGGGGATGGTCAGGCCCACGGACAGGATCACCATGTCAAACACTTCTTCGTGGAGCTTGCCCTGTTCATCCGCGTATTTCAAAATCAGATTGTCGGTTCCCGGCTCTTCGATCACGGAATGGATCCGGGATCTCACAAACCGGACCCCGTCCTGTTCCGCCGCTCTGAGATAATATTTTTCATAATCCTTGCCGAATGTCCGCATGTCCATATTGAATATGGCGGCATCCAGCTCTTTTTCCGAATGCTCTTTGGCGATCATGGCATCCTTGATGGCATACATGCAGCACACCGAAGAACAGTACCCGTTGCCGCACCGGTTGGTATCTCTGGAGCCGATGCACTGGAGCCAGGCGATCTTTTCCGGTTCTTTGCCGTCGGAAGGCCGCACCAGATGTCCCATGGTGGGGCCGCCGGCGGACAGAATGCGTTCAAATTCCAGAGAGGTCATCACATTTTGAGACCGCCGGTACATATAGGTGTCGTCCAGGTCGGTGGGATCATAGGTGTCCGCGCCGGTGGTCATGATCACCGAGCCCACCGGGACATCCCTGATTTTGGCTGTCTGGTCATGTTCCACCGCTTCGGCCAGGCAGACCTCCACGCACTGATAGCATTCGGAACAGATGCCGCAGGACAGGCACCGGGCCGCTTCCTGGTCGATGAGTTCTTTGGCCGGGGCCTGGGTGACTTCTTTGAAGTTGCCTTCCCGCTGGGCCACCGGCAGTTTTTCCGGCTGAACCCTCGGGATATTGGGCACATCCGTGATTTCGGGTTTGTCATAGTCCCAGGATTTTTCCCTGCCTTCGGCAAGGTCCAGACCATTGATGAACCGGTGGATGCTTTCCGCCGCTGTTTTGCCGGAGGCCACCGCATCCACCACGGATTTGGGGCCGTAAAACGCGTCTCCGCCGGCAAACACCCAGTCAATGGGCGTCTGCAATGTGACCGGGTCGGCCTCATACCCGCCGGGCGGGGTCAGTGCAATGCCCTGATCTTGGGCAAATTCGGTTTCCCCTGCCTGGCCGATGGCCACAATCACATGGTCCACTTCATAAGAGGTGAGCTGGCAGTCATCATACTGCGGATTGAAGCGGCCGTTTTCGTCAAACACCGAGGTGCATTCCTGAAAAGCGACGTCTGTCACCTGTCCGTCATCGTTGCCGTAGAACCGCAGCGGTCCCTTGCTGTTCACGATATTGACCTTTTCTTCGATGGCCTCTTCGATCTCGTAATCCCAGGCCGGCATTTCATCGCGCTTTTCCAGACAGACCATGGTGACATCCTTGGCGCCCAGACGCCGCGCGGTCAGCGCCACATCCACGGCCACATTGCCGCCGCCGATGATAATGGTTTTCCCGGTCAGTGGTTGCGCTTTGCCCAGGGCCGCATCTCTGAGAAATGTCGTGCCCTTGAGAATACCTTTCAGGTCTTCCCCCTTCACGCCCAGGGCGCGCGACCCATGCAGACCCGTGGCCATGAACACCGCAGAATACCCGTCTTTTTTCAGGCTTTCCAGGGTGATGTCCTTACCGAATTCCACGCCGGTCTCGATCGTCACCCCCAGGGCCTCGATCACGGCGATCTCTTTTTCCAGATCCGCTTTCGGAAGCCGGTATTCCGGTATCCCCACAGCCATCATCCCGCCCTTGACCGGCAGTTTTTCGTATACCGTGACCTGATACCCTTCCTGAGCCAGGTAATAGGCCGTGGTCAGCCCGGCCGGGCCGGAACCCACGATGGCGACCTTCTCTTCGCGTTTTCCCTTGATGTCCGGCATCCACGGCGCGTCCTGTTCAAAATCCAGGTCCGCCAGAAACCGGTGCAGATACTGGATGGCCAGGGGCTGGTCCGCATCCCCCCGGGTACACACCGTTTCACACGGATGATGGCACACCCGGCCGCAGGCGCCGGGAAACGGGTGTTCCTGCTTGAATAATTTGAGCGCTTCCGCATATTTGCCCTGCTGCATCAGGGCGATAAACCCCTGAATGGACACATGGGCCGGGCAGGTGGCTTTACAGGGAGCCATCGACCGTTTGGAGATGCCGAATGCCCCGGGAATGGCCTGTTCATACTGTTTGAAAATGGCCTTGCGATTGTTCAGGCCCTGGTTATGTTCACTGGACACATCCACGGGACAGACCTTGGTACATTCACCGCAGGACGTACACTTGGATAAATTCACATATCGCGGATTTTCCCTGATCCTGGCCGTAAAATTCCCCTGCTCTCCCTCCAGTTCCAGAAGTTCGGTATTTGTCAATAGTTCAATATTCAGATGCCGGCCGACCTCGACCAGTTTGGGTGAAATCACTCACATGGTGCAGTCGTTGGTCGGAAATGTCTTGTCCAGCCGGGCCATCATGCCGCCGATGGCATATGATTTTTCAACCAGATAGACATAATAGCCGGAATTGGCCAGATCAATGGCGGACTGCATCCCAGCAATCCCGCCACCGAGAACCATGACAGATCCGACAAGGTCACTGCTCGGTGTCACCTTTTGCGTCATCACAAACCTCCTACCTTATTAATTTCGCCTCAATCGTTCAGTTATCTTTCCCCGATCTTAAGTAAAAAAAAGGCTTTTCTTTGTCAACAATTATTTATTTTGCCACCTTCAGATGCCGGGCGCAAATCCACACCAGAACCAGGACCGGCAGCCCCATCAGAAAGGTGATCAAAAAGAATGCCGGATATCCCGCCGCATCCACCATGGTGCCGGAATATCCGCCGAATATTTTGGGCACCAGGGTCATCAGGGAACTGAATATCGCATATTGAACCGCGGTGAAACGGATGCTGGTCAGACTGGACAAAAAAGCGACAAACGCGGCGGATGCCAGGCCGGCCGCCAGATTGTCCGCCGCGATCACCACATACAAAAGAAACAGGTTGTGACCGTGAAATGCCAGAATCATGAACAGCAGATTGGTGGCGGCAGCCAGCAGCGCGCCCAGAAACAGAATCCGGATCACCCCGTATCGAATGGAGAGAATGCCGCCGGCAAATCCCCCGGCAATGGTCATGAACAGGCCGAAGGTTTTCACCACACTGGCGATCTGCGATTTTGTGAATCCCAGGTCCTGGTAAAACACATTGGAAATCACCCCCAGCACGATATCGGAAATCCGGTACAGTCCGACAATTGCCAGTATCAACCAGGCAAGCGACAACCGGTACCGGTTGAAAAAATCCAGTATCGGCGCCACATAACTGTCCGTCACCATTTTGGGGTTGACCATCCGGAAGCCCAGTCCCAGCCGGCCCACCAGAACCGCCGTCAGGATGCCCGCCCCCAGGCGGACGCATTCCACCAGAAACCCGGCCAGGGCCGGATTTTTCAACCACAGCCCCAGCGGGGTTCTGATCTCCTGAAGAACAATTCCCGCCCCGTAGAACACCAGCACAAATGCGGCGGCAGCCAGGCCGAACAGGGCCAGACCGGCCAGATGGGTTTTGGCGTCATAGGCATCGGCCGGGTTGTAATCCGAGGCGGGTTCATCGATCACCAGGGCCGTGATCATTCCCACCGCCATCACCCCCGCCATGATCAGATAGGTTGCCTGCCAGGCTTCAAACCGGTACCCGCCTTTGGTGGACCCGAACCCTTCCGCCAGAACCAGGGCCCCGGCCCCGGCCACAAGCATGCCCACCCGGTATCCGCCGATATAGGCCGAGGCCATCATGGCCTGCAGCGCCACAGGCGCGGATTCGATCCGATAGGCATCGATGACGATATCCTGGGTGGCAGAGGAAAATCCCAGCATCACCGCGGCCAGGGCCATGACGGTCAACGGAAGATGTCCGGAAGCCGGATCGGTACATGCCATCCACACGATGGCTCCGGCAATCCCCGTCTGGGCGGCCAGAATCCAGCTTCTGCGGCGGCCCAGTTTCCGGGTCAGCCAGGGGATGGGCATCTGGTCCACCAGAGGGGCCCAGACAAACTTGAAAGAATACCCCAGGGCGGCCCAGGAGAAAAATGTCACTGCAGACCGCTCGACCCCGGCTTCCCTGAGCCACAGGGACAGAGAGGAAAAAATCAGTAAAATCGGCAATCCTGCGGAAAAACCGAAAAAAACCATGGTGATCACCCGGGGATGACAACAGGCCTGGACTGCTGCCGGCCATTTTTTTTGGGGGCGTTTTTTTTCCGGATCAGCGTATGGCGTATCAGAGGACAATTTCAAAATCGCAGGTCACGCCAAAGCACCGGGTATTGCGGTTTTTGGATGAAAAAAACCGGTTGCCGTCTTTTACAAGGGCATCCATTTCCTGATCCGTGCGGTCCTGATTCAGGTGGATGAACCCCAGCTGCCCGACGCCGGCTTTCCATGCCAGATCCAGCACATGGGGCATGGCAGAATGGCCCCAGCCCCTGCGGTGACGATATTCATCTTCGGTATATTCCGCATCATGAAACAGCAGATCCGCATGGCGGACAAACTGTTGATAGGCATCCTTCCCCAGGCTCTGGGGGTGATCAAACCCCAGCTCGTTATCTGTGAGAAACACAAAGGTGCGGCCGTTTTCCTTGAACCGGTATCCAAGACTGCCTGTAGAATGGCTGGTGAGAATGGAGTCGATCTGCAGGGATCCGATGCGGAAACAATCGTTGAGCCCTGCATCAAACCGGATGTCCGCTCTGAGTTCCGCAAGCCGGACCGGAAAAAAAGGGGGGGACATCACCTGCTCGAAAATCTCTTTTGAGGTCATTTTACCGACCGCTCTTTTCTGGATAATCAGCTGATTTTTGCTGTGAAGCAGCGGCCTGAAAAACGGAAATCCCAGGACATGATCCCAGTGGCCATGGGTGACCAGCAGATAATACCGGGTGATTTTTTTTTCAAGAAGATAATTGCCCAGCCGCCGAATACCGGTACCGGCATCCACAATCACGGTTTCTCCGGATCCGGCAGTGATCTGAAGGCAGGTGGTGTCCCCGCCATAGGTCACACATTGCGGGCCCGACACTGCGATGGATCCTCTGGAACCCCAGCATCTAACAATCATGGTTCTCCTGCGACATTTCCGTGGGTCACCCTGTCCATGGCAATTCTCAACATGATCCATACCATCGTATGAATCCATCAATAAATCAATCTTTTTTTTCCCGGCAACCGTTGACAACCCCTGTGTTTTTGCCTAATGAAAGGAGCTGACAGACCATTTTGATTGAATGAAAAAAAATCCGTAAAAAAGGGAGCTGAATCCTATGGCACAACTGATCGCTGACCGCAGAGATGTTGATTTTGTCCTCCATGAACAGATCGGACAGGTGGATCACGACATCTTTGCCGAATTCAATAAGAAAACGGTGGACCTGATTGTTTCCGAAGCCAGAAACCTGGCCATCAAAGAGATATTGCCCACTTTTAAAGAAGGGGATGAACAGGGCTGCACCCTGGAAAACGGCAAGGTGACGGTGCCTGAATCCTTTCAACGGGCCTGGCGGCTTTTCTGTGAAGGGGAATGGCTGGCCATGTGCGATGATCCGGAAGTGGGGGGCCAGGGCATGCCCAGAACCGTGGGCACTGCGGCCCTGGAATACATGGTCGGGGCCAATTCCGCCTTTATGCTCTATTACGGCATGACCCACGGGGCCGCCAAACTGGTGGAGGCGTTCGGGGATGAGACCCAGAAGCGGCTGTACCAGAAAAAAATGTTTGCCGGCGTTTGGGGCGGCACCATGCTGCTCACCGAGCCCGAAGCCGGATCTGACGTGGGGGCGTTGACCACCACGGCGGAAAAAAACCCGGACGGCACCTATTCCCTCACCGGGGCCAAGATTTTCATCTCCGCCGGGGAGCATGACCTGTGTGACAACATCATCCACCCGGTGCTGGCCCGGATCCCGGGGGCACCGGCGGGCACAAAAGGCATCTCCCTGTTTCTGGTCCCCAAATACCTGGTGAACGACGACGGTTCTTTGGGGGATTTCAACAATGTGGTCTGCACCGGCCTGGAAAAGAAAATGGGGATTCACGGCAATGCCACGGCATCTTTGTCCCTGGGCGACAAAGGGCCGTGCATCGGCACATTGCTGGGACAAGAAAACAAAGGCATGCCCGCCATGTTCCAGATGATGAACGAGGCCCGGGCCTTTGTGGGGCTCCAGGGATTTGCCGTGGCATCGGCCGCGTACATGTATGCCCTGGACTATGCCAGAACAAGGATCCAGGGCCGGCACCTGACCGCGGGCAAAGACCCGGATGCCAGAAATGTGCCCATCATCCAGCATCCGGATGTCAAACGCCAGCTGCTCAACATGAAGGCGTATACCGAGGGCATGCGGTCGCTGCACTACTATTATGCCTGGTGCAATGACGTGGTCCACACCACGGAAGATGACGCGCTCAAAGCCGATACCGCAGCCCTGGTGGAGGTGCTCACCCCCATTGTCAAAGGGTATGTCACGGACAAGGCCCTGGAGGTCTGCTCCCACGGGATCCAGATATACGGGGGATACGGCTATGTCAGTGAATATCCGGTGGAACAGCTCATGCGGGATTCCCGGATCTTCATGATCTATGAAGGCACCAACGGGATCCAGGCCATGGACCTTCTGGGCAGAAAACTGTCCATGAACAGGGGAAAGGCGTTTGAATACTTTATCGACCGCATGAAGCAGACCGTTGACCAGTTCAAAGACACGGAAGGGGTCCAGGATCTGAGCGCAAAGGTCTCCCATGCCGTGTCCCGCCTGGCGGCACTGGCAAAGGACATGGGGGCACGGTCCCGGTCGGAACGGGTATTGAACGCCTATGCCTTTGCCCACCCGTTTCTGGAAGTGACCGGGGATGTCACGTTTGCCTGGATGCTGTTGTGGCGGGCCGGTATCGCCGCGCCCAAGCTGGCCAAAAAAGCCGGCACCCTGGACAGACACGCGGTGGCGGAAAAAGCGGTAAAAAACAAGGATGCCGCATTTTATGCCGGCCAGATGGAAACCGCCCGGTTTTTTATTCATACACTGTTGCCGGCCACTTATGGTAAGATGGATGCGATCCTGGACGGGGATCCCTGCGTGGAACATATCCAGGATCCGTTTTTTGGATCCAAGTAACAGGAGGATGTCATGTTTGAATATGTCAAGAAAAGTCTGCTCACCGGTGTGGGCATGGCCCTGCGCTCCAGGGCCGAAATCAGGGAACTGGCGGAAGAGCTGGCCAAATCCACCCAGATGAGTCAGGCGGAAGCCAAAGAGTTTCTGGAAGAATGTCAGCACCGGTACGACGACGCCCGGGTGAAACTGGACCAGCGCATGGAACAGACCGTGGAAAAGATTCTCAAACGCCTGGAACTGCCCACGCGGTCGGATATCCAGGCGCTGAATACAAGAATCGATGATCTGGTGAAAAAAATCGAAACCAGAGAGTGATCCAGACGGTTCATGCTCAGTATCAAAAAAATAGGCACGGTGGGAAAGCGCTACCGGAACCTGATCCGGTATCAGCAGATCATCGGCATCATCCTCAGGTATGGGTTCGACAACATCCTGGGTGCCCTGAATATCGACCGGTACATTGAATCGGGCCTGAAACTGATTCCGTTTTACCGGCCCCACGAACGGGTGGAAAAACTGTCCCGGAATCAGCGGATCCGCATGGCGCTGGAGGAACTGGGCCCGACGTTTGTCAAAATGGGTCAGGTGCTGTCTTCCCGGCCGGACCTGATCCCCATCGACCTGATCACCGAACTGGCCAAACTCCAGGATGAGATTCCGGCCTTCGGGTTTGATCAGGTCAAAGACACCGTGGCGGCTGAATTTGGAAAACCCCTGCATGAGGTGTTCCGGTTCATGGATGAACAGCCGTTTGCCTGCGCCTCCATCGGTCAGGTCCACCGGGCCTCGGTCACGGGGGACGACCGGCTGGCGGTCAAAATTCAGCGCCCGGGCATCAGAAAGACGATTGAGGCGGACCTGGAGATCATCCATCACCTGGCCGGCATCATGGAAAGAAACATCGAGGAAGTGGCGTTCTACCGCCCCGTGAAGATCGTGGAGGAGTTTGCCAAAACCATGGAAAAGGAACTGGACTACACCATCGAGGCCGCCAACATGGAGCGGATGGCCGGCCAGTTCCGACACGACAAAACCGTGCATATCCCCAACGTCTATTCAGCGGAGTCCTCTGAACGGGTGTTGACCATGGAATTCATCGACGGGATCAAGGCCAGTGACATCGATGCCATTGACCGGGACGGGCTCGACCGGAAACTGATCACCCGGCGGGGGGCGGATTTCATCATGAAACAGGTGTTTGAATATGGGTTTTTCCATGCCGACCCCCACCCGGGAAACATCTTCATTCTGAAAAACAACCGGATCTGTCCGGTGGATTTCGGCATGACCGGTTTTCTGGACCGGGCCACCCGGGAGCTGTTTGTGGACATCATTCATGCGGTGGCCA
>Ga0180429_10001589_pt1 | contig 19226 bp, 15 predicted proteins | sample SS_ome_FD_132428 | JGI IMG/M metagenome (GOLD analysis project Ga0180429, IMG submission 132428) | Hypersaline lake sediment archaeal communities from the Salton Sea, California, USA - SS_1_S_1 metaG | ecosystem: Environmental > Aquatic > Non-marine Saline and Alkaline > Hypersaline > Sediment ...
AGGTCTGGAGAGCTGGATGTTACGCGCTGCAATGGACAGTTGATTTCTTACTTCATCACTTGGCCAGAGCGCAAAAAACAGTCGAACTGTTTTCTGCTTCATTCTATAGGATTGCCCCACATGAGTAGAATTTCAGCAGCTGCTAGAAGCTTGCGCGCCAGCCAGCAGAAATCAGCGAATGATCTTCATGGAAACCACCCAGGGTACCCTCATCACCATCATAGTAATGCGCTTCAAGGTAGATTTCGTGCGGCTCCCAGTCCACGAAGGCAATTTCAGGATTAAAATAAATATCTTCCTTGTCGAGACCGACTGAAAAACGAATATTGGCTCGCCAGGCTTCTTCAGCAAAAGGTATTTCAGCTGAACCATTGAAGTTATAGATTTCGTCCCTGTCCAGCAGGTTATCAGCATCAAATAAATGGTTACCCGCGATCTGCAGGTTCACGCGGATATTTTCATCCCCTGGATAAAATTCCATACCGGCTGCCCAGTTGGCACCTTCAACATCATCAGTATAACCCGTTATGCTATGCGTACCAGGCAGGTCACTCAGATATACGGCTTCAAAGCGCCAGGTGATACCTTCATTTTCAAATGCAAGATCGCCACCCACAGCAGTGGTACGCGGGTATTGAGCCGTAAAAGTTGGCGTAGGAACGACCGAGTAACTGAAATAAGGCAAGGTCTGACGTCCATGTTGAGCTGTCAGCGCATACTCCAGGCCTTCGTAATTGGAACTGAAGCGTAGCCCCACGCCATCATCACTGTCAGGCGCACTGTTGATAATAGGAGTATTTGGAGTAATGGTTGCAGCGACGGCAGCTGGAAGCTCAATGCCAAGCACCTGCTGGCGCACCCGGTCAATTGGATGCCAGATACTATCCACATCAGCGAGTTCCGCTTCACGGAAGGTTGGCATGTAAATCAGATCCAGCTTGCTGCCTTCCCCGAAAAACTCTGCACGCAGGGTTGGACGAGAACGTCTTCTGTCCTGCAAATCATCCATGTTGAGACGATTGCCATCAATGGTACTTAAACGGTCGGAAGGAGGAATTTCATCGATGCGCCCCCAGATAATGGTCTGTGTTCCCACAGTAAGACGTGCATTGTCACCACGGTAACGTATCCAGTTATCACCATAATCCAGATCAATGTCATTCCAGCTGGGGTTGCCGTCCTGACTGTAGCCGTCAATACGTGCCTGTAGCTGTCCTTCCCATTGATTGCCGGGTTTCCATTCAGCCTTGACAGCCACATGGCCGTAGGAAAGGCTGTCGACACCCTGACTGTCTTCAACCAGCGCAGAATATTCAAGCCAGGCTTTTTCGATACCTAGGGAAAAGGTTTCGCGCTCACTGGAACTGAACATTGTCATGTCATCCTGAATCGACTCATCCGATTCCAGGGTGATTATCTCTTCATCAGAACCGATAGATAGCTCACCATCATCGACAACAATAACCTCATCATCAACCGTGGCTTCGTCATCGATGATAATCATTTCTTCAGCTTCACTCTCATCTTCGATAACGATTACTTCCTCGGCCATTAGCGGCCCGCAGAACAGATAACCAACAACCAGACTGGCAGTAAATAAACGATAGTTTTTCATGATGCTATTGCTTCCCGAAAATCGCAAAAATCCCATTTCTTAATATAGTAGTCGAGAAATATAGAATAAGTACAGGAATTTATTAATTTTTTTAACTTTATTATCTAAATAAGCTGCTGTCGGATAGACCACGTTTTGAAAACAGGTCTTCGGGAAGACCCAGATCATATTCCACCCTGTTCGTTGCCAAACGGGTGGTGTTACCTTTTTTCAGGTCATACATGGTGCTTTGCAATATTGTCCAGATGCCCTGAATTTTTTTGAGTTTTTTAGCCTTCAGGCGTTTAACCGGCTTGCTTTTGTTTTTCTGGAACAAGTCCACCTGCAGCGGCGTCAGTGTTTTTTCATGAATCCAGCTGATACGCTTGGTATAGATAGAGTTGGATTTGTCCACAGGAATGCTGACCAGTTTGATACATTCGATACCACCAATCTTTTCCTTACCCTCAATGGTGTGGGTATCCATATCCGGTTCGCGATCGCGCAGATCCTCATAGGTAAAATCTGAGCCGACAAACTTGCCGCCTTTGCGCTTGGAAGAAATGATACGCACCCGATCCAGTGCCGGCAGATAGATCCACTGATCACTTTCATCACCAGGATGGTCTTTGGTGAGCAATGCGGTATTTTCCACATCGGCAGGCTCGGTAAAGCGCATCATATTCCAGCGTTCGCCCCCGCCTTTATCGAGCCTGTAGCTGATGAGTTTACGAATGCGTTCCTGGCGTTTTGTTCCCTTGATAATCATGGTCACCTCGGAACGGCCATCTTTTCCGGCCGGGCGATTGTAGACCTTGGTCGCCAGTTCCATACCCTCATCGGAAGACAATACCGGTTGAGCCAGCAATGCCACAGAAACAGCTGCTAAAGTAACCATTTTTTTCAACAAAGTATTTATCCCGGTCATAATGTTTTACCTGAATCAGAAATCACATAAAATTATGGACTATTGCAGCCAAATTATCCCAACTAATTGCCAACAGGCATCCTGAAATCGATTTCCGCGAAGTTATGTTAGAAACCTTTCCCTATCCCACCGCTCCTTATCCGACTGCCAGGGGCGAAAAACTGCAATGGGGCAATACCCATGGATGTAGCGTTGCACTGAATATCAGCCAGATAATTGCACAGTCACAACGCCCCGTTCTGTTACTCGCACCAGATGTGCAGACAGCCAACCGCTGGGAGCAGGAAATCCGTTTTTTCTCAGGAAACCGCTTTCCGCTCATTAATTTTCCTGACCAGGAAACCCTGCCCTATGATGTGTTTTCACCTTTACCGGAGCTGACCTCTGTCAGACTGCTTTCCCTGCATCAGTTATGTGACCTGCAACAGGGCCTGCTGATCGTGCCCGTTACCACTCTGCTGCAACGTCTGCCCCCGAGAGATTTTGTGGAAAACAATATTCTCAGTCTGAAGCTTGGGCAGACACTGGATCTGGAAAGCTTCAGGCAGCAACTTTCAAAAAATGGCTATCAGTCCGTGTCCCAGGTTTTCAGCCATGGTGAGTTTGCAGTACGTGGCTCACTGTTTGATATTTTCCCCATGGGCAGTGAAACACCGTTTCGTCTGGATTTATTTGATGATGAGATAGATACCATTCGCACATTCGATCCTGAGACGCAACGCTCACTGCAGAAGGTTGACCAGATACGCCTGCTGCCGGCGCGAGAGTTTCCCACCGATGAAAACGCCATTGCATTGTTTCGCAGGCAATACCGGGAAAACTTCGAAGGTGATCCGCAGCGCAGCCTGATATACCGAGATACGAGTGAAGGCATTTTCCCCGGTGGTATTGAATACTACCTGCCATTATTTTTTGAACAGACTTCCAGTCTTCCGGATTACCTGCCTGAGAACACACTGGCCTTTTACCCTGACAACTTTCGTGAACTGACAGACAGTTTTCTGCAGCAGGTTGCGCATCGTTTCGAACAACGCAGCCATGATATCGAAAGGCCGATATTGCCAGCCCGAAAAATCTACATGGAAACCGATGAACTGGTCAGTTATCTCAAACCGTTACCCGGCATCATGTTTTCAGATCAGGAAATTGGCAGCCGTAAGAAAGGCTTCACCAGTTTCTTCAATCATGACATTCCCGCGTTACCGGCGTTAAACCTGCAGGCCAAAGCCAGGGATCCGGCAGCCTCGCTGAAAACCTTCATCGCAGAAAATGATGCCCGGATCCTGTTCACCGTGGAGAGCGCCGGGCGGCGAGAATTACTGCTGGATACCTTGAAGCATCATGACATCAGGCCTCAGCTGGTAGACAACTGGAAAGCTTTCATCGAAAGCGATATCAGCAACGGGCTGTGCATCACGCCCATTGAAGAAGGTGTATGGCTGCAGTCGCAAAAGCTGTGCGTTATACCGGAAGCCTTACTGCTGGGTGAAAAGGTACGCCAGGAGCGTCGACGCCGCAAAGTCAAAACTGATGCGGACCAGGTTATCCGCAACCTCACTGAACTGCATGAAGGCACCCCGGTCGTTCACGAAGAACATGGAATTGGTCGCTATATTGGTTTGCAGACGCTGGATATCGGCGATGAAGACACAGAGTTTTTGACGCTTGAATATGCCAAAGGTGACAAACTCTACGTGCCAGTTGCTTCATTACATCTGATCAGTCGTTACACCGGCGCCAATGAAGACACGGCACCACTGCATGCCCTGGGTAGTGGCCAGTGGGAAAAAGCCAAACGCAAGGCCATTGAAAAAGTCCATGATGTCGCTGCCGAACTGCTGGATATCTATGCGCGCCGAGAAGTCCATAGCGGTTATCGTTTTAAGCTCGACGAAAATGAATACGAAAAGTTTGCAGCCACCTTTGAATTTGAGGAAACTCCCGACCAGCAGTCTGCCATTGAAGCCGTGATACAGGACCTGACGGATTCCAAATCCATGGACCGGGTGGTCTGTGGTGATGTCGGCTTTGGTAAAACCGAAGTGGCGATGCGCGCCGCGTTTGTCGCGGCAATGAATGGCAAGCAGGTTGCGGTAATCGCACCCACCACCCTGCTTGCCCAACAGCATCTGCAGAACTTTTCCGACCGCTTTGCCGACTGGCCGGTCAAGGTTGAAGGCCTGTCACGTTTCAAAACCGCCAAGCAGACCACAGCCATTCTCAAACAATTAAAGGACGGTGCGGTAGATATTGTCGTTGGTACCCACAAGCTGTTATCGGCCGATGTCCATTTCAAAGACCTGGGACTGGTGATTATTGATGAAGAACACCGTTTTGGCGTGCGCCAGAAAGAGCAGCTTAAATCATTGCGCTCGGAAGTGGACATCCTCACACTGACTGCCACGCCAATTCCAAGAACCCTGAACATGGCCATGTCCGGCATGCGCGACTTAAGCATCATCGCCACCCCCCCGGCTGCGCGACATCCTATCCAGACCTTTGTTTCCCAATGGGATGACAACACCGTCATCGAAGCCTGTGAGCGTGAAATCAAACGCGGCGGGCAAATCTACTTCCTGCATAACGAAGTCAGCACCATTGAAAACACCGCACACAAACTCTCGGAAATGATCCCCGCTGCACGCGTACAGTTTGCCCACGGGCAAATGCGTGAAACAGAGCTGGAAGCCATCATGCGCGACTTTTATCATCAGCGGTTTAATCTGCTGGTATGCACCACGATTGTTGAATCCGGTATTGATGTGCCCACTGCCAATACCATTATCATGGACCGCGCCGACAAGCTTGGCCTTGCCCAGTTGCACCAGTTAAGAGGCCGTGTGGGCCGCTCACATCATCGCGCCTACGCCTACCTGATGACACCGGGTAGAAAATCCATGACGGCCAATGCCGTTAAGCGCCTGGAAGCGATAGAATCCATGGAAGATCTCGGAGCCGGTTTCACACTGGCAACACATGACCTGGAAATTCGAGGTGCCGGCGAGCTGCTTGGCGATGAACAAAGTGGCCAGATTCATGAAATCGGCTTCAGCCTCTATACCGAACTGTTGCAGCGCGCAGTCACTGCATTAAAAACCGGCAAGCAGCCGCAACTGGATCGCCCGCTGGATCACGGCACAGAAATCGATCTGCAACTGCCAGCCATTCTGCCTGAAGACTACCTGCCCGATGTGCATAATCGCCTGGTCATGTATAAACGCATCGCCAGTTGTGAAAATCGTGAAGACCTGCGTGAACTGCAGGTAGAAATGATTGATCGTTTTGGACTGCTGCCGCCTCAGGCCAAAAACCTGTTTGCCATTACCGAAATGAAACTGAAAGTTCATCCCATGGGTATCCGCAAAATTGAAGCAGGCCCCAAAGGTGGCAGAATTCTATTTGAGGCTGAACCGCAGATAGACCCGATGAATATCATCAACCTGGTGCAGAAACAGCCACAAAAATTTCAGTTTGATGGTGCAGACAGGTTAAGATTCAATATTGACCTGGAAGATCGCGAAACCCGCTTTGACCAGATAAACCAACTGATACAGAAACTGTCGGGAAAAGATGAAAAAACTGCTGCCTGAAAAATTGCTCACTCTGTTCGTCACTGCACTTTTATTACCCGCCACTCCGGCCGTGGCAGAATCAGAAAAGGTCAACTGGTACACGGTAGAAGTGCTAACTTTTACCAGGACCAAAACGGCGCAGGTTGAGGAAAGGTGGCCGACATCGCTCGTGGCTGAAAACGGGATTAACCCCACGGGGTTCACCCCGCTACCCGCGCAGCAGCCTGATAGTCTGTCAATGCTCGACATTGAACCGGTTGCAGCTTCTGAAAAACAGCTCGGCAGACATGCCTATGCGATCAACCGGGCTGCGGAATTTTCGGTCACATCACACCAGATCTGGCGCCAGAAAGGCCTGCCACGCGAACAGGCCGCCTGGATTAACCTGAAAAGTGAGTCTCCCGCATTAAGTGGCAAAGTCAGAATCAGCCTGTCGCGCTACCTGCATGCCGATTTTGACATCCAGTTACAGAATCCCGAGTGGTCACCTTCATATGCAAATCAGGCTGCAATACAGCAAGAAATGGTCGCAAAAACCATTCCTTTCAACGTTTCGCGCAAACTTAAGAGAGACAAGACCCACTACATGGACCACCCACTCGCCGGGGTTCTGTTACGTATCGAACGCTATGAAAAATCGCAGGCTTTACCGGATTCAGGGGAAGCAGATTCACAAACTTCAGAACCTGCCGAAAAAAAATCAACAACTTAGAGTAAATTTCAGAAATTATTTCCCTGATTTTTATAATAATCTAAACGTTGTCTCATTCTGTTAATATACTTGATCTACATTTCCCGTCGTTATTTACGCTTGAAATAGAAAGCCAGATATTATTTAAAACTTGCCCAAATACCGATATTTGTTGGGCCTTGTTTTTTCATGGAGGGAGTCAAAATGAGTTTACTGAAAGGTTTCACTGAAGGAATAAAAATACTGGCCATACTCAGTACGATTGCACTATTGATTCTGTCTTTGCCAGCCGAGGCAATGCTTCTGTAAACCAGCTGACCTGCCAGCGAATATCTAAAGCTCTTCCCGGGGACTCAGCCCCCGGGAATATCCCGGTTTAATTCAAATGATTCTAAAAGTATGTTCCTTATGGTTACTTCGAACCCTCTTCCACTTTCCAGGTTGCTTCTACTTTACCTTTGGATTTGCCAGCTTTGCTTGAAGATTTTCCGGCTGGCTCACGGACACTTTGAACAGCGGGTAGCAGCAGTCCGGCCTTCTTATCATTATTAGCCTTTAAATCCTGCATACCCTTGCGGGCGGGAGTACCTTTGGGCTGCGCTTCTTGCTGCGCTGCTTTGCTTTCACCTTTGATACCTTCAATTTTAAGGTAGCCGGCACCGTGGGTCAGGCCTGCAAAGCTGAGTGCGCTGATTGTGATAAATGTTTTGAGTGCTGTGTTCATTTTGATGCTCCTTCAGGTTCATGGTTTAGGTACTTCAATGTCGAGTAAAAGTGAAGATCGGTTCAATCGAATCGCGTACAGGAAGAATAATCACCATTTCACCTACCTCCATCTAAGTATAGGAAACTGCTTTTGCCTTTCCTGGTAACCCTGCGATGCCCCCTGAAACCACTTGACAGGTTACCTTTCCAGCTGTGTCAGACAAGGTTTCCTGAGTTGATTTCGTTACTAAGCAATTCCCAAGAATACTTCTTAAAAGCATGTTTACGGCGTTGAACAGTGAAGCTGAAGTCTGCTGATGCTGCTGAAAAGAGGACTCTTCTCGCTTGTTTGATTTAGGCATTCAAAAAAAACTCCAGATAAACTAAACCGTAGCACCGGCATTAAAAAAAAATGCCCGCTATGGTTCGCCCTGGCGGGTTTTTAGTAGAAAAATATTCAAGGCATCGTAAAACATTTCTTGCTCTAATTTAAGCAGTTAAATCTATCATGACACCTGTCATAAATGGTTAACAAGTATTGTATAGCCTTGTCGTTCATTTTCAGCAAAATTTTCCACATAACTCATGGAATGAATGACGACCAAATAATGTCGTGAGGTTGGAGTAAATTGTTGGCTCTGATTTCGTCCTGAATATCTAACCAAAAATTGTTTTAAGGAGCTTTAAACATGAAAAAAGTTTTAGTTAGCGCCATCATCGCAACTTTTACAGTGCCTGCTTATCTTTCCGCTGCGGTAACTGTTGATACTGTTGCAGAATTGCAATCAGCTTTAAATAGTAAGCAAAAAAGAATCTATGTTGATGGAACTCTGAAATATTCTGGTTCTACGCCGTTAGTTTTAAAAGGTAAAGGTCATAGAGTTTATGCTGATGGTAACAACACTGTGTTGCATGTAACAAATGGTGCAGATTTGAAAGTGTCTGGGCTACGTTTTATTGGTCCGGGAGGATATTCCTACGATGATTCAAACCCTAACCAGTCACTTGGTGGTAATGCGATTCTTTTAACCACGCCTGCAATTAAAATTGATGAATCAGGTGAAGATGACCCACTCTTCGATAAAGTTGTCAAAGTAGAAATATATAATACTTCAGTGCGTGGTTTTGGTGATCACGGTATCCACCTGTCAGATTGTAGCGACTTAAGCTGTGGTGATGGTAATGATGCTGGTGGTTTTGGTACTTCCGCTTCATTTGATGTCAAGTTAACCAAAGTAACCGTAATGAACACTGGTTTCGGTCAACAAGATGCGGATGGAATTCGTGTAGATGAACGTAGTGATGGCAGTGTTAACCTCGTTGCGAAAAACATCTGGCTGCGTAATGTTGGTGCCGATGGTATCGAAATAGATGAAGCGGGTGATGGCGATGTTATTGTCAAAATGAAAAATGCTAATTTTGTTGATAACGGAAGTTACTGTGGTCAGGCAGATCAGGAAGCTTTATTTAATGTCTACACAGAAGCAAGATCAATTGCAGAACCATTTGAAAATAAAGACCTTGAAAAAGAGTTCCTGGAAGATTTTGCTGGCCGCTATGATTGTGTTGACGAAATTGATACAGATGAAGAAGGTAAAGACCAGGTTGTCCTTGATTTAGATGATGCATTTGATATTGATGAAGCAGATCGTGGTTCAGTTTCTGTTGAAATGAAAAATATCCGTATCTTCTCTAATGATGATGAAGGTCTGGACTTTGATGAAGATAAAGATGGTGATATTACCTTAGATGCGCAAAATATTATCATGGCAAATAATGGTGACGAGGGTATTAAGCTTTCTGAAGAAGACGATGGTGATGTCAACCTGACTGTTAAAAAACTGACTAATGGTCGAGGTGAAGCCGATGACATTGAGGTCGAGTCTGAAGATGATGGTGCAGGTAGCGTGACGATCAATAATGCGAAAATCGATGATTTGAAAATCACAGGTACAGTTAATTGTGATCTTTCTAATGTAAAATTTGACGGCAAAATAAAAGATGATGGTTGTGCGAATTTACCTTAAGTGTTTCATTGCAGTTAAAAATATCTAATTAATCAAAATTGAACATTGTATTTTAGCCCCTTCATTGAAGGGGCTTTTGTCCTCTAATTTCAATGATCACTGTCTTATTCAAGATTCTTCCAGTTAGGTAGAAGCATTCCGGCTATAATTCCGGCCAATCCTGCGCCAACCACTCCTCCAACAGTTGTTCCAGGGAGAAGTTCCAGTATTTTGCCTATTTCCGGAATGAGGTCGCCTGTCATATTTGTATCGATGGTTCCAGCCATAACGAATAAGCACAATGAAATAAAAAATGCCACGGCGATACCTACGAGTGCACCATCTCCTATCGGTGGTAAAAATCCGTGATACAAACGTATATAAGCCGGAACCAGCATGATATATAGAGCACCGGTTAAAGGACAAGCGATTCCGACAGCCCAGACGATAGGTATGTTTCCAAATATTTGCAGGGTCAATAAATACAATACTGCTATGATTAAACCAGCTGACAGTCCTGCCAGCGTCTTGGCATCTGCAAACTTAACTCTTGAGCGTTTTGAAATTGCCCCATAGACCGCACCAATAACTAACCCAGCAGGTATCATCAACTTGAGGAGCCCAGCCAGGCTCAATTCTCCAAGTGTGTTAATAAAATAGATGATGTAAACAGGTAGCAGCAACAGGGCTACGAACACAACCAGGCGCATACTGCTATACATTAGCGCACCTATCGTGCCGGCTATAATACAGGCATAAAAATATGGATGCCCTGCCAGCCCCCACTTTTGGGCAAACACTGTAGAAGCTGTGAATATAATTGCATAGAGTAGCCCGATGAAGGACCAGATACCTCCGTGAATTAGAGCTTCTCTTGTATGAAGCCATATATGATTTATTAACTGATCGGTACCCATCAGTATGATTTTCCCAAAAACATCCTGTATTGATTAAGATACTTTCACTGGTCAGCTATAGCTATGAAAAATATCAAACAATTGAAAAAAATATTAAATATTTAGTATTCAATAAATCAGGCTATTGTAAATAAAGACATTTCAAAAGCCCTGTCAATAATGACAAGGCGGAATGGTATCCGTCACCAGACAGGCAGCCTGTATATTATTTTGAAAAATGCTGGTTATTCGTGTAACCATGGCGCATAACTCAAACCTATGAGCACACTTTCAGGGCTGAGAAAGCGAGCGCTTGTCTGCCCCCATGGCTCTTCTTTTGCTTCATGTAAAAATACCTGACCTTTTGCTTTTAACTCTTCTACAGCTTGCTGTACCTCTTCAGGACTACCAAGCTCATACTCAATTGTAGAAGTTGGTTCAGGTAATGAGCTTGGCCATTCATCGGTTCCAAAACATGATTGCGCAGCCATACTTAGAGGCCAAACACCGAAATGGCTACAACCTGGAAATTTGTCTAGATATAAGTAATCATCTTGCGACTTAAAAACCAGCCCAAGAGTATCCTTGTATAGTGAGGCACTCTCAGCAGGAGTTTTTGTAATTACCGCAAACCCAGCGATTTGTTGAATCTTCATTCTTGGCCCTTGTATGCTCGACTATATAAATACCTGCATTTCAGTGAAAAATATGTAGATTAGATGTACTTCAGGCATTCATACTTTGGCATCCATGGAAATCCTTCTGGTGGGAGTGTGTATGAAGCCGTCATTAATTTGGTTAGAAATATTCGGGAATCTGCCTCCTTACAACTGCCAATTCGTTTTGATTCAATAAACAGATATTAATTTTGCCAGGTACAATATTTACTCAATCGTTTATTCTGCCCTGTTAATTTTTCCATGCTCAACACGGTTTCTACCATTTTCCTTCGCTAGATAAAGTGCCTTATCTGCTCTATCTACAATTGTGATTTCAGTATCACCTTCATGGTAACTACTGACACCAAAACTAGCCGTTTTACTTCCTACAGTTTTAAATTTGAACTGCTCCATTGCCATACGAAGCTTTTCAGCCAATAACATGGACTCTTTCAGGCCAGTTTCTGGTAAAATAATTAAAAACTCCTCTCCACCCCAACGCCCAAGAGTATCTGCTGCTCTAATATTCTGTTTCAAAACTGAAGCAGTTTCCTTAAGTATGATGTCACCGAGGTGGTGGCCATAATTATCATTAACGCTTTTAAACTTATCAACATCCAATAGGATGATTGATAGTTTATGCCCATATCTTTGACTATTTTGGATAGACTTTTGCAGGATTAAATCAAGATGAATACGATTATATATTTGTGTTAACCGGTCAGTTATAGCAAGTTCTTCCACTCGTTTTTTATCTGTTATGTCCTGACGAATAGCTGTATAACCAACCTTATTGTTTTGATCATCATATTTTGGTGAGATATTGGCTTTTACCCAGTAGAAACTTCCGTCCTTTCTTTTATTTTTTATTTCACCTTCCCATGTTTTATCATTAGTGATGGTATCCCAGAGACCCCGATATAATTCATGACCCATGTCTGGATGCCTGACTATGTTATGACTCCTTCCCATTAGTTCTTCTCGCGTATACCCAGATATTACACAAAAAGCTTGTGATATGTAGGTAATATTTCCATACAAGTCAGTGCTTGAGACAATCACATTCTCATCGACCAGCTTTAAGTATTGTTCCCGTTCGAGATTAGCTTTCTTACGTTCAGTAATATCCTCAACCAAAGACCAGATGTAACTATTTCCGTCAGCACCTGTTACTAACATGCCATTGAGATTTATCGGAATTAAGTTTCCACTTTTTTGCCTGTATTCTTTTTCGTAAGGGCCGTACCTTCCAGTCTGCTCCAATGATTTCAGTTGCCGTTTCTCATCTTTAGCGTATTTTTCAGGTGTCAGTTCCCAGTAGTCGAGATTATTGAGTTCTTCTTTTGTGTAGCCGCAAATATTTGCGAATGCATCATTAAATTCTATATATCTGCCATTCATGTCAGTTAGCGCTATACCTAATGGAGACATGCCAAACAGGCCAAGCAGCTTTTCTTCACTGGCACGTAAAACATTTTCTATTTGCTTTAAATCAGTAATGTCTGTGTGGGTACCAGTGAAACGAACCGGTTTACCATCAACATTACGCTCTACAATTTTCCCTCTATCTAAAATGTAACGCCATTCACCATTTTTATGCTTCATTCGGTGTATATTGCTATAGAATTCTGATTCAGCATTGATATGTCTTTGAATGTCAGTGAAGCACTGTTGTAGATCGTCTGGGTGTACTTTTGATGACCAGGTATTAAGATCGAATTCTATTTCGGATAATTCATAGCCCAACATTTTGGCCCATCTTTCATCGAAAACAACCTCATCAGTTTGAGGATTCCAATCCCATAAGCCTAAATTTGTTCCTTCTAAAACCAGTTTTAATCGCTCTTTCTGGATGAATGTTTCTGTAATGTCATAAACATAACCCTGAAAATTCGAAATGTTATTATCTTTATCTCTAATGATGACGGTATGGTCTTGGACAAAAATGAAATCACCCTGCTTATTTCTTAGTCTATAAACTTTATGAGTGAACTCCTTAGCATCAGAATTGCACGCCTCAATTAATTCGGAAGTAACATGGTCAATATCGTCAGGATGAATAAGGTCACTATATTTTATTTGTTTGGAAGTAAATTCTTCAGGCTTGTATCCTAGGATTTTGAAAACTGAGGGGCTAACAAATTCAACAGACCAATTTTCATCATTTTTCCAAGTGAAGAAAATAATATTTCCGGTTTCAACATTGAGGACATCGAAGTTGTTCATTTTTAGCAGGCGTATATTAGAAATAACGAATAAATAGAATTGTTAATTTACAATCTTTATATTGTGTTGCTGTTTTAGTTGTTACCTTATGTATAACTCTGCAATAGATCAAATGGAATAACTCTTTTGCAATAAATGATTTCCTGTTTAGGAAGTATTTCTTGCTTCTGCTAATCAGCAGCTGGAGCCAGCAGCCTCTTCAGATATTAATAACCCAAGACTGTCCGCTCTCCAGGATTCCTGGCGTACTCCACTAATCGCTGATATTTATCACTGGAAACGCTGAAAGCTGACAGTCGGTGAGTTTCTATAATTTATGCGTCCGGTAATAGCGAAAACAAAACTGAAAACACCAATCAGGCTAAACTAATAATATGTTTGTAACTTATCTCAATGAAATCTGGCAAATAATGCTGGAACTGTCCGCGCCATTGATATTTGGTCTGCTGTTGGCCGGTGTAATGCGTGTCTACTTTCCAACGGGTCTTGTACATGCTCATATGAGCAGGGCTAATTTTAGCAGTGTATTTCGAGCCAGTCTGATTGGTGTGCCTATGCCATTATGTTCCTGTGGTGTCGTCCCTACCGCGATAGGCCTGCGTGATCAGGGCGCTTCAAAAGGAGCAACAACTTCATTCTTAATCAGTACGCCACAAACCGGCGTCGATTCTGTGCTGGTCAGTGCCAGCATGCTTGGTTGGCCATTTGCCATATTTAAATTAATTGCTGCTTTTGTGTCCGGGATTGCAGGAGGCCTGTTGGTCAACCGCCTGACGACAGAAGATAAAGAGGTAAATGTAGAAAAACAACAGGGAACTGATTATCAATCCAGTCAGGACAAATTCATAACTGTTTTCAGATATGCACTGTTTGATCTGCTGGCAAGTATCTATTTGTGGTTGATTGGAGGCATCCTGATAGCAGCAGCGATTACAACACTGGTACCTGCAGATTTTTTTCATCAGCTGGCATGGACTCAGGGATTGGCAGGCATGTTATTGGTCTTACTGATTGCTTTGCCTTTGTATGTTTGCACAACGGCCTCTGTACCAATTGCTGCATCGCTTATTGCTTCGGGCATGCCGGCAGGAACTGCGTTAGTTTTTCTGATGGCAGGCCCTGCAACAAACGTTGTAACCGTTGGCGCTATTTACCGGGCACTTGGACTGAAGGTACTGATTCTGTATCTAGGTACCGTGATCGTCGCTAGCGTCGGGCTTGGTATGGCGTTTGACTTTGTTATTGATACGAGGGTTTCCAAAACAGTAGCTCATGTACATCATAACTTTTACTGGTGGCAGATATTCTCGGCTTACCTGTTAAGTGGATTGTTGTTGATGCTCACTCTAAAAGGGCTTAAAAATCGTATTCAAGGTAACAAGTCGGGTAATGAGGTAAATGATATCGATATTAAACTGAAAATAGAAGGCATGACCTGCCCTCATTGCGTTGCAACGGTTAAACGAACAGTTGAAGAGATTACAGGAGTCGAAGAAGCAAACCCTGACCTTTCAACTGGCTGGGTGTATATCAAAGGTGAGGGACTTGACAAGGATGCATTGATTCAGTCCATCAATAAGGTTGGCTATAAAGTTGTAAAAGAATAAAACAGCCTGAATTTAATTAGCAAGTGCTTAATTCCTGATTTTAATTTCAAAAATTTCTAAGGTAGCCGAATTCCGTCGAAATTACCGACTGCCCGCACTGGCTGGCTTTATACTCCGGCTTTAAACTCCGGCTTCAAACAGGGAATAAACGAAATGAAAGTCTTGCTGCAGTTTTTTATAGTCACTTTCCTGTGTTGGTGGTTCTCCGCTTTCGCAGCAGAAGTCGACAGCATCACTCCACGCAACTTAATGCTTGAGGACGCCCTCGAAGATATCAACTCCATCATCAACCGGCGCATCAAACAGGGAGTCGCCAATGCCAATGATGACTTTCGACTGATGAAGGACATCAGCAATTTTCCAATCATCAGCAAAGATAATGACTGCGACGAAGACGAATTGTACACCGAGCTGCGCAAGGCCCTGTTTCAGTCCTTTACCGCTTCCTGGGGGCTCAAGGGCTATGATCTCGACATGCAGTTGCGCGAACTTTTGTTTCAGAAGAGTTATGCACTTTCATTAAGCGATTCGATCTATCGTGACATCACTCTTCTGGAAGGGTTTTCGCTGAATCTCAAGGAGCTGAGCCACCTGGTCAACATCAATGGTTACCTGGTCGGCATGGATAAACTCGGGCATTTTTTCGCCCAGGGCTGGCAATATTTCGAAATCAGCAATAAAGAGGGACAGTCTCTCGATGATGCACTCGCCTGGGGGCAGGAAAAAGAATCCGGGCTGTATGGCTATACCACGACAGGCATTTATTCTTTCGCCGACCTGGCAGCTAATTTCGATGGCTGGCGCTTCTGGAATAGAGTGTTGTTTAAACAAAGTGACCCGGTAAAAGGCTTTTTTAGCTGGCTATTCCAGCGAAGCTATGTCAACTGCAAGATCCAGTTTGCGGCATCGTTCCGGCAACTGAAACTGGTACGTGCCTGGGAAGTCACTACCGACTTTGATTTGGCCGATTACATTAATGCAGCCTGGGATGAGGGGATCAACTGTAACAGCTATGCCAATACAGTCATTGCATTAAAAGTTAACTCACGCATCAACGAAGTCGCTAGCGGTTTTTCCTGCCCGGTGAATCCGATGGCTTGCATTCGGGCAAGGAAAAACTACGGAAAATATGCTCAGCGCTTACTGCATCCACTGTGTTACTCCGTACGTTAAAAAAGAAACCGGATGGATCACTATCTTGGTTTTACTGTTTAATTTTCTCTATCAGTTTCAGTGCCAAACCATAGCACGGCATATTGACCATAGATCCCGACTCCAACCGCTTGCCAATGCTGGTCATTCCATATTCCCCGATTAAGAATCACGGCATTATGCTCTCTGCTTTTTTTCCATCTGTTTATCGCAGATAACGCACTGGGCTTCTTATATTCACTGGTAACGCTATAAGCTACTTCATAGCCATTACCCGGATAACCGGTTAGCTCACGGGGTTTATTCCACATGCATTGGGCTTGCGCATGATCAGATGTGTAACAACATGCAGACCATTTTCCCGAAGAAGACCAGCTATGCATATTGCATTTCCCTGCTGGTGGGTTTTCACTTAAATCCCGGGCATGTTTTCGAGCCACATAGGTCAGCGATGGTGATAAGGAAATCTCTCGTAACCCATTTTTAACACGATACTCATTTAGCAAATGATATAATTTTTTCTCCTCTGAACTGATTTCTGAACAGCAGGTTGTTTCGAGGGGTTTGTATAATGCAGCAGGCTTTGAGGGGTTGGTGTTAACTGGATTGCTCTGACAAGCTGACAGAAACATAACGCTTACGATTGCAAGTAAAAGAGAACGCATGGCTACTCCATATCGGTTGATATACCTATTTTATCATAAAGATATGTGACAAAGCCCCACCGGGAAATGTCGTTGCTTTGCTTTAAACGGAAGTCAGATTATTAAGCTATACGAATGTTATGTTGCCGAAGTAAAACAAGTAAAAAAGCCCGTCACATGGACGGGCTTGAATGAAGAAAGGTAATTTTGTCAGCTATGATGACAAGGCAGTTACAGCTTGTATTCCGCAAAAGCGACAACTGTAGGTTTTTTCAGATCTTCCGGGATATCTTTCATAACCCCTTTCTTCATCGGTGGCAGTAAAAGGTCATAATACAGTTCTGCCCGCAACATGGTGATACCCTTTGCAGGAAGCGAGTAATTTATGTCGCGTTTTTCAAAGGGTGCCAGACGACTGTCTTTACCAACTTGTGTAGCTTTCGGCGGTGGTGAAGGTTTGCCATCTTTACCCAACAGGATCAACCTCAACATGGATTTTGGGTCTTCCTTAATTGGGTGCTTTTCATAATTGCTCCAGACCACCTGGCCATCAGCATCCAGCCCGGTAACATGCACATACATGTTACGGAATGGAGCCCCGGTAGGAGCATTATGCGGCAGAGTATTATGCAAGGTTACAACTGCGTCGATGTTATCTCCGCTATTGGTGGCCTTTAGTTCCAGAATGACTGCCCGCTCAACCATGGCCTGGCTATGTCCGCCCATCATGCTGTGGTCAGCAAAACCATTGTTAACCGGCATGTGGCATTGCTGGCAGTTAAAAGTATCGGTACCGGCAAACTCTGGGCCTGTCGCACACAAGGCGACATTATTGAAATTATTGCGCCGATCATGGCAACCCAGGCAAACCTGCGTTGTACGCATCATTAACGCATTGCCTTCCATGGAATATGGATGAAAGCCGCCCGGCTCGCCCTGCCCGCGTGGAGCTTCTTCGCCAAGTCTCTGCGGACGGCGCAGGTCTGGTGGTACAGTCATCACAAAACGGTCACCAGCTGGACCCAGGTTTCTGCCGGAGGGTCCCTGTAATTTATCCGAAAACTCGTAAGCATCGATTCCGTAACGCATCTTGCCATTTTCCCCGTCGATGCCTTTGAAGCTCTTCATCGTATGGCATACCACGCAAGTGACTCCGTCGTTATACTCGCGCTTATCATCCAGTTTGGTTTTTTTATTCATTGCCGCAAGGGGTGCATGACACTTAAGACAAACAGGATATTTTCCTTTCTTGTTGACGCCCTCCTCCCTGGGGTCCCCCATAACAAGCTCGTACATGGCGCCATGAATCGGATCTTTAAGTGCTGTCGAGTTCGCGTGCATCGAACCTCGCCATTGATCATATATTTCCTGGTGACAGCCACTACAGCTGCGTGCGGTTTGTTCATGGATTGGGCCATTATGATCCCATACCCTCTCAGCCATGCTCAGGGAAGAAAACAGCCCAAGAATCAGCCCGACAAAGGGCAGAAGCCATTTTTTCATTTCCATCGTCTCCTTTTAGAATGATTTATAGTCAGCCCTCTGATACAACGGGTGGGGCCTTTTTGAAAATTATTTTTTTCTATTCTGGTTTTTATATGTCAAATTTTGTCAAAACTCAATTTTCTAACGATAAAATTTGATGATTTATATCAAATAACAACTATTTTCATTTTTTCGAAGTCGCTTCTTATCATAACCAGATAACTTCTGTTGCTTTCATATTCTACCCAGCCACAGTCTTTAGCCGAGTGCATAATTCCTCGAAGCGCATATCGGCTGGGAATTAATAATGGAGGTCAAATATTGGTCAACACCATTGAACACTGTTTTATGCTAAGGTCAGCTACAAGCTGGAAACAGGCGTTTCAATGCCTGACAGAATAGTAGTGAATCCCAAAAATGAAGCTGATGAAGATTATGTTGATGGCACTCGTATCAGGGACTGTTACAGGAGGTTACGGGCTTTATCTACTGTTTTTTACCACTTACGTAAATGATGGCGGCCTATATGAAATTTTCGTTGTTGTTGGGCTGATTACAATCGGTGTATTCCTATTGGTTCCAGCGAAAATATATATCATTATCAAGTTAACCACTCGAGAACGATACAGGGGAAAATTGTAATGCTGCTCATGTGATTCATTAAATCGTGAACCTGTTCTGATCTTTTTATCCCCTCCTGGTAAGGGCTTATAGATTGCCCACATCCCTGTGGACAATCTTCCCCTGAAATTACTGGTTATTCCAGGTCAAACCTGTCGGCACTCATGACTTTCGTCCATGCTACCACGAAGTCACTGACAAACTTCTCCTTGTTGTCATCCTGGGCATACACCTCAGCATAAGCACGCAGGATGGAGTTGGAGCCAAAAACCAGGTCAACACGTGTCGCGGTCCATTTCACTTCATCGGTCTTGCGATCACGAATTTCGTACAGGTTTTCTCCAGCCGGTCTCCACGTGTAGTTCATGTCGGTCAGGTTGACAAAGAAGTCATTGCTTAACACACCTTCCTGATCAGTGAACACACCATGTTGGGATCCG
>Ga0180429_10001591_pt1 | contig 19219 bp, 12 predicted proteins | sample SS_ome_FD_132428 | JGI IMG/M metagenome (GOLD analysis project Ga0180429, IMG submission 132428) | Hypersaline lake sediment archaeal communities from the Salton Sea, California, USA - SS_1_S_1 metaG | ecosystem: Environmental > Aquatic > Non-marine Saline and Alkaline > Hypersaline > Sediment ...
ACGAGCAGGCTGTCGAGATCGGCGAACAGAATGTCTTCGGGGCCGTCGCCGGTGATGTCGCGTACGAAATTGACGAAGGAGAGCCTCTCGACGCGCTCGGGCAGCAAGCGGCTTTGGGCGTCGATGATCCGAGTTTCCACGGCGTTCCCCTCTCCGTCCGGGCCGAAGAGGTAGACTCCGTTTTTCTTGGCGATCACCACCGTGCGCGCGCTGCGGCCGCCCACGTTGGACACGTCGAAGAGCACGGCGTCGTCGGGCGCGGTCAGGACCAGATCGGGCCGGGCCGACGGGCCGCCGCTGGCGCTCAGGAAAAAGGAAAAGGTCCTGTTGTCGGAGAGGAGCATGTCCCTGACACCGTCGCCGTCGAAATCGTCGAAAACCTCGAGGCCGGGCGCGCCGGCCGGTTCGATCCGGATATGGTCGAATTCGACAGGTCGGGGTGCGACGGCCGGAGCCGCCCACAACGTTCCGGCAGCCCAGAGCGCCGCAACGGTGAGGAGCACGATCAGAGGCGCTTTGCTACTGCACATGGATCACCCTCACAAAGGTGTCGCCCGCGGTGATGATTTCCTTGCGGCCGTCGCCGTCGAGGTCGACCACGGTGAGGGGGCCGGGAAAGGGTCCCGCAACCTGGTAAAAGGGCCGCGACACGAAGGCGACTTCGGTCGTGGAAAAGAATCCCTCGTCCCGCTCGCCGCGGAAGAAGTTGAGCCGGTCGCTTTCGTAGATGACGAGGTCGGGCCGCCTGTCGCCGGTGAAGTCGCTGTCCATCATGGCGAGCCCCTCGATGCCGACCGTTTCGAAGCAGTCGGACGGCACGGGCACTTCGCGGCTCCAGTCGGGCTCGAAGGAGTAGGTCCCCTTCTCGGGGTGAAAGAGAAAGGCCTGGCAGGTGATGATCACCCGGTCGAGCATCGCCTCGAGGAACTTGGCCAGGATGCTCGCCTCGACGAAACGCAGAATCAGGTCGTCGTGACCGTCGCCGTCGAGATCGGAAAAGGTCGGCTTGGCGCAGATCCCGGCGTTGGCGATGATCTGGCGCGGCTTGAACTGGAGCGTGCCTTTTTGGGGATACTCGAGGATGTCGAAAAAGGTGTGCTTCGTCTTGAGCTTGGTCAGGATCCCGATCTGGCCCGAGCGCTCGGAGAGGAGGAGATTGGGCCGGCCGCTCCTGTTGAAATCGCCCAGCATGGTGCCCGTGTATTCGAGGGTGCCCACCTTGACCTCGTCCGCATAGGAGCCGTACTTTTTCTCGGTGCTCGCCATGCGCAGGAATGAGCCTGTCTTTCGATCGTAACGCAGGCCGATGAGCCGCCCGCCCCGCTCGAGGGCGATGAAGGGGCTTTCGCCGTCGAAGGGTACGATGCGCGTCTTGGCCGCTTCGACCGACAGGGCGAAGAGACAGTTCTCATAGCGCTCGATCCTCTTGCGCACAGGCTCGGCGATCGGCACGCGGCGGGTCAGACCGTCGAAGAGAACGACGTACTCCGAATCGGTGGCCACGATCGCCTCATCGAGGCCGTCGCCGTCAAGGTCGAGAGAGGAGTCGAGGAAAAAGAAATCGTTGTGCACGCCGCCCTGGAAGAGGGTCGAGAGAGGAATGTCGTCGACGATGCGCTGCGGCTTCCCTGCCCGGAGACCGATGACGCCCACTGCGGCCTTGCTCACGATGAGGATTTCTTCTCCCTCTTCGCGGTCGAAGCGGCCGATGTCGACGAGGAAACTCTCACGCGTCCATTCGGCCGGAATGTGGACGGGCGTGAAGGAGCCGTTCTTTTTCTGCACGTAGACGACGATGGCGCGCTTCCACGGTTTGGGAGGATCGGACTGGGTGAGAACGACCATGTCCTGCAAACCGTCGCCGCTCAAGTCGGCGCAGCGCAGCGAGGTGACCTTGGCGTCGAGCTCGAGAAGGATGTCCTCGTTATCGCCGCGCGCGGTGGATTCGGGCGCCGAGACGAGAGCGAGCCACAACAGGGCTGCCAGGAGTGCCGAGAATCGGATCTTTCGCCGGTGCCCGGCCCCAGGGCGGCACCTGCCCGTTTCTTGGCACCAGGCCGTTCCACGGCACGTAGCCATTCCACGGCACGTAGTCATTCCATGACACGTAGTCATTCCATGACACGTAGTCATTCCATGACACGCCATGGTCTATGACTCCATCTGGATGCGCACGTATTTCTTCTTGCCCGCGCGGATCATGAGGCAACCCTCGTCGTCGAGGAGGTCGGCCGTGATCGCATGATCGATGGCCGGAACCTTTTCCTTGTTCACATAGGCGCCGCCCGCCTTGATGAGGCGCTTCGCCTCGCCGCGCGAACCGGCGAGGCCCGCGTCGACAAAGAGCTGGATCGCCTCGACCCCCGCCTCGAGCGCGCCGCGCGCCACGGTGTGCGTCGGCACGCCGTCCATGTCTCCGCCACCGCTGAACGCGGCGAGCGCCGCTTCGCGCGCTTTGTGCGCCTCGTCCTCGCCGTGGGTGATCTTCGTCGCCTCGAAGGCGAGGGTCTGCTTGGCGTCGCGGATCTTTTCACCCTCGAAGGCGCCGAGGCGCTCCACCTCGTCCATGGGCAAGAAGGTGTAGAGCGCCAGCCAGCGCTTGACGTCCCGGTCGTCGCAATTGACCCAGAACTGGTAGTAGTCATAGGGCGAGACGCGGTTTGCGTCGAGCCAGACGGCGCCCTCGGCGGTCTTGCCCATCTTGGCGCCCGACGCGGTGGTGACCAACGGCGAGGTGAGGCCGAAGGCCTCGGCGCTCTCCGTGCGCCGGATCAGGTCGGTGCCGGCCACGATGTTTCCCCACTGGTCGTCGCCGCCCATCTGGAGGCGGCAGCCGTGCATCCTGTAAAGGACGAGAAAATCGTAAGCCTGGAGGAGCTGGTAGTTGAACTCGAGAAAGCTGAGCCCCTTCTCCATGCGCGCCTTGTACGCCTCGAAGCTCAGCATGCGGTTCACGCTGAAGTGGCGGCCGATCTCGCGCAGAAACTCGATGTAGTTGAGATCGAGGAGCCAGTCGGCGTTGTTTTCGATGAGTGACTTCTTGCCGTCGAAGTCGAGGTAGCGCTGGAGCTGGCCGCGGATGCAGGCGGTCTGCTTGTCGATCGTGTCGGCGCCGAGCATCTGGCGCAACTCGGTGCGACCGCTCGGGTCGCCCACCATGACCGTGCCGCCGCCCACGATGGTGAGCGGCCGGTGGCCGGCCTCCTCGAGATGCTTGAGAGCCATGATCGACAGAAGATTGCCCACGTGGAGGCTTTCGGCCGTGGGATCGTAGCCCACGTAAGCGGTGACCTGCTCCCTGTCGAAGAGGTGGCGCACCGCTTTTTCGTCGGTGACCTGCTTGATGAAGCCGCGTGTCTGAAGGGTGTCGTATACGTTCGTCATCGAACCTTTCCAATTGCCACAGGGGGGTGCTCGGGGCCGCGGGGACAGAACAAGATGCACGCTCAGGGATTATGCGGATCGTTGGGGAGCGAGGTCAAGCACTCATTCCCAGGAGATCCTGGCCACGCTCGGCAGGGCGAGGAGTTTCTTCATGATCTCGTGCTTGTCGCCAAGACCCTTGGTACGGATGAACATGACCAGTTGGCGGTCGCCTGATTTTCGATCGGCGGTGATCGACGTGTTCTGAATGTGTACCGGGTACTCGTTCAGCACGGCGCGCGCCATCGTCTCGATGTCCTCGGCCGTTCCCGAATTGGCGATGATGGTGATCGCGTCGTAGTGGACGGCGGGAACGATCCGACCGATCGGATCGAGAAAAGTGAGAACGAGAAGGCCGATCAGAGCCGCGGCGACAGCCGGAATGTAGAGGCCGCATCCCACGACGATCCCGAGAGCGGCTACGAACCAGATGCACGCCGCCGTGGTGAGGCCGCGCACCATATCGCGCGACCGCACGATGGCGCCGGCGCCGAGAAAACCGATCCCCGTCACCACGCCGGCGGCGATCCGGCCGGGGTCGACCCTGTAGATCGACTCTGCGCCTTCGGGCGAGTAGTGTTCCTGGAAGAGCTGGGCGCTCACCATGATGACCGCCGCGCCGAGGCAGACCATGATGTGGGTGCGCAGTCCGGCCGGACGGCCGTGAAATTCCCGTTCGAGGCCGATCAGGCCGCCGAGGATCACGGCGACGATGAGCCGCAAGACGAGATCGAACACTTCAGCGAAATCACCCGACATGGCCTGGTCCTTTCGGGCAAGAAGTTATCGAGTCTCCGGCGACGCCCGCGATGCCCGGTTTTTTGCGGCTCGCCCGGTTCCACACTCTGCTTAGCACTTCGATAATTGCCGGGTAATTCTATAGCCGAAGTTTTTCCGTGGAGTGTTCTATTTTCCCGATGCGCCCGCCGCCCCTGCGCCGTCGGTTTCGGCTCGAAGCAACGCTTCGAACTCTGCGACCTTTCCCGTCCGGCCCAAGGACCTGTTGAGATCGATCAGGAACCGGATCGGGCCCTGCGTCCGTTCATGGTCCCGGCCCCAGGTGGCCTTGAAGTTCTCGTAAGATTCGAGGAGGAGCTCCTCGGCCTCATCGTAACGCTCGAGCCGCGCGAGGCAGGAACCGTGGTGAAGGCAGAAGCGGGCGATCTGATCCCTGCTGCACGGTTCGAGGGTGCGCACGAGGGTGACGCTGTCGGCGAAAAACCGATCCGCCTCGGCGAGCTTGCCCTGCTGCATGAGGATGAGGGCGAGTCCTTCCATGGTGGCCACCGTTGTGGGGTGCCCCCGGCCCAAGACGCGCTCCTCGATCTCGAGCGAACGGCGTGCGATCGTCTCGGCCTCGGCGAAATGACCCATGGTGAGGAGCACGAATGCATAATTGTCCATCGTGCTGAGCGTCTCGATCCTCTCCGCACCGAGGACCCGCTCGCGCGCCTCGAGAACCTCGCCAAAGAGACGCTTGGCATGGTCGCGCCTGCCCTGCTTGAAGAGCAGCGAGGCGAGATTGTGTTTGGCGCTGATCGTGTCGGGATGATCGTCGCCGAGGACGAGTTCCTTCTTTTTCAGAACCTCGCGCTGGAGCGGTTCGGCCTGGGCGAGCTCGTTGCGCGAGATGAGAATGGCTGCCAGGTTCGCCAGGGAGGAGAGCGCCTCGGGGTGATCGTCGCCCAGGATCTCGCGCTGTTTTTCGAGGGTCTTGCGCTGAAGGGATTCGGCTTCGGCGAGTTTCTGTCTCTTGGTGAGCACCACGGCGAGGGCGCTCATCGCTTCGACCGTGTCGGGGTGATCGACTCCGAGGACGCGCCGCTCTTTTACGAGCACCGCGCGGAGACCCTCCTCGGCTTCGGCCAGCCTGCCCTGGTCGGCGTAAAAGATCGCCCTGTTGCATTCGGTGAGGAGCGTGCTTTGGTCGTCGGGGCCCAGAATGCGGCGCTCCTTCTCGAGAACAGCCTCGTAGAGCCGCTCCGCCTCGTCGACGTTCCCGAGCTTGCCCAGGGAATCGGCCAGGTTGCTCGTGGAGGAGAGCGTCTCACGGTGGTCGTCGCCCAGAATCCGTTGCCTGATCGCGAGCGCCGCCCGGTATTGCTTTTCGGCCTTGGCCCACTCGCCGAGGCTCATGTAGGTCTGACCCATGGTGGTGCGCAGGGACGCCTCGACCTCGGGTTGGTCGGGAAAAGCGTGATCGATCCTGTCGACCTGCCTGTCGACGACGGTGAGGACCTTGACATTCCGGTCGCCCGTCTCGGGATTGGCGGAGGAGAGCATCTCCTCGAGGTACCTGTTCACGGCTAGAACTTTTTCGGCTTCTTTCCTCGCCGCGGTTTCGGCGTTCCTCGCCACGGTTTCGGCTTTCCAAGCCGCCTTGCGCTGGAGCTGCGCCTCGTTCCTCTCGGCTTTGATCTGGGGGTAGGACCAGAGAAGCACATAGGATAGGAAACCGATCGCGGCGAGCAGCGCCGTGGCGGCGGCGGTGGTCGATACGGGGTTGCGCCTGACGCGCTTCCACGCTTTGGTGGCAAAGCCCGCCGGTTTGGCGAGGATCATCTCGCCGTTGAGAATTCTCTGCAGGTCGGCGCCGAAAGCGTTCATCGACGGATAGCGGCGGTGAGGGTCCTTGTCGATGGCGGTGACGATCACCGTTTCGAGGTCGCGCGAGATTTCCGGATTCAGGGCGCGCGGTTGCGGGGGATCTTTGTCGAGAATCTGATGAAAAACCTGCGCCGTCGATTCACCGTCGAAGGGTGTCCGGCCGGTGAGAGCCTCGTAGGCGCAGACACCGAGGGAATAGATGTCCGTGCGGCTGTCGATCGTGCCCTTCTCGGCCCGGACCTGTTCGGGCGACGAATAGTGGGGGGTGCCGCGAAAGTCGCCGGTGAGAGTGAGGGTGGAGAGGTTCATGTGGTGGGCCACGCCGAAGTCGATGAGCATCGGCTCGTCGTCGGATCCGATCCGGATGTTGGAGGGTTTCACGTCGCGGTGGACGATTCCGGACTGATGGGCGACATCGAGGGCGCCGGCGATGGCTTTGACCCAGGCAACGACCCGCGGCGTGGGAATCCTGATCCCCTTGCGGCGCGCGGCGGCGAGCAGTTCGTCGAGCCCCTGGCCCGGTACGTATTCCATGGCGAAGTAGCGCACGCCCTGTTCCTCGCCGCTCCCGTGGATCGTGACGATGGCGGGGTGGCGCAGTTCGGAGATGGCGTCGATCTCGCGCCGGAACCTCGATTCCGCCTCGAAGGAGCCGGCCCGGTCGGAGCGGATCACCTTGAGCGCCACCTTGCGTCCGAGCGATTCCTGGATGGCGAGATAAACGGCGCCCATGCCGCCCTCGCCCAGCTTGCGAACCAGGCGGAACTCGCCGAGCCGTTCGAAGGGGAGGCCCGCTTCGCATTCGGCGCCGTGCGCGCTCGATCGATCGCGGCCGGTCTCATCGACGAGGGGCGCCCACGCGGGGCGGTCGGGCAGGTCGGGCGCTTCGTCGAGCGCGTTGAGCAGTGTTTTCACTTCGCGCCCGAGCGCCTCGTCACTGCCGCAAGCCCCCTCGACGAACGCCGCACGCTCCGCCGGATCACGCTCGAGAGCGGCGTGAAAGAGCTCCTCGATAATTGTGTCCCGATCCATGTCGACTCATCCTGTCTGCTTCATTTCCCGGAAGAGCCATGCCCTGGTGAACTCCCAGTCGCGCGCCACCGTGGCCATCGACACACCGAGCACATCGGCGGTCTGCTCGTGGGTCAATCCCACGAAGAATCGCAGTTCGACAACGGTGCACTTTCGCTTGTGAACGGTCTGCGCGCCGAGCTTGTCGAGCGCCCTGTCGAGCGCGTCGAGATCTTCGAAGAGGTTTTCGGGCGCGTCGGCCCCGCCATCGCCGGCGTCGACCTTGTCGAGAGGCAAAGGCTTTTCTCCCTTGCCCCGCTTGACCGCCTTGCGGCTGCGGGCCCGATCGACGAGGATGCGGCGCATGGCGCGCGCCGCCACGCTGAAGAAGTGGGCGCGGTTTTCAAAACCCGCGTCGTGTCCCTGGACGAGACGCATGTAGGCCTCGTGAACGAGCGCCGTCGTCTGCAGCGTATGGCCCGGCCGTTCCTGCCGCATGGCGGAGTGGGCCATGGCGTGCAGTTCGCGATAGACCACGGCGAGCAGCTTGTTCCACGCGTCCTCCTTGCCGGACGAGATTCCGGAGAGAAGAGCGGTCACGTCTTCTGGAGTGCGGCTCATTGCGCTTGTCCTGCTCGAGTCGCGGCCTGGACTGATACCTGTCAAATGCCGCCTGATTCCACGGACGGCGTCCTATTCATTATAAACGAATTCGTGTTCGACCACCACCTTGAGCGCGCAGGGATCGTTCGCGGATTTCATGGCGGCCGCCATGTCGGTCGCCCGCAGCCGGTGGGTGATCAGCCGTTCGCCGAGCGCCGCGCCAGAACGGTGGAGGTCTCGTAGGTATGGGAATGCCCGCTCGAAATCACCGCATCGCGAGGTGGTGAGGCGCAGGTGGCGCTCAAAAAGGCGGGCCGTGAGCGGGGCGGTGTCTGCCCTGTTGTCGATCAGGATCGTCCCGCGGGGACGGACCAGGCCGCGTTCCGAGCCGTGCCAGGGCCGGAGCGCACGATCGGCCATCTCGAGGGAGGAGACAACGACCACATCGCTGGGTGTCCAGTCGTCGGGGGCCGCTCCCGGTAATTCTTCAGCCGCCAGGCAGGATAGAACCAGTCCCCGCTGCTCGAGCGCGTCAGCCGTCTCTTTTGCCGGGCGCTGGCCGAAAACAAGCGCTGTCTGGGAAGATTCGGACCAGAGCGCTTGGTCCTTTTCGATGTCGAGCGGCGCCAGGGAAATCTCGTCGACCACCATCGCGGTGAGGTGGCGCAAGCCGAGTGTCTCGCGCCCCGTGGTCGATTTGACGTGCACCTCGCGCCGCGCCATGGAGAGGGCCTGGCCGAGGCCGTCGACACTGCCCGTCGCCTCGACGACCACATCGGCGACAGGATCGTTCCGCGGGCCGGTCCACAGCTCGTCGGCGCCGACGGCGCGGGCGAGCGCCGCGCGCCGCCGATCGGTTTCGGTCACGACGATCGTGAAGGCTCGTCCCGATCGATCACGAAGGGCACGCAGCGCGGCCACGACGAGGAGGCCGAGCCGGCCGGCGCCGAGTACGGCCACGGTCTCGGCTGAGTCGAGATCGATCCGCTCGGCGGCATGGAGCGCCGCCGCAAAGGGTTCGACGAGCAGGGCGTCGTCGACGGGGAGATCGGCCGGCACCGGTACGACAGCCCCTTCGGGCGCGAGCATGCGCGGCCCGAATCCCCCCGGAAGCCTGTCGATCCCCAGGGTGAGCCGCGACGTGCAGTGCGTGGAGAGGCCGCACGCGCAGAGCGGACACTTCTCGTCCTCGGGCAGACCGAGCGCCGTGCACGACGCGTTGATCTCCGCCGCCACGAGCCTTCCTCGGCTGTCCACGGCCAGCGCCTCGTGGCCGATGATCTGGGGAAGCGCGAAGGGCAGAAATCGCCGTGCCTGGTCGGTGGAGCAGATGCCGCAGCAGACCGTTTCGAGCGGTTCATAGCCCGGGGGCAGCTCGAGCCAGATTTTGCCCTCGCGCAGGACGGTCCAACCCTCCGCCGGCGTTCCGTCAAAGGCGTACTCCGCCTCCCGAAAGGCTCCGTCTTCGTGAAGTTCCTGTGCTCTGAATTCGATCACGTCGTGATGAGATTGGTTTTCGATTTCACGCGGTTGGCGATCCGCTCCGCGATCTGTTTACCGCTCATGATGGAGTGGTCCATGTTCAAGTATTCCCAGTCGCCGAAACGGCCGCAGGGAAAGATTTGGGCAGCATTGCACACCTGGTGAAAGGTGTCAACGTTTTCGCGGTGCCTGTGGTCGTAGATGACATAGGCCGGATCGAGAGTGGTCATCGATCGATGGACGATCTCGTGGTGCGCTCCGATGAGCCCCACCTTCTCCAGGTCGGCGATGCAGTCCCAGATCAGCCTTTCGCTCCGGCAGGGCTTCTGGGACGATTCCGAGATTTCGCACATGATCGACTGGTAGCCGGCCGGCGCCATCCACGGCGAGAAGAGGTGGGGGAAGGAGATCCTGTGAAAGACCGTCTCGTCCGAGGGGAAGTAGATCCAGTGATAGGGGGGCAGGTCCGGACCGCGGAGACCGAGATTGACGGTGTGGACCACGTTGTATTTGAAGTCCTCCATGGCGGGCATGGTGCGCGCCGGTGGGGGGGTCATGAGCTTGAGCAGTGCCGGAATCGGAAGGGTGGAGACGAGGGCGTCGTAATCGAGGACGATCTCCTCTCCGTCGGAGTTCTGGACCACCGCGGTCTTGGCGATGGGATCGATGACGCGCACCGTGTGCTCGAGAAGAATATTCCCCGCGATGGGTGCGGCCAGTTCCTCGGGCAACGCTTCGATACCTCCCCGTTGGGGATACCAGAACTGGCGGTTGGGACCGAGCCGCTCCGACGGCTTGTCGAGCGCACCGCCGAGGACATCCTTGACCGAGGGACGGGGCACTCTTTCCGAGATCCAGTCGAAGTTCATCTGCTTGAGATCCCAGGCCCAGACTTTTCGATTGTAGGGGATCATGAAGTTTCTGGCGATCCCCGTGCCGAAGGTGTCGACGATCCACTCCTCGAAGTTCTCCGGTTTTTTCTTCGGCCCCTTGTAGGTCGCCTCGATCAGGCCGAGGAGGTTGTCGACGATCACTTCCTTGGGCAGGCCGTGGTTGTGGGCCTGGTAGGGATACTCGGTGTACGTTCCGTTGGTGTAGCAATAGGAATGGCGGTCTTGAACGGCGAGATTGTTCGGGAGCAGCTCCCGCGTGATCAGGTCCCTCACATGGGGGATCGACGAGTAGAGGATATGGATCGATTGGTCGAAGGCGAATCCGTCCTTGACCTCTGTTTTGCAGTGACCGCCCGGCCGTTCGTCGCGTTCGATGATCTGGAAGGGGATCCCCTCCCGCTTGAGGTGATAGCCGCAGCTCAATCCGGCCAGGCCGCCGCCGATGATCAGTATGTGCGCCATGTTCCGCCTAATGTTTGTTCAACAGTCAAAGGGACGATCGGCCCGCGCGCGTGACCTATTGTCGGGCCAGTGACCGAGTGGTTTCGGTCGAAATCGGACCGACACGGGCCGCCCCGCGTGGAGGGCGATCTCCCTTGCGCTTTTAGTGTCTGCGCTTTAAAACGTTACGCATCAGTTTATTCGGTAATCAGATGGAGAATATTGAGCTATTCCACAAGATTGGCCTGGCAGCCGCCCGCTGTCGTGCCGGTGCGATTCCAACAGAAGCCGCCGGAGCGCGTAGAAGATGCCACCATGAACCGATAATCTGGAGCAAACACATGCCGAGACCCGAGATAAGAATGATTTCCCTTCTGGCGATCGTCTCACTGCTTTTTGCTAACTGCGCCATGTTTCTCGCAACGCCCGGAGAGGAGGAGCCGGTCCGTGGCAGAGCGGCGTCCGACACGGTCGGTCTCTGCATCGAGGAGACCAAGGTGATCTCCATTTTCGAGGAGAGTGCGCCGTCGGTGGCGTTCATCACCAACAAGGTCAGGCGCCGCAGCATCTTTTCCTTCAACAGCATCGAGAGCAGTCAGGGATCGGGAAGCGGATTCATTTGGGACAAAGACGGGCATGTGGTGACCAATTATCACGTGATCCACGACGCCCATTCGGTGTCGGTCACCCTCGCCGACAAGACCGTCTGGAACGCCGAGCTCGTTGGCGCCGCGCCCGACAAGGATCTTGCCGTTCTCAAGATCGACGCGCCGAAGAATGCGCTCGTGCCGATCGATGTCGGCACGTCGTCGCAGCTCAGGGTGGGCCAGACGGTTCTCGCCATCGGCAACCCCTTCGGCCTCGACCACACGCTGACCAAAGGGGTGATCAGCGCACGGGGGCGCGAGATCAAGGCGCTCACCGGCCGGATCATTCACGACGTGATCCAGACCGACGCGGCGATCAATCCGGGGAATTCGGGCGGACCGCTCATCGACTCGGGCGGCCGACTGGTCGGTGTGAACACGGCGATCATGAGCCCCTCGGGCTTCAACGCCGGGATCGGATTCGCCGTTCCCGTCGACACGGTCAAGCGGATCGTGCCCCAGCTCATCAAGCACGGAAAGGTCTACTATCCCGATCCGGGTCTCCAGCTTCTTCCCGAACAGTATTCGCAAAAGCTCAATCTCACGGGCGCCGTGGTCCTCGAGGTGCGCGAGGGAACGCCCGCCGACAGGATCGGCCTCCAGGGGATCTACCGCGACCGGCGGGGCGACATCATCATCGGCGACATCATCGTCGCCATCGACGGAGTCAAGGTCCGTAACCTCGACGACTACTACAACATCCTGGAGAAGTACAAGGCGGGCGACGAGGTGACCCTGACCATCAAGCGGGGCCGCGGCCTCTTCGAGACGGAGATCGAGCTCATCCGTGCGAGGAATTGAGGCCCTTTGGCCGGATGCGCCGGCCGATCACTTGCGCCGGCGCTTCTTCGGCGTGTCGAGATACTCGCGGGTGAGGGTCTCCTTGAGGTACTCGAAGGCTTCTTGGGGATCGTCACAGAAGTGGAAGGAGTCGAGGTCCTTCTCGTCGATCATTCCGTTGTCGACGAGGGCCCGGAAATTGACGAGCTTCTTCCAGTAGTCGCTGCCGTAGACCACGATGGGCAGCTTCTTTTTCGTTTTTTCCGTCTGTATGAGGGTGAGCATTTCGAAAAACTCGTCGAGCGTTCCAAAACCGCCCGGAAAGGCGACGAGCGCCTTGGCGAGGTAGAGGAACCAGTACTTCCTGATGAAGAAGTAGTGGAACTCGAAGCTCAGATCGTCGGTGATGTAGGGATTGGCGTACTGCTCGAAGGGGAGGCTGATGTTGAGGCCGACGGTAAATCCCTTCTTGTTTTCCGTGGCGCCCCGGTTGGCGGCTTCCATGATCCCCGGCCCGCCGCCCGAGCAGACGATGAAGCGCCGCTTGCCGCGGCCGAGCGACAGCGACCAGTCGGTGAGCAGCTTGGCCAGTTCCTGGGCTTCCTCGTAGTAGCGGCTCATCCGGACCGCCGTGCGCGCCTGCTTGATCAGCTTTTTCTGCTCGGCGTTCCGCTTGCGCGCGGGGTACTTGCTCGAGAGCTGGCGGTGGTGCTTGCGCGCCTCGTCGGGGCTCACCACGCGGGCGGAGCCGAAAAAGACGATCGTGTCGTGGATGTTGTGCTTCCGGAACCGCGCCGCCGGTTCGAGGAACTCGGCCAGGACGCGGAGCGGCCGGGCGCTCGGGCTATTGAGGAAGTCGAGGTTCTTGTACGCCTTCTGGGGCTTGGTCATGTGGGGGATCCTCATATCTTTCGACCTGTCTTGAAACCAACACCATAACTTCCCACAATGGGGAGTCAATCTTTGCAGACCTTTTCTCTTTCCCGATCGCGCGGTGTCCGTGGGCCATCGGAACGGCCGCGGCGATCGACTGAGGCTGGAGGCTTTCATGGACCTGGAGAGACTCGTTCTCGTCTTCGCGATCGTTGCCGCCCTGCTCACCTTCTTTTTTCCCGTTCGAAAAAAGTACGAACTCATCCAGGCACTAAAGGGATCCTTCGATACGTCCAATCCCGAGCGCCGCCTGATCCGTTTCTTCAAGGAAGTCTGCCTCCAGAGCAAGGTGATCGTGCACCGTCCGCTCCCCGGTTTGATGCACGCTTTCGTCTTCTGGGGTTTCATGTCTTTTGGTCTCGTCACCCTCGATCATTTCCTGCGGGGCGGGTTCGGAATCCCGATCCTGGGGCATGGCGTGGTCTATGAGTTTCTCCGCGGCATGGCGGTCGGCTTCAGCGTGATCGTCATCGTGGGGATCAACTATCTCGCCTACCGGCGCTTCGTGGAGAAGCCCGAGGCGCTCGGCTCGCACACCTCTTACTCGTCGGGCCTGGTGGCCGTTTTCATCAACGTGCTCATGATCACCTATCTCCTCGACTACTTCGTCCTCGCCGAACCGTCGGCGGTGTTTGGCGCGGCGCCGGCCAGTGCGGTCGTCAACTGGTGGATCCACGCACTGGGAATCCTCGCCTTCCTCGGTCTCATTCCGCGGAGCAAGCACCTCCACCTCGTGCTCGGGCCCTTCACCGTCTATCTCAAGGACTTCGAGCTGGCGCCGGTGAAGCCCCTCGATTTCGAGAAGGAGGAGTTCGGCGCCGAGACGCTCGAGGATCTCGACAAGTTCACCGGTTTGAGCGCCTTCAGTTGCGTCGAGTGCGGCCGCTGCTTCGATCACTGCCCGGCGGCCAACACCGACAAGATCCTCAATCCCAAGGAGGTGATCCTCGACATCAGGCGCGGTCTGCTCAAGGACACAAAGGGCGCCGTCGCCGGAGACACCCTGCCCGAGGAGGCGATCTGGCAGTGCACGACCTGTGGGGCGTGTACCTTCCAGTGCCCCGTCGGTGTGGAGCACGTGACGCCGATCATCGAGGCGCGGCGCGGCCTCGTGGCGGGCGGTGAGTTTCCGTCGCCGCTCAAGACGGCCTTCAAGAGCCTCGAACGCCATCAGAATCCCTGGGGCTACACCATCGATCAGGCTGTCGATTTTCTCGACGAGAACGACTATCCCAAATACAAGGATCAGGACGTGCTCTACTGGATGGGCTGCCTCGCGCGCTACGACGAGCAGTACCGCAAGGTGTCGCTCGCCTTCAAGGAGGTGCTCGACAAGGCGGGCATCTCGTGGGGGGTCCTCTACGACGAGCTCTGCACCTGCGACGGCGCGCGCCGCGCGGGCAACGAGTTTGTCTTTCAGGAGATCGCCGCAGAGAATATCGAGAAGCTCAACACCGTGAGCCCGAAGAAGATCGTCACCACCTGTCCCCACTGCCAGCGCACGCTGAAGGAATACAAGGATCTCGGCCTGAACAAGGAGATCGAGATCATTCATCACTCCACTCTGCTCGCCGAGCTCGCCGCCGCCGGGAGCAACGCTTCGGGGGCGGCCGATGGCCCGCGCAAGACCCTCTACCACGACGCCTGTTACCTGAGCCGCTACAACGCGCCGACCGGTTCGCGCGAGCCGCGCTCCTTTCTCAAGGCCAAGGGCATGGAGCTCGTCGAGGCCGACCGCGCCTGCTCCGAAAGCTTCTGCTGCGGCGCGGGCGGCGGCCAGTTCTTCAACGAGGAGCTCGAGGGGAAACGCGTCAACCACGAGAGGATCGACGAGATTCTCAAGAAGGAGCCCGAACTGGTCGTCACGGCGTGCCCCTTCTGCCAAGCCATGCTCCGCGATGCGCTTGCCGACAGGGGGGTGGAGGGTGTTGACGTCAAGGACCTTTCTCAGGTTTGACGATTTAAGAGCCACCCAGCCGATCTAGCATGCTCAGGGCGTCGTTGGCGCCGTGACGAGCTTTCCAAAAACCTCTCGAAGAGGGAAGACGAGAGGTTTTTGGAGAAGTTCGTCACGTCTTGGGAGTCGGCTCCCGTGGCATTAGAAGAACCGCTGGTGAGCGTCAAGCCTTGGAGCGGCCCTCGACGCCAATCCCCTCCACGCCTCTGTCGGCATCGGCCACGACTTCGCCTATAACCTTTATTGTGATCGTTTGGGTGGCGTTCTTGGGCGATTATTTCCCTGACGACGAAAAAAGATATTTTTACCCTTGCGTAATTTTGTAAATGTGATTTATTTGCGCCCTTGCTTTGCCGCGTCGATGGTCGATGCGGGCGTCGATGAAAGGACTTGCCATGAATCAGATGAGAAGAGAACAGGGCAACCTGACACCGTGCCGCCCGTCCGTCCATTGCTCGTGGAGACAAGGCAACCTACCTGACTCAACGGGTAAAAGGGCCGGGACGTTCTGTCGCTGACGGAACCGGGCTCGGTAAGACCCGATTTTACGATCAACAATCGGTTTCGAAGAATAACGGATATCCCCGGGCCGGCGGCTCGTTGTGCGTCACTTTCGTGATTCGCGTAACGTGTTCCGCGCACGGATTCTGACGAAGGGGGTAGCGTGAGGCGAATGTGGCGAAAGGGTAGACGCTCCGGCGCAACTGTGATCGGACCCCTGACGGGGGTGCGGGTTCGAATCCCGTCATTCGCGATGCGTGGTTAGCTCAACAGGTAGAGCACCGGATATTGACCGGCTGTCGCAGGTTCGACTCCTGCACCACACTTTTGCTCCTCACGGAGCTCCGATTTTTGCCCGAAGGGGATGGTCGCCCGGTCCGCCGGCTCGTCGGGACGCACAGCGTTCCCGGGAGGTGGACGGGCGGCATGCAACGGCGCCATGAAGCGTGCGGATTCTGCCGCGGCCGGGCGGCCGACCGGCCGCGGCTCAAGCAGCGCTCCGCGCCTGCGGTGTGGCGGGCGGGTGACCGTCTCCCGAAGGCTTTTTTTCCGAGTTTTTGTCGGCTCGCTCGGCGAGTCGGTCCTTTTGTTTAATTGTGATTTTTCTTTTTCGGAAAGGAGGGGTTGTCATGTTTACCATGCAGCGCTTCAAGATCGGCAGGCACGAACGGGGCCTGCGCTTCCGTGACGGCGAGTTCGAAGGGATTCTCGAGCCGGGCCGCCACTGGATCGTCGATCCCCTCCGCAAGGTGAGGGTTGACGTTGTTTCGGTCAGAGACGTGTGGCTCGCCCACAACGATCTCGACGTGATCGCCCGGTCGGGCGCGCTCGACGGCCAGGCGAGGATTCTCGATCTCAAGGACTCCGAACGGGCTCTCGTCTGGGTCGACGGCCGTTTCGACGGCATCTTCGCCGGCGGGCTCGCGGTGATCTGGACCGTCTTTGCCGATGTGCGCGTCGAGATCGTCGACGCCTCGGAGCAGCGGTTCGAACACGAATGCCTGCCCGTGATCCTCGCCGCGCGCGGTTCGATGGTGGTGCTCGACAGGTTCAACGTCGACGCCGGCCATGTGGGGCTCTACTTTCGAAACGGCAGCTATGTGTCGACCCTCGATCCGGGCGTGCACGCTTTCTGGAAGAACGCCGGCAAGGTCACGCTTCACCTCGTCGACCTGCGTGAGTCGGTGCTCGACGTGGCCGGCCAGGAGATCATCACGGCCGACAAGGTGTCGCTCCGGCTCAACGCCGTCGTGACCTATCGCGTGACCGATCCTCTCAGGAGCGTCATGACCGCCGGCGACGCGCGGCAGGCGCTCTACCGCGAGGCGCAGCTCGCGCTGCGCGCCGTGATCGGATCGCGCGACCTCGATACCCTTCTCACCGGGAAGGATGCGGCCGCCGAGGAGCTCGATACCATGCTCCGGGCCCGCGCGTCCGAGCTCGGTATTGAGGTGATCTCTCTCGGTATCCGCGACGTGATCCTCCCGGGCGAGATGAAGGTGCTCATGAACAGGGTGACCGAAGCAAAGAAGGCCGCCGAGGCGTACCTCATCTCGAGGCGCGAAGAGACTGCCGCCATGCGGTCCCAGGCCAACACGGCCAAGATCCTCGAGTCGAACACGACGCTCATGAGGCTTCGCGAACTCGAGGTGCTCGAAAAGATCGCCGGCAGCTCGAAGCTCAACGTGGTCCTCGGCGAGAAGGGCCTCGCCGACAGGGTGGTCAACCTGCTCTGATTTTCCCAAAGAAAACTAAAAAAGGTTCGGGGCGTCTCCGGGCGCCCCGCGCCTATTTGTGATGGCTTCGAACATCTTCATTGAACAAGAAACTACCAGCGGGTTTTACATGCCAAGGGCGTCGTTGGCGCCGTGTCGAGCTTTCCAAAAAACCTCTCGAAGAGGAAGACGAGAGGTTTTTGGAGAAGTCTCGTCACGTCTTGGGAGGCGGCTTCCGTGGCTTAAGAAGACTCGCGGCCGTTCGGTTTGCCATAAAACTCTCTCCGGCGTCGTAACCAACGCCCACGGTCACCAACGCCCACGGTCACCAAGGCCCCGCAACTCCGCGCAATCCGTTTCGAAAAACTCGGGCCAACCACATCCGTAATGTGTCCCGGAGACTCCCCGTGAAAGGGGCTCGCTTTTCGTCGCCCTGTTCGTGGCGAATGTCGCGGCGGATCTTCCGGCCGCGCCGGCGGGGGTGTGAGGTGTTTTTCGGACCTATGGTCAGCGGAGCGACCAAGAGACCGTCCGGGCGGAGGCCCCGATGCGGAGCCGATCGTCTCGCGAGCTTTGGATTCCGGCCATAGCGTGGGCCTTCGCCTGGATGGGCTCTTCGAGCGGAGATTGCAAGGCCGAAAAAATACCTCACACTCCCGCCGTCAGAGCGATCTCATCAGATTAACAGGCGACATAACCCCCGCATTAGCAGAGGAATTCGCGCCCCTGTTCCCAGGTGATGTTGAAGGAGGTGGTATCATCGAGCTTGGGCCGAATCTTCTCGTTCCAGAACTCGCGGTACTTGGCCGAGTAGGACTTCTCGTCGAGGTCGAGAAGAACGCCCGTGGTAATCTTGTCGCCGATCTGCTCGGGCGTCATCTTGGCCGCCGCCTTGGCGCTGACGGCGTTGTCTTTCAGCCACTTCATCATGTCATCGGCGCGGGGCATCTTGTTGAGGCGGCCGTGGATGGTGTGGCAGAAGCTGATCACGTCGACGAGGGCGAAGGCTTCCTTCTCGATCCCCTTGGCGATGAGGTTGGTGAGCTCCACCGCCTTGTAGACCGTCGAGCGCGCGATGAAGGGAGCGCCCGCGCCGCGCGCGAGCTCGCAGATGTCGAAGGGCTTTTCCAGGTTGCCGTAAGGCGCCGTGGTGGCCCGCTTGCCCACAGGGGTGGTGGGCGAGTACTGTCCGCCCGTCATGCCGTAGTTGTAGTTGTCGACGAGGATGACGGTGATGTCGATGTTGCGCCGCGCCGTGTGGATGAAATGGTTGCCGCCGATCGCCGTGGCGTCGCCGTCGCCGGTAATCACGATCACCTTCATGTCGGGCTTGGCGAGCTTGACGCCCGTAGCAAAGGTCAGCGCGCGGCCGTGGGCCGTATGGATCGAGCAGAAGTCGGCGTAGACCGGCATGCGCGACGAGCATCCGATTCCCGAGATGAGACAGACCTCGTCCTTGGAAAGCCCCAGCTTGTGAATGGCGCGAAGGAGGGAGTTCAACACGACCCCGTTGCCGCAGCCTGAACACCAGACGTGGGAGAGTTTCTTTCCGGGCCTAAGGTACTGGTAAGTGGGCGGAAGATCGTTGAGTCCTGGCATTTTAAAGTTCCTCTTTCACCTTGGCCAAAATCTGGGAAGGCGTGATGATCAGACCGTCGTAGCGGTTGACGCCGACCACTTTCGTCGCATCGGGCGCGAGACGCTCCACCTCGAAAATGATCTGGCCCCAGTTCATCTCGGGGACGACGACGAGTTTGGCTTTTTCGAGCCTCTTGCGGAGGTGCTCCTCGGGGAAGGGCCAGATCACGAGGGGGCGGAAGAGTCCGGCCTTGATCCCCTCGTCTCTGAGCATCTTCACTGTCCGCTTGGCGGAGCGCGCCACGCCGCCATAGGCGACGACGAGCACGTCGGCATCGTCGGTCTCGAACTCGTCGTAGATGTAGATTTCTTCGAGGTGGTCCTCGAATTTCTTTTTCTGGCGGTCGAGCATGGCGACAGCTTCGTGTGGCTTGTTCGAGGGAAAACCCTTCTCGTCGTGGGTCAGACTGTCCACGTGGAAGCGGTAGCCCTGGCCGTAAGAGGCGAAGGGCGCCTTGCAGACAGTGTCCGGCCCGTAGTGGAGATACTCATCGGGCGGAACGGTCGGTTTCTGCCGCTCGTAGACTTCCATCTCCGTGTTGTGGGGGACGGTGATCTTCTCGCGCATGTGGCCCACCACCTCGTCGA
>Ga0180429_10001592_pt1 | contig 19217 bp, 17 predicted proteins | sample SS_ome_FD_132428 | JGI IMG/M metagenome (GOLD analysis project Ga0180429, IMG submission 132428) | Hypersaline lake sediment archaeal communities from the Salton Sea, California, USA - SS_1_S_1 metaG | ecosystem: Environmental > Aquatic > Non-marine Saline and Alkaline > Hypersaline > Sediment ...
CGACGCGCTCGCCGTCGGCCGTCGTCACGTGGTTCTCCCCGGGCGCGAACTCGGCCACCGCCTTATTGATCCAGTTGACCGACCCGGGGATCAGATCGGCCATGCGGCGGCGCGTGACCTCGCGGGGAAACAGGCCGCCGCCGACCATCGTCCACTGCGGCTGGTAGTAGTGGTATTCGGAAGGCTCGATGAGCGTGATATCCAGGCCCTCGCGGCCGGGCCACAGATTGAGGGCGGAAATGACCGACATGCCGCCGGTGCCGCCGCCGACGACCACGATGCGTTGCTTGCCACTCGTCACCATGATGCTTCCCTCCGTTATGCGTTCGTTGTGCGGGCGGCGCGCCGACTCAATGCTGCGGATGTGCCTGGGACGCACCGGCGAAGAAACGCCAGGCCAGGAACGCCAGCACCAGGCCTCCTTCGATGCAGACCAGCGTGACGCCGGCCGCGTGGCGATCGAAGTTCCAGGTCTGGGCGAGCAGGCGACTGCCTTCGATAACGACGAGTATAGCGGCGATGACGAGCACGAAGACGCCGAAACCATGGCGCAGCTGCGCGCCGGAGAGGGCCTTCGACAAACGGCTGCCGAGTACCGTGCCGGCGATCGCGAGCGCACTGACGATGATGCCGGATTCGAGGTCGATCGGCACGTGGGTCACGTATCCGGCGAGGCCGGCAAAGCACTTCAGCGTGATGACGAGCAGCGAGGTGCCGACTGCCGCGTGCATCGGCAGTCCACCGAGCAGGGCCAGCGCCGGCACCACGAGGAAACCGCCGCCGGCGCCGACGAGGCCGGTGACGATACCGACCACGAAACCATCGGCCACGATCTTCATCCAATTGCGCGCAGGCGCCGCCGCGTCCTCGCCGAGCGGCAGGCCCGGCCGTCGCCGCAACATGGCCACGCCGCTGCCGAGCATCACCGCGGCGAACAGCAGCAGCAGGACGACATCGGGAATGAAGCGCGCGATCCAGCCGCCCGAGTAGGTGCCGGCCATGCCGGCGACGCCGAAGATCAAGCCGGTACGCCAATAGACGTTGCCATGCCGTGAGTGCGGCAACAGGGCCGCGAGGCTGGCCAGGCCGACCACCAGCAGCGAGGTCGCGATGGCGACCTTGGGATCGAGCCCGACGATGTAGACGAGCAGGGGCACGGTCAGAATCGAACCGCCACCACCCGTGAGGCCGAGCAACAGGCCGATGACCATACCGGCCACGAGTATCAGCAGGGTCGTCAGCGAGAACATGGCATCCCCGTTCCGGTACAGGCTGACGGCCAGTATATATTACGTTTGGATATAACGTTATATGTTTTTGGAATAACGTGCGCTCAGATCGCGCCAGTCCCTCAGGGGTCGGAGACAGGTGGCGCCTCGACGCGGTCGAAGCCATCGGCATTCGGCATGCGGAGCGCCGCCAGCGTGGCGGCGTCCAGGGTGGCGTCGGCTGCCACGAGCCCGTTCAGGTGGAGCAGGTACGCGCTAACCGCGTAGACCTCGTCGTCGCTCAACGACCACGGCGCGTCCATCGGCATGGCGCGGCGGATGAAGTCGAACAAGGTCGTGGCATAAGGCCAGTAGGTGCCGATGGTCTGGTCGGGCTGTTCGGCCCGCAGATCGCGACGGCCGCCAGCGAGTTCACCGCCGGGCCCACCGCGGCCTTCGACGCCGTGACAGGCGATGCAGCGCGCAGCGTAGATACGCGCGCCATCGGTAACCCGGCCGCGACCTGCCGGCAGCCCTTCGCCGCCGGCGAACACGACGCTCGTCTCGGCATCGACCGCGGCCGGCTCGAGCGGCTGGCCGAACTCGGGGAAGGCCTCGCCCGCGCTACAATCAAAAGAAAAAATAATGAACGAAATAAATATCTTAAGCTTCATTTCTAATCCCATTCATCATCCATGAACAGGTCTTCCAGCGGTGTCGTCTCGAGGGGCGTGTCGACATAGGCGTGGGTGACATAACCGTCAGCGGCGACCGCCCAGCTGACGATCGCGTTGTAGTGGTAATAACCATGACGGCCCCGTTCGGCGAGCAGCGCGGCACGACTCGGTTGCACCCGGCCGGTCTCGTCGGTGACCCGGCTCTGCAGTACCGCCGGCTGCCCCGACCATTGCCAGGGTGCGCGGAAGCGGGTGAGTGCGGCCGGCAGCACGGGCTCGGCGAGGGCGGCCTCGGCCCAGCTCTCGCCGCCATCGGCCGAGACTTCGACGCGGCGCACGCGGCCGTGGCCAGACCAGGCCAGTCCGCTGATCTCGTAGAAACCCGGTGCGGGCAGGCGCATCTGCGCGGAGGGACGGGTGATCAGCGACTTCGGTCCCATCGTGAACGTGAACTGGCGTGCGCGCCCGTCCGGCATGAGTTCGGTGTAGCGCGCCGTCTCGTTGCGTGCCATGGCGGGTTGTTCGGAGAGGTAGAGGTTCTTCAGCCATTTGACGTTGAGCACGCCCTCCCAGCCTGGCACCACCAGCCGCAGCGGGTAACCCTGCGCCGGTCGAATCCGTTCGCCGTTCTGGAACAGGGCGAGCAGGCAATCGTCGCGCGCCTTGCTGAGCGGTATGCTCATCGTCAGCGAGAACGCGTCGGCGCCTTCGGCGATGACCCAGCGCGCTGTCGCGTCGACGCCGGCCTGGTCGAGCAGGGGGGCGAGCGGCACGCCGGTCCATTCGCTGGCCGAGACGAGACCGTGGAAGTTGCCCGCGGTGGTCTGCACGGGACGCCGGCGCCAGCCGGCGTTGCTGTTCCCGCCGCACTCGACAAAGCACTGCCGGGAGACCCGCGGATAGCGCAGCAGGGCCTCGATGTCGAATTCTAGCGGGCGCGCGACGGTGCCGGCGATGCGCAGGCGGTGCAACGCGGGATCGATGTCCGGGATGCCGTTATGATGCCGCTCGAAATGCAGCCCGTTCGGTGTCAGCGCGCCGTCGAGCTGCTCGAGGGGGGTCCACGAAATGCCGTTACCGGGCACGCCGTCGGTGGCAGCGACCCAGCGCACGACGCCGCGCTCGTGGGGCGAGGGCAGGCCGTAGTTCTCGAACGGCCTGCCCGGCACGCGCTGCGTGGGGAACAAAGCGTCGCGCGGTGCCGCCGCGAGCGGCGCGGCGAAGGCGAGGGCGGCGCCACCGAGCGTACCGCGTAGAAACACGCGACGGTCGAGCAGACCGTTACCGGCAACCTGCTCGTCGGATGTCGGCTTATTTGAAGAAATTACATTAGATTTATCTTTCATTTTATTGAAATTTATAATTTTATTCAGATGATTCCTTGTCGGACCACGGTGCGCTACCAGCCTGTACACAGGACTTGGACACGCCCTGACGTGGTTCTCGCATGCGCCGGGCGCCAGTCCGCGAAATTACCTTAAAAATTTTCTATTTTTTTATTAAAAACAAATAAATATATCTTTATTCTAATGTTGATTAACCATTTTTTCGCGTCGCGTCCGATGACTTCAGAGCCCGCCCGGATGGTGCGGGAATGAGCGCTTCGGTCATCATCGTCGGAGGCTCCATGGCCGGATTATGTGCCGGCGCCTTGCTCGCGCGTCGCGGTATGGAGGTCACTATCCTCGAACGCTCATACGAGGATCTCTCGGGACGAGGTGCCGGCATCGCCATCCACCGCGAGCTGTTCGACGTTCTCACGGCGCTGAACATCGACGCCGGCAACGCGGTCGGCGTCCACGCCGCGGGGCGACAGGTCTTCCGCGCCGACGGCGAGGTAATCGCGCGGCTCGAGCAGGCACAGGTATTCACCTCCTGGGGCCTCGTCTACCGCATGCTGCGCGGCGCGTTCGGGGCAGCACGCTACCTCAAAGGTAAGACGGTCGCGGACATCCGGCAACACGGTGACAGCGCCACCGTGCACTGTACCGATGGCGAAAGCTACGCAGGCGACTGGGTGATCGCCGCCGACGGCAGCCGCTCGGCCTTACGCGCACGGCTCCTGCCTGCGCTGCAGCCGGCGTATGCCGGGTACGTCGCCTGGCGCGGCCTGGTGCTCGAAGAGGCGCTCGACGGCGTCACCCGGACCGCGCTGGAACACCGTATGAGCTTCGTCCTGCCGCCCGGCGAACACATGCTGTGCTACCTCGTTGCCGGTCCCGGCGACGACCTGCGCGCCGGACACCGCTGGTACAACTGGGTCTGGTACCGACCGGTGGCGGCCGGTGCGCCGTTGGTCGACCTGCTGACCGACAGCGCCGGCGCCCATCACCCGGACGGCATTCCCCCGCAGCGCATCCGCGACGCTCACATCGAAGCGCTGCAGGCCGCCGCCGCACGCCTGTTGCCACCGGCGCTGCGCGCCGTGGTCGCGGCCACGCCACGACCGTTCCTGCAAAGCATCGTCGACGCGGCGGCTGAGCGTTTGTGGCACGGGCGCACGTTCCTCGTCGGCGACGCTGCGAGCACCGCGCGTCCGCACGTCGGCCTCGGCGTATCCAAGGCTGCCGGCGACGCGCTGGCGCTGAGCGATGCGCTGGCGAGCCCCCAGGCCGCGCAAACCGAGGCGCTGACGCGCTGGGACGCCGAGCGCGTCCGCGTCGGACAGGCCGCACTGGACTGGGGCCGCCGCCTGGGCAGCTATATCGGCCCCGCGCCGACGGATGCGGCCCGCGCCGCCCGGGCTCGCCATTACCGCGACCCCGACGTCGTCATGCGTGAAGTCGCCTGTCCCGAACCCGAGCGTTTCCTCAACCCGTAACCACCCCAAGGCACCCGCACCGGTCAAAACTTCAGCAAAAGTGTCAGACACTTTTGGGCTGCGCCGGAAATCGCGTCCAGGTCAAGAGTGTCTGACACTTTTGGGGTGCGCGGCCAATCCTGCGCAGGTCAATAGTGTCTGACACTGCTCAGGCCCTGGTCGGGCACTGTTCGGTGCCGGGCTTGGATTCGCTGCCTGTTTAACTTCGCATAATGTATATTATGTTAAGTTATGGTTGCTGGTCGGCTTCCGGTCAGGGGCCGGCGGCTGGTTGCCGGCGTCAAGACCGTCAGCCAGTGGCCGCTACCCTGGCTACGATTGTTCACCTCAAGGACGGCCGCGCCGCCATGCGTGAAGACATCAACCGGCTGCTCGACAATGTCGACCGCCTGTTCACCTTGCCCGAGGTCTACCTGCGCCTGCGCGAGCTGCACGACGACGCGTCTTCCGGCATTGCGGATTTCGCCCGCGTCGTTGCCACCGATGCCGCGCTCGCCGCGCGCGTGCTGCGCATCGCCAACAGCGCGCTATTCGGATTCGCCTCGCGCATCGACCGTCTCGATCGCGCCCTGACCCTGATGGGCACGAGCCAGCTGCACGACCTGGTGCTGGCGAGCACGGCCATCGACCGGCTGTGTCGCGTCTCCTCGGGGAGTCTCGACATGACCTTGTTCTGGCGCCGCTCGATCGAGTGCGCGGTGCTGGCGCGCTGTCTCGCCGAACGTCGCCTCGCGGTCGACTCGGAGCGCTATTTCCTCATGGGCCTGCTACACGACGTCGGACATCTCGTGCTGCTGCAGACACGCGCCGCCGAACTCGATGCGATCCTCGCCGAGTCCGCGCGCAGCGGTGAGAGCCTGCTGACACTGGAGCGCCGCAAACTCGGCTACGACTATGGCCAGGTCGGCGCCGCCTTACTGGAACGCTGGCGCTTGCCGGAACCACTGTGTGCGGCAGTCGGTCACCACCTGCACCCACACCGCGACGACCCGCATGCCTTCGAGGCCGCCATCCTGCACATCGCGGTGTTGCTGGGGCCCGACTACGAGGGCCAGCAGACGCCGCTGGAGGCGCTTTCACTCGACCCGCAAGCACTCGCGGTATGCCCGTTCGAAGCCGAGGAACTCGCTGAAGTCCGCGCCGTGTGCGCGGCCGGCGTCGCTGAAGCGATTCGCCTGATCATGCCGGGCCCGCGCCAGGCCAGCGACGCCCCGGCGGCCTGAGGCTCCTCCTTCCGGCCCGCCGCCCGCGGGCGCCACGCGGCCGACGTCAGCCGGTCGTCGGCGCGGCCCCAGCCATCACGTGGGCTCAGGCTCGGCAACGCACAAGGCCGCCCTCCGCGCCCTCCGCGCCCTCCGCGCCCTCCGCGCCCTCCGCGCACGCGGCGCACGCGGCGTCAGGCGGCGTCAGGCGGCGTCAGGCGGCGTCAGGCGGCGTCAGGCGGCGTCAGGCGGCTCGCGCGGCGCTGCGCGACTCCCGGCACGCTGGCAGCGCCGGTCATGCCCCGCTCAGCGTCCCGTGGCGACCGTCTCGCACGCGCCGGGCGCACTGCAGATCCCCGCGTAGTCCGCTACCGGCGCTGTCACCGCCAGCGGCGCCGGCGGTGCCGCGGCGGGCGCGTCGCCGGGGCGGAGCTGCAGGTCGGGATGGTGATCCGGGCGCCCGATTTCGGGCATCAACAGGCCCGCATCGCCGCCGCTGATGATGCGCGGGGTGATGATGACGACGGTCTCGGTATTCAGGCTCAACGCCTCCTCGTTGCGGAACAGCCGTCCCAGACCCGGCACGTCGCGCAGCAGCGGGACGCCCTGGCGGCGGTCGCTCTTCGAGGCCCGCATCAGCCCGCCGATGAAGATCGGCTCGCCATCGGCGGCGAGCAACTGCGTGGTCACCTCCGTCGTGGTGACCGAGGGAATGCCGTCGGAAATCGAGCCGGTACTGACCTCGGGATGGATCTCCATCATGATCTTGCCGCTGCGATCGACGAACGGCGTGACTTTCAGGATCACGCCCGATTCGATGAAGTCGACGCTCTCGGTCGTGACCTGGTTGATCGTCGTAGTGACGCGATATCCGATGCGATCGCCAATCACGACTTCGGCCTCCTGGTGCTCGAGCGCCAGCAGTTTGGGCGTCGAAAGCGTCCGCACGCGGCCGTCCTCGTCGAGCGCGTTCAGCGCCGCCTCGACGTTGGCACTGACGAGCGTCAGGAACAAACCCGGTGAACCCGGCGTCGCCAGGCCCTGTACGCCGAACGCGCCCTGCCCGCCATCCGCGGTGAACAAACGCGACCAGTCGAGGCCGTAGTTCTGGGTGCGATCGAGCGTGACCTCGAGAATGCGCGCCTCGATCAGGATCTGCACCGGCTGGCGGTCGATCTCACCGATGATGCGCGCGATGCGCGCGAGGAAGTCCGGCTTGTCCTCGACCACGATCAGGCGCCGATCGGGCAGTGCGGTCAGCTTGCCGTAGCGCGAGAGGTGGTTGGTGAGTATTGCTTCGACGTCGCGCGGATCGGTGTACTGCACCTTGAAGGCCCGTACATCGGTAAGCCCGCCGGCGAGATCGCGCCCGGCCTCCTCGCGTCCCACGATGTAGTACACGCCGTCACGGTGTTCGACGGCGAAGCCGGCGGCCGCGGCGATCGCGCGCACGGCCTCGTCGACGGTCACGTCGTAGAGGCTCACCGAGACCTCGCCGGCGAGGCCGGCGCCGAGCAGGATATTGGTCTGACCCTGGCGCGAGAGCGTCTCGAACAGCTCCGCGATATCGGCGTGCTGGACCGACATCGAGAGCCGCCCGGCCGCCATCGCGGAAGTCACGTGCAATATCAGCAACAAGGCGGCCAACGGGCGCGCGCGGCGTGAATCAGTACGGCGATGCATGGGTGGGGGCTTCCGTTGCTGCAAAGCCTGACGGCGCGACAGGGTCGTCCAGGCTCACTTCTATTTCCTCGTTGGCGCGCACGAAGCGTGCGGTCCGCTCGCCCACGCCGACGAGCTCGAATCCTTGGTAGTGTTCGCCGAGCGCGACGATCTGGCCGTCGACGTTGACCAGCGAGTCGTCACCGGCGCGCAGGGTCATGAGCAGGCGCCCCTGCCAGGGTGGCAGCACCGGCGCAGCCGCCATCCCGGCGGTGGGCTCGCGCGAGGCCGGCAGCGGGCGCGCAAACGGATCGACGCGCAACGTCGGCGCCGGCTCCGCGGCAAGCGCGAGCATCGGCACACTCAGGCCGAACAACAGGCAGGTCCCACGCCGCACGCGCATCAGGTGTCCTCCAGCGGCCGGTAGGCGGCCATGGTCAGGACCATGCGACGATCGTCGGCAGAGGCGTCCGGCGCGATTTCGAATTGCTTGACGACCATCGCGCCGATGCCGACCTCGACATCGCGCAGCCAGCCGTAGATGTCGAAGTAGCTGCCCACCACCTCGATCACGAAGGGCCACTCGCGGAACTCGAGCACCTCGGCCGCCGCGGCCGGCGTCACGCTCAACAGGCGCACGCCGTGACGGCGCGCGCGGCGGTCGAGTTCGCCGAGCAGGTAGGCGACCATCTGGCGCGCGGCGAGCGGCGGGGCATCGCCGTGCAGGCGGCGCTCGACGGCCGCAAGCGTCTCACGCGCCTCGTCGAGGGTTGCCTGCAGGGTCGCCGGGTCATCGACCACGGCGAGCATCTCGAGCTCCCCGCGCAGACGCTCGCGCTCGGCCACCGGGCGCTTGAAGCCATACAACCAGGCGGCCGTGGCCGTCAGGCCGAACAGCGCCACCACCAGCAGGATGAGCATGGGCGGGCGCACGTTGTCCAGCAGCTTACCCATCCCGGCCCGCGACCTCCCCTACATCGTTGACCACGACCGCCAGCGAGAACGCGACGCTAGCGGCATCGCGCGACAAGGTCGTGTTCAGGATCTGCACCTCGGCGATGTCGCCGCTCGCGAGCAGGCGCTCGACGAACAGGGCGAGCTCCGTGTGGCCGCGCGCCTCACCGTCGATCTCCATGTGCGAACCGAGCTGCCAGGCCGGGCGATCCGGCAGCTTCACGAGGGTCAGGTAGGGCGGCACCACGCTGCCCGCTTCCGTGGCGTCGGCGGCGAGCGGCTCACCGGCGCGGCGAAACGTCCAACGTGCGAGCCATACGCCCTCGATCATGGCCGCGTCGATGGCGCTGAACAGGCGCGCCACGGCGGGGCCGCCGCGCAGCTGTTCGAGCACCGCGAGGCGCGCCGCGGCCGCCGCGGCCGCCGCCTGTACGCGGTTCAGTTCCTCGAGCATGTTGGTCGCGAGCTGCTGCTCGGCCTGCGCGCGCGTATGTGCGGTATCGAGACTGCGCACCTCGCCGCGCAGGTCGAGCAACAGCGAGACCACGAGCACGAGCGCCACGGCGTAGCTCGCCACGACCCAGCGGCTGCCGCGCCGCACGCTGCGCGCACGGCGATAGGAGTCGGGAACGAGGTCGAATTCACTCATCGTCGGACATCCCTCGCAGCGCGAGCCCGGCAGCGACTGCGATCCCCGGCAGCGGCTCGAACTGCGCATCGACCGGCCCGCCGGCGACGCTGCGAAAACCGTAGAAGGGATTGATCGTCTCCACCGGCACCGCCACCATGCCCTGCAGCAGGCGGTCGACGCCGGGCCAGCGCGCGATGCTGCCGAGCAGGTAGACGCGGTCGATGGCGCCGCCGCGTGTCTCGGCTGCCGTGTAGACCAGTACTTTCTTGATCTGCTCGGCGAGCCCGAGGAAAACCGGCATGAGGATGTCGCGCAGCGCGTGGGCGAACTCGGCCCCGGCCCCGCCCGTTCCGGGCGCGACGCCGATGCCGTAGCGCTCGAGCAGGCGCACTGCCTCGCTCTCGCTCACTTCGAGCGCCTCCTGCAGCACGCCGAGGACGTGCTCGCGGCCGAAGTCGACGCTGCGGTCGAGCAGCAGCTCGCGATCCCACAGGGCAGTGACGAAGCTCGCCCGGGTACCGAAGTTGATGCACATGATCTTGCTGCCCGCGGCGTGGTCGTGCACCGCGCCGATGAGCCGCTTGATCGCGACGGGACCGACTTCGAGGGCGCGCACGTCGAGCCGCGCCCGGTCGAGCACGTCGAGCAAGGCCGCCACCGCCGCGCGCGGCGCGTGGGCGACGAGCGCGGCGCGTTCCGCCTGCTCTTCGCTCTTGGGCCGGATGGGCAGGTAATCGAGCACGGCGTCACCGAGCCCGGCGCGCTGCTCGGCCAGTGCGGCGACGATAGCAGTGGCGTCGTCCTGCCCGGGGGTACGCTTGTAGGGAACGAAGCGCAGGGTGACGCGGCCGGGCGGCAGCGCGACGACCACCCGGCGGCCGCGGAAGCCGTGCCGCCGCAGCACCGGTTCGAGCAGGCGCGCCAGCTCACGGGAATCGTCCAGCGCGCTATCGCGGTCGCCGGCATAAGCCACCGAGGCGGCGGCGCGGACCATCGGCACAGGACCGCGCGAGAACTGCACGAGGTTGACCCGCTCGGTGCCGAAATCGAGGCCGATCGCCCCCGGCCGTGCGAAGCGCGCGAGCGGTGGCCGCAGGCGACTGCGTGGTGACGGATCGAGCGCCGCGACGGGCATGCGCGTCAACCCAGCGCCGCGCGTCGCGCGTCGCGCCGGTGCTTGGCTTCGTACAGCACGCCATCGGCCGCGCGGTAGGCCTCGCGAATGTCGAGATCCGCCGCCAGCGGCGTACTCGCGGTGCCGAAGCTGAGGCCGACCGGTTGCCCGTCGGTAACCTTGAGCAGTGCGGGGTGCTCGCGCACTACCGTCACGGCCTGCGCGAGACGTTCCTCCAGCCCCTCGCCGACATGGAACACCACGAACTCATCGCCGCCGAAGCGGAACACGTAGCCGGACTCGCCGATGGCGTTCTCGAGCGTGCGCGTGACGACCTTGAGCACCACGTCGCCGAAGTCATGCCCCCAGGTATCGTTGAGCTGCTTGAAATCGTCGAGATCGATCACGGCGAGATTGAACATGGTCTCGCGGCCGTCGTGGCGCGCGGCCAGATCGGCCACCGCCTGGTTCATGAAGCGCCGGTTCCAGGCCCCCGTCAGCGCATCGCGGTTGGACAGCTCGAACAGGCTTTCCTGCGCCATTTCCAGCTCGTAGCGAGCACGCAGGTCGTTGCGCCGCACGTGCACGCCGCGCGCTACCAGCAGCAGGCTGATGGCCGCCGCACCGAGCATGAGGAACTGCAGGGTGACCAGGGTCTCCGCGGAGAAGCGCTCGGACACGCCACCAACCGATGCCGACAGCAGAAGGTAGAGCAGGCTGGTCGCGGCGACCGCCTCGCGCGCGCCCCACGGCACCATGGGCACCGCCATGAACAACAGCACGACGTTGGAGAACAGCAGTGTGCTGAAGGTGCGCGTACCGTGAGCGATGAACACGAACGCGGTCGCGCTGACCACGAGCAGGGTGATGCCGAGCAGGTGCAGTGCGTAGAGATCGTCGACGCGGCGCACCGACAGGTGCACGTGCAGGGCGAGCGCCGCGACCGCCGCGTAGCCGTAGACGTAGAGCCGTTCGAAGCCGAGCTCGAAGCTGAGTGGCAGACCCGCCACGACCAGCGCGAGCATCACCAGGCTCATCGCCGCGACGCCGTTGCGCGTCTCGTCGAGAAGCCGCTCGCGGGCATAGCTCGCGAGCGCGTCCGGCGTGAACACGTCGATACGCCAGGCTTCGCGCAGTGACTGGAAAAGCTTGCTCATCAGAATTCGCGACCCTCCGTGTCCCGGGTAGCGGCAAGACGGTGTTTTTTCTTTACGGACAACCGGATACCTCCACCGTCACGCGGTCGAAGTAGACCGCGTCGTTGTAGCCCAGCGTGGATGAGCCGAGCAGCAGCAGGGCGGCCGGCGCCCCGGCCTGCGCGGAAATGTCGACGCTCAGCGTCTGAAGCGTGCTGTCGCTGCCCGGGCCGCTGATACGCGCCACTTCGCTGCTGGTGATGGTCGATGGTTCGCCGGCGTAGAGCGCCACGTAGTCGCTGCTGGTATCGAGTCCGGTACGGCGGTAAGTCAGCGTCACCATCGCCTTGACCACGCCCGTGAGGTCGAGCCGGCGGCCGGCGCCCTCGCCACCGCCGTCGTTGTCTTGCACCCGCAGCCAGCCGTTGCCGCCGCTGTCGCGCACCGCGATGTCGCCGCTCGACGGTCCGTCGCTCTCGTTCCATTCCTGCCATGGGCCGCTCCAGGCCAGCGTGCCGGTGCTGCCGCCGAAGCCCAGCGTGTCGAAATCATCGGCATAAGTGCCGGCGCAGCTCCCCGACGGCGGCGTGAACGTGTCGAACAAGGCGCTTACCGTGGTGCCGTCGAGCGCCTTGCCGTACAGGCGCACGTCGTCGAGCACACCGCTCCAGGGGTCGCCGTCGCGCTCGCTCGAACCGAGGCGGAGTTCGCGGGCGTTCTGCGCCGGGCGCGCGGTGGTGCTGGCGCTCAGCGCCACGCCGCCGTCTACATAGCCGACGACAGCATCCGCGGTATCGTCGTAGCTGACGACGAGGTGATGCCAACTTTCTTTGTCCAGCGTGCCGAGCGGAATCGTGAAGGTTTCCAGGCTGCCGCTGCTCGAGAAGGCGAACAGCGCATCGCTGCCCGTGACCTCCAGGTGGTAGTTCGTATCGCTCGCGCTGCGCCCTTTCGACAGCAGCACGCCGTCGCTGCCGTCGTAGCGAAACCACAGCGCGAGCGTGAACGCGCCCGACAGGTCCAGCGCGTCCGCGTCCGCGACGCGCACATCGCTGCCGCTCAAGCGCAGACCATTGCCGTCGGCGCCGGGCACCCAGTCAGCCACGCTGACCACGCCGTCGTTAGTACCCACGGCGTCGGCCGCGACCTTGCCGTTGGCTTCATCGAGAAGCCAGTGCGCGACCAGCCCGGCGCCACCGCTGGTCAACACGTAAGTCGTGCGCGAACCCCAGTCGGTCAGGATGTGATGACAGGTCGCCGAGTCGATAGTCGATTCGGCGTTCGCGCTCATGCCGAAACCGGCCGTCGGGTAGCTCGCCGCCAGGTTGCCGTCGAAATCGACGATGAAGGCGCCCTCATAGCGGTCGGTGATCAGCAACTTGTCGCTGCCCGGCAGATGGGCCACGCCGTTGATCCAGGTGCCGAGCGCGGCCACATCGACGGTATGCACCAGGGTGCCGTCGAGCGCGACGATGTAGACGGCGCCGACCGCACTGCCATTGCGATCCCTCGGTGAAGCCACTGCGAGATGGCCGTCGAACTTGCCGCTCGCGCTCGCCCCGATCAGGGCGAGCCCCTCGGGAGCACTGGTATAACCCGAAGTATCGAGCTTCGCGACCGCAGTCCCGGCTGCGTCGTGCAGCACGATCATACGCGCGTAGTAGTGCGCAACGGCGACACGCGCGGTACCGCCCGCCTCGCCCAGCCAGGCCACCCCGCGCGGATAGGCGTCCAGCGCCGCGTGCTTGGCCAGCACACTGCCCCCGCGATCGGCGAGCGCGATGACGCCGGCGCTGAAGTCGGCCAGCAGCAGGCCGCCCGGCTCCGCCAGGGTCACGCCGGCATAGGTTTCACCCGCTGGCACGTGCTCGGCCGAGATCACGCTCGACAGGCCGAACCCATCGACGGCATAGCGCGCGAGTTCGAGATCGGGTACGAATTCGGCGTCGCACTGGGCCACGGGCTGTGCCGGCGCGCAGTCGATACCGCACTCGCAGCGGTAGCTCACCACCAGGCGCGGATGACGCGAGGCATCGGCCGCATCGCTGCTCGCGAACGTCGCGCGCTTGCCGACCGGACCGACCAGCGCGAAGCCGTGCTGGGCGCGCTGACCGGCTCGCCATTCGCGTACCGTCGTGGTCACGTCGAAACGGATCCACGGCGCGTCGTCGCCATTGCCCTCGACACCCGCCGCGGTCACGAAATCGCCGCCCGCCGTGTCCCACGCCATGCTGCCGTCGCGCGTCGACCAAGTCACCCCGTCGCTCGGCGAGCAGCTGCCATCCGCGCAGCTTCCCTCGTCCCAGGCATGTTCCAGCGGGCTGACTCGGACCTCGTGCTGATCGTTGCCGCCGGTGGCATGGAGTTCGAGCACTGCGCTGTCTATGCGGACCGCGTCAGGCACGCTGGCCAGGTCGAAGTCGATCACGGCCCGGCGGAAGGCGCCGTACTCGGCCTCGAGCGATGGCGACGCGCCGAAATTGTCACCCGGCCGGTTGCCATCGATGGTCGCATCGCGCCCCGCGCTCGGTCCCGGCTGCAGGGTCAACGTGTGCGCGGTGCCGTCAAAGACCGCTACGCCGGTGCGCACCGCCTCGCGCGTGGTGCCCGAAGCGAGCACCGCGTTCGCCGTCAGCGCGACCGGCGAGCCGCTGGCCGGCGTCACGGCAACGCTGTAGGTATGCCCGCCCAGCGTACCCGCCACTGGCCCGTAGCCGCTGCAACTGGCCTGTTTGTGCAACAACCAGGTCGCGTGGGTGAGCGCGCCTTCGAGCACGCGGTCCGCGCTGCGCCCTTCGGCGTCCGCCACGACCCGCTCCAGGCCGCCAGCCGCCTGCAGGTTGAGCAGCAGAGCGATCACGCCGACCAGCAGCAAGGTCACCACGACGGGCAGCAGCACGAAGCCGCGCCGCGGCGCGCGCGGCGCGTTCACGGCGCACTGCCCACGCGCACGCTGGCCGCGACTTCCAGCGTGTCGCCGGCAGCACCACCGAGGCGCAGGACGATGCGTACCAGCGGCGCGGCGGCCGCGCCGACGCGCTGCACCGAGAAGTAACTCACCTCCTCGGCCAGTACGCTCTCGACGTAATCCGCGCCGGTCACCGTGCCGCTGCCATCCACGTCCCACGGCACCGGCGTGCGCCGCACGAGGTGGCTGCCCGCGAGGTAGAACACGACGGTGTCGAGCCAGTCTTCGTCGCTTACCCCGTCCTCGTCGTCGTCGCTCGCCGCGCCTTCGTCGATCGCGCCGTCGCCGTCGTCATCGACACCGGCCACGCCCGGCGCGCCGTCGCCGTTCATGTCGGCACCGGCATCCTCGTCGATGCTGCCGTCGCCGTCGTTGTCCAGCCCGTCGAGCGGGTCCTCGTTGCGATTCGCCGACGCATTGCTGCCGGTCTCGTCGTCGTCCTCGATCGCCGGAGGCGGGCCGTCGATGACACCATCTCCGTCGTCGTCGAGGCCGGCGATTCCGTGCCCGCCATCGTTGTTGATATCTCCCGGCCAGTCCTCGTCGATGCGGCCATCCTTGTCATTGTCGGCATCGGCGAATCCGTCGCCATCGCGATCGAGGCCCGGGTCCAGCGCCACGGCGAGCACCGCCGTACCCGCGCCACCGACACTCTCGCTGCGCAGGCTCTCGTCGACGGCGGTCGCCGGATCGTCGGCCAGCGGCACGACCAGGCGCGGCGCCGCCGCGACGGCGCGGCGGATGTCATCGAGCGCGAACCGGGCGACCTCGTGGCGACTCGCGGTCACGCGCGTCTCGCTCCAGGCGCCCGCCAGCGTGGCGAAGATGCCGTCCATGCCGGCCATCATCAAGCCGCCGAGGACGATGGCGATCATCAGCTCGACGTAGCTGAAGCCACCCGCGCGGTTCACTGCGGCGCGCCCCCTCACGGTGCGACCAGGCCATGTAAGCGGCGCGTTTCGCCGGCGACGCGCACTTCGACGTGGACGAGGCCGGGATCGGTACCGGTCAGCGGGTTGCCGTCGCCATCGGCATCATCGCCATCCCACGCCTGCAGCGTCACCCCGCACGCCGGTGTCCCCGCGATCGCGTCGGCGAGAGCGTCGGCCAGGCCAGCGTCTGCGGCGGCTGCCGCGAGCACGCTCGGCGGTTGCGCCAGCACCTCCTCCAGGCAGGACTCCAGGCGCAACCGTAGGGCGCCCTCCGCGACCAGCGCGCGTGTCGCGCGGGCGCCCCCACCGAGCGCGTCCAGTCCCGGCACCAGCGCGACGGCGATCAGCGCGGCGGCGATCAACACCTCCACGTAGCCGAGGCCGCGCTGCCGCCGCGTCATGGCGGCAGCACCCGCCCGGTAATCGGCTCGAGCACCACCTCGAAGGCACTGTTGCCGACCGCGACCGTGAAGCGCCCGTCGACCAGGCGGAAGCGCTGCTGCGTGTTGGTCTTGATCCAGTGCGGAATGCCGCGGCCATCGAACAGCACGATCGGTTTACCGCCCTGGTCCGCATAGTCGAACGGCTGCCCGGTCACGCTCAACGTGGCGCGATGAGAGATGCCGCCTCGTCCCGGCGCCAGGTGATACGGCTGTCGCGACAGCGGCTCGCGCACGGTCGTCGAAGTATCCAGGGGATGCACCGTGGTATCGGCGCTGAAGACGCGCACGACGCCCGTACCGGCGGCGACTTCGAGGCCGTGGGTGCGCGCGCTGCGCAGCGCCTCGCTGCGGGCGAAGGCGAATGCCGCGGCGTAGCGCGCGGCCGCGGCACGCGCCTGGGTCTCGTCGTGGGCACGCGGATCGGGCGCCGCCACGAGCGCGACGAGCGCGAGCGCGGCAACGGCGACGGTCAGTTCGATGAGGGAGTAACCAGCCGGCGCACTGTGTCGCATGCCTGCCACTCCCGGACCCTCGCGGCCGCGCCAGCGCGGCAGACGAACTCAGCGGTCGTCGTGGTCCTGGTGGTCGGCGATGAACTGTCCGGTGACGACGTCGTACTTCCAGCCGCCGTTGGTGACGGTGGAAGTCATGCCCAGCGCGCCGGCGGTCGAGATCGACAGCGTGGCGACGTTGGTCAGCGGGTTGGCCGGCAGGGTGGCCTTCTTCAGGTACGGGCCGTACTTGAAGTTCGCGTCCGACTTGGTGCACGACTCGCCCGCACTGTTGGTGTAACGCGAGAGCTGGTCGAGGAAAGCCTGCGCCGTGTCCGCCGCACCCGTGCCGGTGGCGCCGCTGGGCCCGGCCGCGCAGGCGGCGCCCACGGAGGTCAGGTCGCCGGGGTAGACACCGTGCTGCTGGTAGTACAGATCGACCGCGGCGCGCACATTGGCGAGCGTCGTATCGAGCGAGGAAAGCTTGGCGTCGTCCGTGGCCGCGCTGAACTGGGGCACCACGATCGCGGCCAGGATGGCGAGAATGATTACGACGATGAGCAGTTCGACCAGGGTGAAGCCGCCGGTCCGTCGGTTTGCGAGCTTGGATCGCATGGTAGACACTCCGATAGTCTGTTGGGCGCACACGGGCGCTCTGTCGTGAACTCTGTAGCGGGATACCGCGCCGATTCTTTAGCCGCGCAACGAGAGATCTCGCGCCGGGCGGTGCTGGCCGGCCACCTGCGAAGCGGGTGCCGGCAGATATCTCCTCGGTAGCGCGCGTGGGCGAGGCGCGCGGCTCGTCAGCGGCCCGTCCGCCAGCCCATCCGCCGGCGCGCGGCACAGTGGTCGGCGCGCGTTCAGTGCACCGCGTGCGCGAGCTTGAACACCGGCAGGATCAGCGAAGCCACGATCACGCCGACCAGCACACCCATGATCAGCAGCAGGATCGGTTCGAGCAGCTTGCTGAGTGTGTTCAGCGCGCGTTCGAGCTCGAGCTGGTAGTGATCCGCGAGCCGTTCGCTGACCATGCCGAGTTCGCCGCTCTCCTCGCCCGTCTCGAGCATCTGCCGTGTCAGGGGCGGCAGGAACGTTGCCCGGCGAATTGCCGCCGCCGCGCCCTGCCCCTCGCGCACGCTCGCGATGACCGCGGCGATGAAGGCGCGGAAGCTGCGCGTCGGGGCGACCTCGCGACAGGCTTCGAGCGCATCGGGCAGGCTGACGCCGTTGGCGAGCGAGAGGCTCAGCGTACGCAAGGTCTGCACCAGGTACAGGCGCGTCATGATGCCACGCAGACCGGGCACACGGCTGGCCCACTCGTGCAGCGCCACCGTCCCGGCCGGACTGCCCAGCCAGAGCACCGCCACGCCGGCGCCGAGCAATCCCAGCGGACCCAACCACCAGAGGTGGCCGGCGAGCAGATCGCTGGCCCACATCAGGGCCCGGGTCGTCACCGGCAGCTCGGTCGCGATGCCCGCGAACAGCTCGGCGAAGCGCGGAAAGACGACGGCCAGGACGAACACCACCACGGCGCCCGAGAAGGCGATCAGGAACATCGGGTAGGAGAACGCGCTCTTCAGCATCGCGAGCAGCGCCGCGCGCTTCTCATCGACCACCATGAGGTGCCGCAACACCCGCTGCAGGTAGCCACCCTGCTCCGCCGCGGCGATCAGGGTCACGTAGGTGCCCGAGAAGAGCTCGGGATGGCGTGCGAGGGATTCGGCAAACGTGTGTCCTTCCCGGATGTCGTCGGCGAGCGCCGCGAGCACGGCGACCAGCGCCGGATCGGAGGACTGGGCGCGGATACTTTCGATGGCCTGGAGCAGCGCCATGCCGGTATCGAGCAGCAGCGCGAGCTGTTCGGTGAACTGGCGGCGGCGCGCCGCGGCGCGTCCGCCACCCGCACCGCGCGCGCGCAGTGAAGTGAGCAGCGCTGCGCGCGCCGGCGGTGACGCCGAGACTTCGACCGGCGCCGCCGCACCGACTTCGAGCGCCACGGTCAGCCCCCCACGCCGAGCACGCGCCCGACTTCTTCGAACGTGGTCTGTCCGTCGCGCACACGGCGTACGCCGTCGTGGAACAGGGTCGGCAGCGCGTGGTCGACGACGAAGGCGGAGAGTTCGTCGCGGCTCGGATTCGATACCGTCAGCGCCTGCAGCTCGGCCGTCGCCTCGATGATCTCGTGGATCGCGACGCGTCCCTTGAAACCCGAGTCGTAGCACTGGCCGCAGCCGCGGCCGCGGGCGATGCGAATGCGCGCGTCACCCTCCCAACCGCAGCGCACCACCAGGTCGGGCGGCGCGATGAACGTGGTGCGGCAGTTGTCGCAAATCGTCCGGACCAGGCGCTGACCGACCACGCCGATCAGCGCCGACGAGAGCAGATAGGGTTCGACGCCCATATCGACCATGCGCGTGATGGCGCCAATGGCGTCGTTGGTATGCAGGGTCGAGAGCACCAGGTGTCCGGTCAGGGCCGCCTGCACCGCGATCTGGGCGGTCTCGCGATCGCGGATCTCGCCGACCATGATGATGTCCGGATCCTGCCGCAGCACGTGCCGCAAGAGACGCGCGAAGCCGAGTTCCGTGCCTTCGTTGACCTGGTTCTGGTTGACCGCATCGAGCTGGTACTCGACCGGATCTTCGATCGTGACCAGGCTTTTCTCACTCGCGTTCAGGTGATCGACGGCCGCATAGAGCGTCGTGGTCTTGCCGCTGCCGGTCGGGCCGGTGGCGAGAATCAGGCCGTGGCTGCGGCCGAGCAACGACTTGAACAGGCCGAGATTGTCCGCGCTCATGCCGAGCCGCTCCAGGTCGACGATGCCGGCGGCGCGGTCGAGCACGCGCAGCACGACTTTCTCGCCGAAGATCCCCGGCAGCGAGCTGAAGCGGAGATCGACCACGCGCCCTCCCGTCGAGACCTGGATGCGGCCGTCCTGGGGCAGGCGTCGTTCGGTGATATCGAGATTGGCCATCACC
>Ga0180429_10001593_pt1 | contig 19209 bp, 18 predicted proteins | sample SS_ome_FD_132428 | JGI IMG/M metagenome (GOLD analysis project Ga0180429, IMG submission 132428) | Hypersaline lake sediment archaeal communities from the Salton Sea, California, USA - SS_1_S_1 metaG | ecosystem: Environmental > Aquatic > Non-marine Saline and Alkaline > Hypersaline > Sediment ...
ACGGCTGTTTGGTACCGCTATATTGATATGACGCCCCAGGCAGAGGCGCTTTTTCGGTTTATCGATCAGACCATCGATACGGAGCTCGCCAACGAATTAACCTTCCTGACCAATTACGACAAGACCAAGAAAGCCATCCAGGAAATCGTGGACATGCCCGACCGTCAAATCGATCTCTTCATCCGATTTTGTCTCCAGAATAACGGTCGACTCTCAGCACGGAAACGCGCGGGCCGCTTTGATTTCCTGTCGGATGGGGAAGTCTCCCGTATGGAGCAGGCTGTTCTGGCCGCCTACGGAAGTACAACCTTGAAAGATAATTGAGGAGCAAGCGCTTACGATTTATCAACAATTGAACAATTGGGGACGTCGTTGTTTGAGTTGACGAACTATTTACCCGTTAAGCATCGCTTAATAACGCGTTTCATCCGCGCAAAAGCCTCATCACGTGCCCCACGTCGCGAGATTGTCGCAAGTTCACCCCCCAAGTCACACCTTAAGTCGAGCCCATCTCAAAATGGGTCTGGTTGTTGCCGACGGCAGTTATCCGAATTTTCCGGATAACTGAACCTTCAATCTGGACCTGATGCTGTCCGCCGCTGGAGGCCTGGGACGACATGACGAACCCGGCCCGGCCCTGCTCGTTCAGATAGCTGTAGAAATAGCTGATCCAGACGTAGTTGCCGTTGCTGACCTTGCCCTTCTTGTTGACCCTGAAAGCGACGTAAGTCGCTGACAATACGCAGAAAAAAACCCACCCAATAACCGGACGCGGTAAGTGGACGGGTCTGTCTTTTTTAAGTGGTGGGCCGTGAAGGAATCGAACCTTCAACCTACTGATTAAGAGTCAGTTGCTCTGCCTAGTTGAGCTAACGGCCCACGCAGCGAATCCACCGTCTCGTACCAGCTTTGGTGGATGGTGTCAAATCCTTTTACGACGCACCGGGAAACGGCGCGGCTGCCGTCAGCGGCGCTTGCGCTGCCGGCGTTCCTTTTTCCAGGCGACGTCTTTTTTGCGGCCCGCTTTTTTGGCGGCGGCGCCCGGTTTTTTATCGGCCGCGGGGTCCAAAAAGAAGCTGCCGGGCGTGGGCGGCTGTGGGGTCGGCGCTCTTTCGGGCTTCGGCGGCGCCGGTTCCGTTTTGGGCACCGGCGGGCCGGTGAAAGCGCCGACCGGTATGGGCTTGGACGACAGCAGCAGGGCACCGTAGCGCTGAAACACAAGGCCCATTTTTTCACACTTTGCTACGTGAACCGTCAAAAGAACAGGCTGCGCATCCATCCGTCCGCCGATCCGCAAGGCCATTTCCGGCGTCGCCGCCAGAATGACCCGACGCCGTCCCATGGGAAAAATGCCTTTTGCAAACACATGCGCGTGGGCCCGGCGGCGCACGGCCGTGTAAAGCAGTTTGGGCGCGTCCGCGGCGACATCCGGCTGCGGCAGCCGACCGCGCTCGGCGGCGCGGATCCGTCCGCCGTCGATTTCGATCGGCGGGTTTTCAACGGTCAGCAGGATTTCGTTCAAGTCCGCACGGCGCACCGCACCCAGGCCCTCTTCTTCATGCAGGGCCTTCAACAGATCGGATACCTTGACATACCCGTCCGCATCCGGGACCAGGCCGAACGCATCCGGGTGAAGGCCCAGCACGTAGGCCAGCAGCCTGCCCAGTTTTCCTGAACGGCGGGAACGCATATTCTCCTCCAGCGGTGCAATGACCGCAGCGGCTGCAATGGTTGACCAAAACGCCGCTCTCTGCTAAAAATTGATTCTCATGTGAATATCCACAACACCCATTTTTGGAAAACGCCATTTTAACACTTTTTGTCTGCCAAAGAAAAGGAACACACCCGATGAACCTTCAAAAATCCAGAGAACTCTTTCAACGCGCCCGAAGCGTCATTCCCGGCGGGGTGAACAGCCCGGTGCGGGCCTGCCGCTCGGTGGGCTGCGACCCCCTGTTCATTGACAAAGCCGACGGCTGCCGCATTTACGATGCCGACGGCAATACCTTTATTGATTACGTGGGATCCTGGGGCCCCCTGATCCTCGGACACCGGCACCCGGCGGTGGTGAAGGCGGTTGAAGACGCCCTGGCACGCGGGGCCAGCTTCGGCGCCCCGACAGACCTTGAAATCGGACTGGCCGAACGTGTGATCGATGCCGTGCCGTCCATCGAGACCGTCCGTTTCGTCAACTCCGGCACCGAAGCCACCATGAGCGCCATCCGCCTGGCCCGGGCCGCCACCGGCCGCGATCTGATCGTCAAATTCGACGGCTGCTACCACGGCCACGCCGACACGCTGCTGGTGGCCGCCGGCTCCGGCGTGGCCACACTGGGCATTCCCGGCAGTCCCGGCGTACCCGCCGCCTTCGCTGAAAAAACCGTCTCGCTGCCCTACAACGACGCCGAGGCCGTGGAGGCGCTCATGTCCCGACGGGGCGCCGAAGTGGCCGGCATCATCGTGGAACCGATCGCCGGCAACATGGGCATGGTACCGCCGGCCGACGGTTTTCTGACGGCCCTGCGCGAACTGGCCACCCGGCACCGGAGCCTGCTCATCTTTGATGAAGTCATCACCGGCTTCCGGGTCGAACGGGGCGGCGCCCAGGCCCGGTACAACATTTTACCGGATATCACCACCCTGGGCAAAATCATCGGCGGCGGCCTGCCGGTGGGCGCCTACGGCGGCAGGAAGGCGCTCATGGAACAGATGGCGCCCGAGGGGTCGGTCTACCAGGCCGGTACGCTCTCCGGCAACCCGCTGGCCATGGCCGCCGGCATTGCGACGCTCGATGCGCTTGCCGCCCCCGACTTCTACCGAACGCTCGAAGAAACCACCGCCCGGCTGGTCAAAGGGCTTCAACAGGCCGCCGCCCGACACCGGGTTGCGCTTCAGGCGCAGCACATCGGATCCATGGCGGGTCTCTTTTTCACCGACCGGCCGGTACAAAACATTGAAGACGCCAAGACATCCGATCTGGACCGCTTCGCCGCCTATTACCGGGGCATGCTGGAACAGGGGATTTATCTGGCGCCGTCCCAGTTCGAATCGATGTTCGTCTCCGCGGCGCACACCGCCGCCGACATCGATCAAACCGTTGCCGCCGCCGGGGAGGTCTTGGCCGCCGTCGGCGGATAAACACGAGCGCCTATCATGAACAAAGACGCCTTTTTCAACGCATTGGCCCAAGGCGGCCGGGAATTGACGATCTTGACCCGGCAGCCGGATCTGCTCATCTCCTTTGTGGAGCTGATGGAACATATCGACCGGCTGCCGCATGTGGAACGGCGTTTTCGAAAACAACGGGCCAGCATTTACCAGGCGATCTCCAAACAAACGCCGGTTGAACAGCTGGCACGTCTGATGGTCCCATTCTTCGGCCAGCCGATCGACGGCGCCGCGCAGGCGGCGGATCCATACCTGTGTGCAGCGCACCTGGGCGGCATCAAGGCCGACCAGACCTGGTTCGTTAAAAAAATCGGCGCCGGCGAGTTCTACGGCGCGCTGTGGCCCTGGCAGCAGAACAAGGGCGTGGTGACCATCCATCTGGGGCTGGTCAACCCGCAGATGCCCGCGGCGGATTATCAAAACCTGGCCAAGCAGATCACCGCCCAGCTGGCGCAGCAGGTGTCCCTGGAAGTCGAAAAAGGCGTCGGCGGACAGATTCACGGCATCAGCCTCCCCTCCTTTCTGCAGATGTCGGAAATGGAAGGTACGACCTGCACGCTTAAAATCCGCTCCAGAAACAACATCGGCATGCTGCACCTGGCCGACGGCCGCCTGATCGATGCGGAAACCAACGATTTGAAGCACAAGGAAGCCGCCTACGTCATCATCGGCTGGGACGATGCCAGCATCGACATCCTGGCGCCCAAGGGAAAAAAAGAAGACAACATCCGGGCGCCGCTGATGTCGGTTCTGATGGACAGTCTCAAGGTCAAGGATGAAAAGGCCTATGACCAGGCCGCCGTCCAAAAACCGGCGGCCAAAAAACCGGCGCCGTCCGCCAAACCGGCGGCCAAAAAGCCGGCGCCGGCACAAAAGCCGGCGCCGGCCCCGGCCGAAGCGGCGACGACCAGAGGTGCGACAGCCGAAACAGCCAAAACCCCGGCCGCCCCTGTTGATGAACCGCGAGGCAAGCCGCCTGTAAAGACGGCGGACCGGGCCGCACCGGCGGGGGACATTGCCGCACCGGCTGCCGAGACCGAAATCGACCGCCGCCTGCTGGACGGGCGGACATCAAAGCCGTCGGAGACACCCCCGCCAGCGCCGGCGGCGAAAATGCGAAAATGGCTCTGGCCCGCCGTTGCCGGCGCCGGCCTGGCCGCGGCCGCCGCTGTGCTTTTCTGGTGGTACGGCGCCGCACCGCCTTCCGAGGCGAAGCGATTCGAACGCATCCTTAAGCAGGTAGCGCAGCAGTCCAGTCCAAGCCGCCAGGAGCAGATGCTGCTCAATTTTCTGTCCGCCGTCCAATCCGACGACATCCGCCGCCGGGTCCAGGATGAAATCGCCGCGGCGCGGCGCCGCATTGAAAAGGCAGACTACGAGAAAGTCGTGGACCAGGTCTACGAGCTTCCCATGAACGATCAGTACGCCGCGGCCGCCCGCCGCCTCTACCATGGATTTCTCGCGGCCTATCCGCAAAGCGCTTTCAAGGCCGACATCGACAAAGCCCTCAACGACATCGCCCGGCTCACCGACGACATCGCCTTTGCCGAACTGAACCAGATCACGGCGGAGAACTACCTGCAGCGGGTCAAGGCCTGCGACGACTATCTCGGCAACTACCCGGCGGGTCAACACCGACAGGAGGTGCAGACTCTCAAACAGCAGGCCCTGGCTCTGGCCTATCAGAATTTCGAACGGCGGCTGCGCACCTGCGAACGGCAGCGGAAATGGTCTGAATGCGCCGCGCTGTGCGCGGCCTACATGGCCGAATTCAGCGGTTACGTAGAGATGGCCGGGATACAGCAGCGCCAAGGCACATTCAAGGCCCGGGCGGCCTGGCGGGAGTTGAACGACACCCTGGCCGGGGCGGATGATTCCACCGTGCACCGCTTGTACGCCGACTTTTTAAAGGCGTTTCCAAACGCCGAGCACAGCGCGGAAGCCCGGGAAGCCCTCGCCGCTTTGGATCAGCAGGCGGCGGCCGCGGCAAAGTGGCAGCGCCTTGAACCCCGCACCGCCGATGCATCCGTGGACCTTCAGGCCCGCATCCGCATGCTGCAGAACTACCTTCAAACCTATGCGCACAGCCCTTTTGCCGACGCCGCCCGCGATCGACTGGCACAGCTCAAAGTGCAGTTGCCGACCACAGCCAGCCCCGAAACGGCGCCGCCGAAAACAGCACCGGCCGCCGCAGCCGCATCCGGTGTAACGGAAAAAGAGCGGCAACGAAGAAAGGCGGCCCGGCAAAAAATGCACCAGGCGGTTTCCGCCAACCCGCGGTTCGAAGCCCGCGCCGACGACACGGTCCGGGACACCCTCACCGGGCAGATCTGGAGCCTGCTGGATTCGCAGGCCGATCTGGGCCGCTGTCTCGACTACAAAGGCGCCGGCGACTACGTCAAACACCTGGATCTGGGCGGACACACCGACTGGCGTCTGCCCACCAGCAGCGAACTGGCCGCCATCTACAAAAACAAGCCTTTTTTCCCCTCCGACGGGGGCGCCTGGTACTGGACATCCGAATCCTATGCCAAGGGCTACGACGAGGTCGCCAACACCGTGTCCTCCGTGCCGGAAACCGAATACAACAAAATTTCCCGCAGGCACAGCGAATGCGGTGCAGTCAGGGCCGTCCGACCATGACCCGTATGGACGCGGCCGCCGGAGAAGCTTCAGGCAACATTGTTCCGCCCGACGTCGAAAGCGTCCACCTGATCGCGGTATGCGGGACCGGCATGGGTGCTCTGGCCTGCCTGCTCAAGGCATCCGGCCTCCGCGTGACCGGATCCGACCGCAACATCTACCCGCCCATGTCGCATTTTTTAGCGGCCGAAGGCATCCCCATCCACAAGGGGTTCGACCCGGCCCATCTTCACCACCGCCCGGACCTGGTGGTGGTGGGCAATGCCGTTTCACGGGACAACCCGGAAGTGGTTGAATTGCACCGGCTGGGCCTGGCCTTCTGTTCCATGCCGCAGGCGCTCAACGCTTTCGTGGCCCGCGGAAAAAAGGCCCTGCTGGTTGCCGGCACCCACGGTAAAACCACGACGGCCGCCATTCTGGCCTGGCTGCTGCAGACAGCCGGCATGGACATCAGTTTTTTCATCGGCGGCATCCTGGAAAATTTCCAAAGCAACCACCGTCTGGGGCGGGGGAACTACATCGTCATCGAAGGCGACGAATACGACACGGCCTATTTCGACAAAGGACCCAAGTTTCTGCACTACCAGCCGCTTTTAACCATCCTGACCGGCGTCGAGTTCGATCACGCCGACATCTTTACGGATTTCACGCACGTCCAGCGCACCTTCAACACCTTTGTGCAAGGATTGCGCGCCGACAGCACGCTCATCAGCTGCGCCGACGACCCCGTGGTCCGACGGCTGAGCGCCGCATCCCCCGCCCGCTGCGAATCGTATGGAAACAGCGCAACCGCCCTGTGGCGATTGGACGGCATCCGCATTGAACCGCCCTGGTCGTTTTTCAGTGTTTTGCACAACGGCCGCCGCCTGGGTGAATTCAAAACCCTCCTCAAGGGCGTTCACAACCTCGGCAACGCCCTGGCGGCCATCGCCGCGGCGCTTGACCTGGGCGCACCGCTTCCCGCCCTGCAGTCGGCCCTGCCGGCTTTCACGGGGGTCAAACGGCGGCAGGAAATCCGGGGTGTGAGAAACGGCATCACGGTGTTCGACGACTTCGCCCACCACCCGACGGCCGTTAAAAAAACCATCCAGGGCGTACGCCGCTTCGTCGAAAAAGGCCGCCTGATCGCCGTGTTTGAGCCGCGCACCAACACCAGCATGCGCGCTGTTTTCCAGTCCGTCTATCCGTCCGCCTTTGCAGACGCCGACTTGATTCTGATCCGGGAGCCGCCGCTGCTGGAAAAAATTCCGCCGCAGGAGCGCTTTTCCTCCCCCCGCCTGGTCGATGATTTGACCGCCATGGGGAAAAACGCCGTTTACTTTGAAAACACCGAGGCCATCATCGACTATCTGAGCCAAAACGCCGTTTGCGGCGATGCGGTTCTGATCATGTCCAACGGCGGCTTCGACGACATCCACGAACGGCTGCTTAAGCGGCTGTAATCGTCTTTTAGCGCCGGAGGCAGAAAGATCCCCATGGCAGCCTTTAAAAACGTGATGGAAATATTCAAGCTGCTGGACAAATCCAACTGCCGGCGCTGCAACGAGCCCACCTGTCTGGCATTCGCCGCCGCCGTGTTTCAGGGGCGGCGCCGCCTCGCCGAATGCCCCCGCCTGGACCCCGCCCTGGTCGAACGCTGCAGCGGACGCGCCCCCCACACACCCAGCCCGGAAGCGGATTTTGACCAGACCATCGCCCCGCTGCGGCGGCGGCTGAAGACGGTCGATCTGAAAACCGCGGCCCGCCGGTGCGGCGGCCGCTATGACCACGGCCGCCTGATCCTGAAAGTGATGGGCAAAGACGTCGGCATTGATGCGAACGGCCGTTTCTACACCGACCTTCACGTACACACCTGGCTGGCGGTGCCGCTATTGAACTACATCATCGACGGAGAAGGGCGCCCGGTTTCAGGCCGCTGGGTGCCGTTCCGCGAACTGCCGGGCGGACAAAGCTGGGAAGGCATGTTCCGCCAGCGCTGTGAAAAGCCGCTGAAAGCGGTGGCCGACACCTGCACCGATCTGTTCGCGGACATGGTGGCGCTCTTCGGCGGCAGCCGGACACAAAAAGGGTGTGATGCAGACATCGGCGTGGCCCTTTATCCCCTGCCCAAAGTGCCGCTTCTGGTGTGCTACTGGCGGCCGGAGGATGACCTTGACGCCGACCTGCACATCTTTTTCGACGACAGCGCCGCCGCCAATCTCGACATCGCGTCGGTCTATTCCCTGGCCGCCGGCCTGACATTGATGTTTGAAAAACTGGCGCAGCGCCACGGGGGGTGAAGGAAAACAATTTTGAATTTTGAATTTTGAATTGGGAAATGGTTGAAGCGTCGAATAGTTGAATGGTTAAATGGTTAAATGGGAAAGCTGCTGTTGCAGTTCCAAATCAATCAATCGACCCGTCAACGAACCCTCGACCCCTTGAATCCTTAAAAAATGAAATCTCAGACAAGGTGCGGTAGCCCCCATATAACCCTACACATGCGCGGCGGCTGGGCTTGATTCGTCATCCCGGCGCACGCCGGGATCCAGAAAAGGCGCCGACACGTGGTACAGAGCCGGGTTGGATGTTCTGCCGGCGCAAAAAACGATGAAGAACGAAGCACGCGCACGTGTACGAAGAACCCAACCAACCCAATAAACCCAACAAACCCAATAAACCGGGCTTACAACTCCTCCAGGAAGGATCGAAATTCGTCCAATTCGGCGGGCAGCGTACGGGCGGCGTCCTTTAAACAGGCGGTCAGGTAGTCCAGTTTTTTCCAGTCATAATCCAGCTCGAAATAATAGCGCTTGAAATGGCGAAAGCGCATCAGCTCGAGCAGATTTTTGTAAGTCGTCTGTGAAATGACCGCCGGGCGTATGCCCGGAATGCGCAGGATCATTTTGTCCAGCAAATCCGAATGCCATTTTTTTTGCTGCAGACTGTTTTCAAAATATTGGGAAATGCGGAAAAACAGCGTTTCCAGACACGTGTAGAAGTTTTCCAGGATTTGCGCCGTCATCATGGCCGTTGCTCTGGTTTTGCCGAGCGTCGCCAGCTCATTCTCCTCAACTTGTTGCTGAAAAACCCGCAAATCGCTGATAAGCGCTGTTGTTTTCTCAATCTCCGCTATTAATACGGCCTCATTTTTTTTCATAGACAATTTTCCCTTTGGATCGAATGCTTTGGGCGTGCAGCGGATGAATGGTTTCCATCATGACGATGTCCACCGGAAAATCAGTGAGACGGTCGGCATCATCCAGCAGGGCGAAAAATGTCTGCGGATCAGTGATGCCTTCCACGGCGATGTCGATGTCCGAATAGGATCGGAAGCGTCCTTCGTCCATCAGAGAGCCCCATTGGTAAATGCGTCCCGGCTGATATTTTTCAATAATCATCGCAACGATGCGCTGAAAGTCCTTTCCGGCTTTTGCCAGAAGATCGCTGCGCCGCCTGTTCAACCGTTTCTGTTTGCGCGCCTGAAAAGCACGCATCTTCTGCAGCTCGGATGGTGTCAGACCGGTTGTCATAAATTTTCATACCCTTCCGCGCACAACAACGCATGATAGAATATTATGTTTCTGAAATATCAGCGTTGTCCTTTAAAAACAATATATGAAAATTTATATCACCACTTGATCACCACCACGGCCGCCCCCAGGGCCAGGGCCGAACCCATCCCCAGCAGGCCGTGGCGGTGATCGGTGGCGGCGATGAGGGCTTCGGCCGCCAAAGCGACCGCCCCCAGTGTTCCCAGGGCGATGTGCAGGTTGGGGCCGGTGACGCCCTCGTCCGGATCGAACATGTCCCCGTAGTGGGCGTAGCCCCCGGCGGCGGTGGCCAGGGCCAGCGTGCCGGCGCCCAGGCCCGCGTAGTGGTGCAGGGGGCTGTCGGATCCGGTGCCTGCGGCGACGGCGGCCAGCAGCAGGGTGCCGTATCCCAAAATTTGATGAAGCCGGCCGCCGCTGCCCCCGGACGGCGGCATCGCGGGGGGCTCCAGGCCGGGGATGATGCCTTCCGATCGGAACCACTCCGGATCAGGACCGAAGGGCGGCGGCAGCAGCGCTGTTCCGGCCCGGCTCTGCGCCGGCAGCGCCAGCACCAGAACGACCAGCACCGCAATCAGGCAGGGGCCGGTTCGGCCGGCGGGCCGCCTGTCTTTTTTCATCTGAAAGCGTAGCCGATGCCCACCAGGCCGTGGACGGCGAAGTTGGGAACGGTGGCGGTTCCGTCGGCGATGGGGATGACGGCATAGGCGGCGGTGAATTTGCCCTCAAAGGACAACAGCCAGTTGCCGGCGAAGGAAAAGCGCTTTTCCAGGGCCAGCTGACCGCCGGCACCGCTGATGTAAAAACCGTTGAGTCCGCCGTCGTCCTCATTGCGTTCGCCGCGCACCTTGGTCTCAGGGTGGGTCATGATAAAACCGGCGCCCACCCGGCCGATGAGGCCGTGGCGCCGCAGCGCGTAGTTGAGCATGTTGTAGTTGTAGCCGTGGGAAATGGAAAACTTCTGCACCGCGTCCGGTTTGTTTTTGAGGTACAGCTTCTGGTGCAGGGATTCGAATTCCCAGGCGTGGTCGTTTTTCCATTTGCCGATGCGCAGATCGTAGTACGGCGCCTGGGTGGCCCAGGCACGCGTTTCCCACTCAGCCGAAAAATCGATGTCCTCTTCGCCGTCCTGTTCAATGATCAGCCGGGACGGAAAACTGTAGGAGGATCCCGTCGCCACCTGAAAAACCCACTCCGCACACCCCGTCCCCGGCACCGCCGCAATGATAAGGGCCAGCAGGATCTGGCGCAGTTTGAAGCAGTTGCTCATCCGTGTACACCTTTCCGGCGGACGTCCCGCCATTGACGCGTTCGGGTTGAACCGTCACCATCTCATCGCCAGGCTCATACCATAGCTGCCGGGCCTGATCAAGCAGCCCACCTGCATGCCGTCCGGCAGCGGCCGGGTAAGAACATAGGTGCCGAGGGTGCCGATGAAAGCACCGGCCAGCACATCCTCCAGGTAGTGGTCCTCCGACTGGATGCGGCTGTAGCCCACGAATGCCGCGGCGGCATAGGCCGGCAGACCGCAGGCCCACCCGTAGCGGCGCTGAATGAAGGACGCCCCGTTGAAGGCGGCGGCCGCGTGGCCCGACGGAAAAGACATGTCGCCGCCGTTGGGACGTTCTTTGTCAACGGACAGCTTCAGGGCATAGGTCAACCCCATGGCGGCGGTGAAGCCGGCGGCGAACTGCGCCCTGCCGCCGGCGTCTTCCAGCATTACGGTCATGGTCAGCGCCGCCGCCGGCAGGGCAATCTGCAGCCCGTCGCCGATCAGGGTCTGCGTCTCATCCTCCGCCAGCACGCCGGCCGGCGGCAGACACCACAGCAGCAGCGCCAGCGCCGCCAGCCGCCGGCATGCCGCACCGCGGCCCCCTTTGCGGTCAGTCCGCACGGCGGACGATCCTTCCGTCGGACAGCCACAGAACATGGTCGCTCATGTCGATAATGCGCTGATCGTGGGTGGAAAAAAGAACAGTGGTGTCCAGCTGCCGGTTGAGCCGCTTGAGAAGCTTCAGCACCGCGGCCCCGCTCCCGGAGTCCAGGTTGGCCGTGGGCTCGTCCGCCAGCACCAGATCCGGCGCGTGGACCACGGCGCGGGCGATGGCGATGCGCTGCTGTTCACCGCCGGACAACAGGTGCGGCATACGGTCCCGCTTGTCTGCCAGGCCCACCGCGGCGAGGGCCTCGGCCGCCTTCTGCCGCCGCTGCCGGCTGCCGGTCAGTATCAGGGGGATTTCCACGTTTTCGAACGCCGTCAGGGTGGGGATCAGATTGTTGCCCTGAAAGACAAACCCCACCCGGTGCCGACGATAATGGGCCAGTTCGCGCTCCCCAAGGGTGTCCAGCCGCAGGTCGCCCATCCGGATCCGGCCGCCGGTGGGCGTTTCCAGGCCGCCGATGAGGTTGAAAAGCGTGGTTTTGCCGGAACCCGAAGCACCGGCGATGGTGCGAAAGGCCCCGCCGGGTATGACGAGCGAAACCTCCTGGATGGCCGCAACCGGTACGCGGCCTGTTTGAAAGACTTTGGAGACCGTTTCCAGCACAATCGCCTGCGCGCTCATGAAAACCTCAGGGTCTCCGCCGCCGTCTTTTTGGCGGCGATGCGGGCGGGCAGGAAGGAGGACATGAAAGAGACCCCCACGACCAGCAGCGCGGGCCAGTAAAGAGCGGGCGCCGTCACCCGCGGGAACACCTGTCCGCTGACCACAAAATAGCGATTGTGCGATGTAAAACTGCTGAAGTCGATGCCGATGAGCGCCGTCAGCTGCGTCAGGACGTATCCCACCGCAAGGCCCGTCAGCCCGGCGGCCAGGCAGACGATAAAACTCTCGCAGAAAATCATCCCCACCAGCTCGCGTGAGGTAACCCCCATGGCCTTGAGGATGCCGAATTCCCGGAAGCGCTCCACGATGGTCAGCACAAAGCTGTTGCTGATGCCGAAGCCCACCAGAATGAAAACAAACACCATGATGATGCGCATCGAAGTGCGGTTCAGCCGGATGAGCTGGACCAGGTCCGGCATGAGCTGCTCCCACGTCTTGAGGACCGCCTTCTCCGGCAGGTGGCGCCGCATGTCGGCCGGCGGGGGGCGCATGCCGGTTGCGGCTGCATAAAAAACAGCGATTTCGGCCGCACAGCCGTTCAAAACGCCGGCGTCGACCGCCTGCACCGGCAGGTAGCCGATGGTGTTGTCAAAGTAGTCGATGTCGGTCTGAAAGATGCCGCTGACAGTGAACAGGCCCACTGCACGCCCCGTGCCGTCCATCACCGACATCTGCTGTCCCGGCCGCACCGCCAGCTGCCGGGCCAGGGCCCGGCCGATCAGCGCTTCCGCCTGATCCGCCGACGGATAGCGGCCGTCGGTGATGCGCCGGGCGATGGCCGTCACGTCCGCCTCTTTGCCGGGGTCGACCACGTAAAAGACCGCCGGGGCCGCGGCGCCGCCATGGGCGGCCAGGGCCGGCAGGCGGCGGCGCACCAGTGCGTGGCGCACATGCGCTGCCGTTTCCAGCGCCGCGGCGGCGTCTTTCAGGCCGCGGGTGCCCGCCGGCACCTCCACGAAAGCATTGCCATAGTGCAGACGGGTGGTGTTGAGCACCATGGTATCGTTGATACCCACGGTCAGGGCCTGGAGAAACACCAGCACGGCCGTGCCCAGCACAATGAAGCTGCCGGTGGCCAGCGTCTTGCGCCGGTGGCGCAGCACAAAGCGCAGCGCCATGGTGGGCCACATGCCGAAGGCCGCGGATGTCATGCCGGTATCCGTATTCCCGCCAGACGATCGGGGTCTTGAAACAGCTGCACCAGAATGTCAACAAAGGTATCGCGCGCCGCCCCGGAAAGGGGCAGTCTGCACGCCGCGAGAAGATCCAGGGCCTCGTGAAGAACGGCCAGCGCGCGCTGCATGGCCTGTGCGGCGCTTTCTGGAAAACGCTCGTAAAGCGCGACGCGGCGGATGAGATCCGGGGACATGTCCTCCGTACGCAGCGCGGCCAACCGCCGCTGCTCGTCCGACATCCCGCCGTGGACGATGGTGGACGCCAGGTAGTTGTGTTTGCGGTAAAAGAGATCCATGCCCAGGTCGCTGATGTCGTCAAGAATCTGGCACCCGATGCCGAAGCGGATCAAGCCCTGCCGCGCCAGCTGCACGCGTTGGTCGGACAGCTGCAGGTGTCCCAGCTTCAACGGCGCGGACAGGGGCGCGGCAAAGAGCGCGCCGGTTTTGAGACGGTGGACCGACTGCAGTATTTCCTCGGGCGACAGCGTCTCCGCGACCCCGTTTTCCTCTTCCGCCTCCTCCCGGCCGCTTTCCGATATGGCGGCCAGAGAGACGTTCAGCAGCGGCGTGATGTCATCGGCGGTGATCAGACCGGCGTCAAGCGCGTCCATGAGCAGGGAAAAAAAGATGCGGTCGGTAAGCAGCAGGGTGTGCACCGATTTAAAAACATAGGCATCCTGCGGCAGATCGGTCGAAATCAGCTCCTTTAATTCGTGGTCCAGCAGATTGTCGCAGGCCGTCACCCAGGAACGCAGGCAGTGGTTGATGCGGGCATAGAAGCGGCGTTGTTCGGCAGATAGACCCAACGTGTGAAAAACAGCGATGAACAGCACGCTGAAGTAATTGTGCCGCAGGGTTTTCCAGGCCGCGGGAATCGGTCTGGCGGCCACACCGGACTCCCGCAGCAGTTCACGGGCTTTCAGCCAGAAGTCCTTCAACACCGCCTGCTGCTCCTCAAGGCAGGTTTTGAAGAGTTTGACACTCAGCAAATAGTTGAAATCGCTCATTTGTCAATCTTGTCCCGGGGGAAGAAAACATAGCTGGTGGTCGACGGACGCAGATTGGACCATAAACCAAACCCGCCGTTCAAATCAAGAGCGGAAGTTGCCCTCGGGGTTCAGATGTGATATAGGGCCGGACTATTCTGCAGAAAATGTCACGGCCGGCATGGACCGGCGGGAGGAAGCAAATGCGCAGCATCATCAGGACGGCGTTCATCATTCTGCTCGTGGCGGCCGGCGGCGCGCTGACCTGCAGTGCCATGAAAAAAGAGCATCTTGACACCGCCAAACCCTTTTTGAGCATTCAGCTGGTCTACAATTACGACGTCTATCAGCGGCCCCTGTTTTTCCTGCCCAAGGGCAAACCCAGCTTCGGCATTTGGATCCGGGAGCCCCAGACCGGCTATTACGAATCCATTTTCGTCACCCGCAAGGCCGGTAAAAACGAATGGAACTTCGCCAAACAGCGGCCGGAGTCGATTCCCGTGTGGTACGGCATTCAGCAGCAGGAAAAGGGGCGTGAGGCCTTTGACCTGGACGCCATATCCGGCGCCACCCCCGAAGGGGACACGGCCACCATCTACTGGCAGATACCCGACCGTCTGATCGGCCGACAGTTGGAAATCTATCTCGAGGCCAACAACTCCTTTGATTTCAATCAGTACTACAGCCGCAAGAAAGGCGCCCCCGGCTACAGCGGCGCCAACGGACAGCCATCCCTTGTGTGGAAGGCCACGCTCGATCTGGCCCGGCCGCTGCAGCAGCCCGTTTTCCCCGAACCCATCGGCCACGGCGACCTGTTCGGCGAAAGCCACCGCATATTTCCGGACCTTTCCCGGATCACCAGCGCCATGCTGACCTTTCACGAAATCAAGATCGGTTTTCACCAGCCCTGAGCATGCCGTTTTTGTACTTGACCTGAAAGCTCTTTCTGGTTAACCTTTCATTTTTTGAAGGGTAACGAGACATGACATCCACCACGGGGCGCATCTTTTCCATTTTACGGCAGCGGCAAAACACGGTGATGTCCGGCGAAGCCGTTTCCGCGGCGCTGGGCATCTCCCGCGTGGCCGTTTGGAAGCAGGTGAAAAAGCTGCAAACCATGGGCTGCCGCATCCAGGCCGGCCCGGGCGGATACCGCCTGCTGGCCGAAACCGACCACCCCTTTCCCTGGACCTTTCCGGAGCGCGAGGACCGCATTCACTATTTCCCGACCCTGCCTTCCACCATGGAAAAAGCCCGCGACATGGCCCGCAAAGGCTGCGACGCCTATTCGGTGGTGATCGCCGAAGCGCAGACCAACGGACGCGGACGGCTGGAGCGCACCTGGCTTTCGCCGGCGGGGGGACTTTATTTCACCATCGTGCTCCGGCCCGCCGTCCCGCCGCTGCTGAGCTCCCGGATCACGTTTGCAGCCGCGCTCGTTCTGGCGCAGACCCTGCACACCGTCTTCGGCATCGATGCCCGGCTCAAGTGGCCCAACGACGTTCTGGTGAACGACCGGAAAGTTTCGGGCATGCTTTCGGAGCTGGAGGCCGAAAGCGACCGGGTGCGCTTCATCAACATCGGCATCGGCATCAACGTCAACAACGCCCCCCCGGCCGACCTGCCCGCGGCGACGTCGGTCAGGGCCCTGACGGGGAAAAATGCGTCGCGGCGCGCCTTTCTGGCCGCCTACCTGGACGCGCTGGAAAGCCGTTTGGAAAGCGGCGATCTCAAAAACGTCATGCAGGAGTGGAAATCGCGGACCGTGACGCTGGGACGGCCGGTGACGATCCGCACCAGCCGGCGCACGACCCGCGGCAAGGCCGTGGACATCGACGAAAACGGTGCCTTGATTGTGGAAAAAACAGACGGTTCCCGGGAAAAAATCGTCTACGGCGACTGTTTTCACGACCCTACGGGGAAACGATGAACGCCAACGACCCGCTGCGGATGACCGCGGTGACCGCCATGTTCGCCGCCCTGACAGCCGTGGGCGCTTACATCGCCCTTCCCGTGGGGCCGGTGCCGGTGGTGCTGCAGAACCTGTTCGTGTATCTCATGGGGCTGACGCTGGCACCCAAATGGGGGCTTGCCGGCATCGGCGCCTATCTTATGGCCGGCGCCGCCGGGCTGCCTGTATTTGCCGGCGGCCGGGGCGGCATCGGCCATCTGATCGGTCCCACCGGCGGCTACCTGGTCGGATACCTGCCCGCGGTTTACGTCATGGGCCTGATCAGCACCCGCGGCCGCCGGCATCCGGCGGCGGACATTGCCGCCCTCGCGGCCGGCACCCTGCTGATCTACACACCGGGAGTGGCCTGGCTGATGCACATCACCGGCATGACCCTGCGGCACTCTCTTGTGGTGGGGATGCTGCCGTTTCTGATCGGCGACATCTTGAAAACGGCGGCGGCCTTTGCCCTGGCCAAAACCCTGCGGCCGGTGCTGGATCATGGCTAACCCCGCCCCTGCCGGCCGCAGCGCACCGCTGATTCAAATCGACGGGCTGAGCCACCGCTTTGCGGACGGCCGCACCGGTCTTATGGATGTCAACCTGCGCATCTATCCCGGCGAAACCGTGGTCATCGCAGGTGCCAACGGATCCGGCAAGACCACCCTGCTGCGCCACTTGAACGGCCTGCTGCGTCCGACGGCCGGCGGCGTGCGCCTGAGCGGATTCCGGGTTTCACGCCATCCCGCGCGTGCGCGGCGCCTGGTGGGCATGGTGTTCCAGGATGCCGACAGCCAGATCGTGGGCGAAACCGTGTGGGAGGATGCGGCTTTCGGGCCCCGCAACCTCAAAATGCCGCCCGCACAGATCGAGCGGCGCGTACGCGCCATTCTCGACAGCCTCGGCCTCGCCCCTTTGGCGGACCGCCCGCCGCACCTTTTGTCGGGCGGCGAGAAACGGCGTCTGGCCCTGGCGGGCGTGCTGGTCATGGATCCCGTGGTGGTCGCTTTTGACGAGCCCTTTGCCGGCCTGGACTATCCCGGCGCCAACCGCCTGCTGCAGGAATTCGCGCGGCTTAAGAAAAACGGGCGCACGCTGGTGATCACCACGCATGAACTGGAGCGTATCGTCGATCTGGCCGATCGTCTGGTGCTGATGGAAAACGGCCGCATTGTGCGCAGCGGCCCGCCGGCGGAGGTTTTGCCGGACGTGGAAGCCTTCGGCGTGCGCCTGCCCTATCCCTTGCGCACGCGGGCCGAAAAGGATCCTTATCCGTGAGATCGTTTTATCTGCGCTGCGGACAGCCCCGGCGGCGGCTGGATGCCCGGCTGAAGCTGGTGCTGATGACGGCCGTCGGCGCGGCCGCAATGACGCTGTCCGCCCCCGGCCTGTCCGCCCTCACAGGACTTTTGGCGGCGGCGGCGGTGTACACCCGGCTGCCCATCGCCGGCCTTGTGCGCGAAAGCCGTTTCTTCGCACTGCTGCTGGTGCTTGTCTTTGCGGCGCGCGCCCTCTCGACCCCGGGCGAGGTCTTGTTCGGTGCGTCCTTTGTTTCCTTCACCCGGCAGGGAATTTACGAGGGCGCCCTGATCTGCTGGCGCCTGATCCTGATGGTGACCGCAGGCATCATGTTCACCGCCGCCACGCCTTTGGCCGACACCAAAGCCGCCATCGAGTGGTTTCTGACGCCGGTACCGGGGATCCCCCAGAAGCGCATCGCCGTCCTCATCGGCCTGATCGTGCGCTTTGTCCCGGTCATTCTGTTCAAAGCCGGGGAAATTTCCCGGGCCCAGCACGCCCGCTGCATCGCCAACCGCAAAAACCCGCTCTATCGTCTGAAAACACTGAGCCTGCCTCTTTTGCGCATCGTTTTCACGGACGCCCAGCGTCTGGCGGACGCCATGACGGCCAGGGGCTATTCCGACATGGATGCCGATTGACAGCCCCCCACCCCTATAGTAAAGCCCCTTTTATGAAAATTATCATCATCGGCGCCGGGGAGGTCGGCTACCACATCGCCGGCCGCCTGGCCCTTGAAAACAAAGACGTGGTGGTTGTGGACCGCAACATGGACTCCGTGCGGCGGGTGGCGGATCATCTCGATGTGCAGACGATCCACGGCTCCGGCAGCAGCCCGGTCATCCTGGAACAGGCCGGCATACGGGAGGCCGAAATCCTGCTGGCGGTGACCGACAGCGACGAAGCCAATCTGGTGGCCTGTCTGATGGCCAACATCCTGTCCCCCGGCACCAAGAAGCTGGCGCGCATCCGCGGGGCCGAATACGATGCCTACCACGATCAGTTCCGCGACAAGCCGCCGCACATCGACACCATCATCAATCCCGAAATCGAGGTCGTCAAAACCATCGACCGCCTGCTGCGCCTGCCCGGGGCGGTGGATGCCGGCGAATTCGAAAACGGAAAAATCATTTTCGTCGGTGTGCGGCTCGACGAAACAGCACGGCTGATCAACTACCGGCTGTCGGAAATATCCATGATGGCGGACGTCGACCGTCTGCTGATCGTCGCCATCGTACGTGATGAGGAGCTGATCATCCCGCGGGGGGACGATCACCTTCAGCCCAACGACCTGGTCTATTTCATCAGCGAAGAAAGCCGGCTGATGGAAAACCTGATCGCTTTTGAAAAACACGTCGAACCCCTCAAACGGGTGCTGATCGTGGGCGGCGGCCGCATCGGCCTCCGCCTGGCGCGCCTGCTGGAGGAGCGTTCCATCAGCACCCGCATCATCGAGCGCGACCCGGAGCGCTGCACGGTTTTGGCCGAATCCCTGAGCCGGGCCGTGGTGCTTTGCGGCGACGGCTCCGACCAGGATCTGTTGAGCGAAGAAAACATCCACAACATGGATGCGGTGGTCACCCTGACCAACGACGAAGAAACCAACGTGCTGGTGTCGCTGTTAGGACGCCGCATGGGCGCCCGCAAGGCGATTACCAAAATCAGCCGCTTCAACTATTTCCCGCTCATGGCGTCCATTGGCGTGGAGCAGATCGTCAGCAGCCGCCTTTCGGCCATCAACACGATCCTGCAGCACATCCGCCGCGGCAAGGTGCTGTCGGCCATGTCCCTCAAAGGCGAGCAGGCCGAGGTGCTGGAGGCCGAGGCCCTGGAAACCTCCGCCATCGTCGG
>Ga0180429_10001597_pt1 | contig 19150 bp, 16 predicted proteins | sample SS_ome_FD_132428 | JGI IMG/M metagenome (GOLD analysis project Ga0180429, IMG submission 132428) | Hypersaline lake sediment archaeal communities from the Salton Sea, California, USA - SS_1_S_1 metaG | ecosystem: Environmental > Aquatic > Non-marine Saline and Alkaline > Hypersaline > Sediment ...
ACGGAGGAGAGCAGCTTGTTGTCGATCAGGCGCTCGAGCGCGTCGCGCCGCATCTTGAAGATCTCGGCCGGCGGTGCGCCGGCCGCGCGCATGCGCTCCTCGACGCCGCGAGAGATCTCCATCACCTCGGAGGCCAGGACGATCTCGTCGCCCACCTGCGCGGCGATGCCCTCGACGAGCTGCTCCGCAGCGAAGCCCGCCGAGGTCGTCCCGAAGAGGACGGACAGGAGCAAGGCCCCGCATCGCGCGGCGGCGCCGCGAAGCGAGCGAGTGGAATGCATCGGACGAGCTTGGGAGCGCAAGGGACCTCCGGGGCGCGGCCCCGGGGCCGCGTCAGCACCGGATGGTAGCGATGCTCCCGGGGGTCGTCTGGTTCGCGGTGGGCTGCGAACCCCGGGTCGGCCATCGGGAGGGGTCGACGACGTCCGCCTCGAGGGTCGGGAGTGCCTCGACCAGCTGGGCGAGCGCGGCGACGTCGATCCGCTCGTCGGACCAGTCGGCGAGCAGCTCCGCCAGCTGGCACTCGGTCTCGCAGCCGATGATCGGGTGCGCGCCGGGCAGGAGCTCCCGCGCGAAGGCGAGGAAGAGCGCTCGGGGCGTCACGTCGAGGCGGCTCGCAGCCGCGTGGATCGTCCCGAGAGCCTCCGCGGCCGGCGCGAGGAAGGCCGGCAGCGTCGTCGGGTCGAGGTGGGCGACGCCCTGGAGGAAGACGCTGCGGACGTAGATCGTCCGGCCGAGCTCCCGGGCCCTGGGAAAGAATCCCTGTCGCACGAGGCGCAGATCGAGCAGGCTCGAGGCGACCTGGAGGACCTCGACGTCGGGGTCGTCGAGCGCGGCCCACGCCTCCTCGGGCGTTCCTGCGGAGACCCCGAGCTGGCCGATCCGGCCCGCGTCACGTTCCGCGAGGAGCGTGCGCCAGAGCTTGCCGCCGCAGGCGTGACGGTGGGCGAAGCGGTGGAGGAGCACGACCGGGAGCGCATCCCGTCCGAGGGCGGTGCGGCTCTCGGTCAGGCTGTCGGAAACGCGTTCGAGGCAGTCGGCGATGCCGATCCCGGGCTCGTGCACGTCCGGCGCGAGCTTCGTGATCACGCGCCAGCCCTCGCTCGAGGGCGCGTCGCGGAGGGCGCGACCGATGCGCGTTTCGCTCTCCGCGTAGGCGCGCGCCGTGTCGATCGCAAGCACGCCGGCCTCGCGGGCGCGGGCCAGCATGGCGTCGAGGGCCTCGTCGCCCGGCGGCCCCACGCGGTTCGCGATGCCGTACGGCATGCCCCACTGGGCGCTGCCGAGGGTGAGCCTACGGGGATCGCGGGCGCGCATCCCCTGCCAGGTCGTGAGGTCCATGGTCACCAGGAAGTCCATCCTCCGTCCACGACGAGGTCGTGTCCGGTTACGTAGCTGGCGAGAGGGGAGAGAAGGAACGCGACGGGTCCGGCGATCTCGTGGGCTTCGCCGACCCGGCCGAGCGGGACGCGCGCTTCGAGCTGGGCGACGAACGATCCCTCGCGCTGCACGGACGGCGTCGGGAAGGGGCCCGGGCTCACGCTGTTCACGCGGATGCCGTCCCCCGCGTAGTGGCACGCCGCATAGCGGGTGAACTGGACGACGCCAGCCTTCGCCGCGCCGTAGGCGGGCGGGCTGTGAAAGCCCGGATGCGCCGCGTAGGTCGCGGGCTGAGGCGAGACGAGCCCGTACATCGACGACACGTTCACGATCGCCCCGCCCTGCCCTCGCATCCGGTCGGCCGCGGCCTCGGTCGCCAGGATCACGTCGGAAAGGGTCGATTCGAGCGTGTTCTCGACGGCCTCGCGTTGCAGGCGGTCGAGCGTGACCGGACCGCCCCGCGAATGCGCCGCGACGCCGCAGGCGTTGTTGACCCAGCCGCGGACGCAGCCGGCCTCCTTGTCGATCCGGTCGAGGACGCGCGTGAGGTCCTCGTCTCGATGCTGATCGGCGATCTCGACGTGGACGTGGCCGGTCAGGTCGCACGCGAGCTCGCGCGTCTCTTCCAGCGGCTCGCGTCGGCGGCCGAAGGCGACGACCTCCGCGCCGGCGGCGGCGAGGCCCAGGGCGATTGCGCGACCGAGGTGCGTTCCTCCGCCGCTCACTCCGATTCCGAGCCCGGTCAGCGCGTCGTTCGCGAGGACGGAATGCATCGACGTCATCCCTCCTCCGGCTTCTTCTGCTCGACGTGTCGGTTCATCGCCGTGATCTCGGGATGGCGATCGAGCCGCTCGACCATCGCCGGGTAGTCGATCGTCGCCGCGTCGCTGCCGAAGAGCCGGAAGGCGCTTCGCGCCATCGCGAGGTCTTCGTAGGTGTCCACGGTCCAGCGCCAGTCCGGCCGATCCGGCCAGTCGAGGGGCGTCGGAACTGCGTGGAGATGGGCGTTCGCATCGAGCCACGACGTGACGTGGACGCGGTGGTGCGGCGCGCTCGGCGGGATCTCGCGGTCGGCGACGACCAGCGCATCGCGCCGCACGAGCTCGACGCCGTAGCCGACGGGCAGCCGGGGCGTCGGCTGCGCGCCTGCTTCGTCCTCGAGAACGAGGCCGCCGTGGAGCTTCAGCAGGTCCGCCTGCTTCGCGCAGGCGCTCCCGTCGCGGGCGTCGACCAGGAGATCGACGCAGCGCGCGTCGAGGAAGGGATTGTCGGCGGTGACCCGGACGAGCCAGTCGGCGCCGGTCTCCTCGCCGATCGCCAGGAAGCGGGAGAGGACCTGGCTCGGGTGGCCCCGGAAGACGCGGAGGCCGAGCTCGAAGCCCCAGGCCTCGGTCACGTCGTCGACGGGGGCGTCGCTCGTCGCGAGCCACCACTCGTCGACCCGCGCAGCGCGGAGCCGGTCCGCGATCAGGCCGAGGATGGGGCGTCCCTGGAGCGGCGCGAGGATCTTCCCCGGGAGCCGCTCGGAGCCCATGCGCGCCTGGATGATGCCGATCGTTCCGCCCAATTCCGTTCTGCCCCCTGGCGGAGGGACTCCGCGCCGGCTCGCGCCGGCGTCGAGTATTCCGCCGCGGTCTGATCGGCAGATCACCGGCAGAAGCTGTGCACTTTCGTGCCGAGGAGTCTGAGATCGATCTGAGGGCAACGAGAGATTTAATGAGAAATAAATCAATATGGGGTGCCGGCCGTCCGTAGCTCGAGTGATCCCGGTCCGTTCGTCCGTCTCCATTAATGAGTATTACGTCAGAAAAGGAGCCGTGTCGGATTCGACCCGGAGCGGTTCGTCGAGACTCCAACCGATCGAAAATGAGGAATCAATCGTTTAGAATCGCACGATGCCGAGGCCGCGAATCGAAGACGCGAGGGATCGCCTGCTCGCCGCCGGGCTGAGCCTGTTCGCGCGCCGGGGCACCGAGCGCGTGAATACGAACGCGATCGCAAAACGGGCCCGCCTGGCCGTCGGCACCTTCTACACCCACTTCCCCGACAAGCACGCCCTCCTCCGGGAGATCCAGAACCGGACCGTCGCCGCGCTGCGCGCAGCTCGGGTCGAGGCCACGCGTGGTGCAGGGACGGATCCGGAGGCCCAGGTCCGGGCCTCGGCCGGTGCGGCCGTCACCTTCGCGGAGAGCCACGCCCAGGCCTACCGCGTGACCTTCGGCCGGGAGCGCGCCGGGGCCGCGGCCCATGGACCGGTCGTGTCCGAGTCGACGCGTCCGACCGCGGACGGCCTTCGCCGCCTCCAGAACGCCGGTCGCCTCGAACCCGACCTCGATCCGGAGCTCGCCGCGCGGGCGTATCTGGCGATGGAGGTCGGCACGATCCTGTGGTGGCTCGACGATCCATCGCGAGCGCGCCGGGACGGGATCGTCGAGACGCTCGTGCGTCTCCACCCGGCGCAGGCCGCGCGCCTTCGCTGAAGCGCGCGCCCGCCGCTCCGCCTCCGCGAAGCGGTCCGCGGTCCAGGGCTACGCCGCCGAAAGCTGCCCGAGTAGCTGCCGCGTCGCATCGAAGAGCGCTGGCGGTCCGCCCTCGGGCCCCGGCGCCTTCGCGACGATCTTCTGATCGGGCGTGACCCGCAGGCCGGAACGGGCGTGGGTCAGCAGCTGAATCAGCCGGTCCGGATCGATCCGGCTCTGCGCGGCGGCCTGCAGAACGAGCTCGCCGCGTTGGGTCTCGATCCGCAGGATGCCGAGGCGGCGCGCGAGGATCTTCAGCCGGATCACCTCGAGCAGGTTCTCGGCCTCGGAAGGCATCCGCCCGTAGCGATCGAGCAGCTCGTCCCGGATCAGCGCCACCTCGTTCTCGTCCCGCGCCGATGACAACCGCTTGTAGAAGACCAGCCGCTGCGACACGTCGGCGACATAGTCCTCGGGGAGCCGTCCGACGACCGGCAGCTTGATCTCGGGATCGAGCCACTCTTCGTGGGCCGTACCGCGCAGCTCGTCGATCGTCTCCTCGAGCATCTCCATGTAGGTCTCGTAGCCGACGCTGCGCAGGTTCCCGGACTGCTCGGAGCCGAGCAGGTCGCCGGCGCCGCGGATCTCGAGGTCGAGGTTCGCGAGGCGGAAGCCGGCGCCGAGCTCCGAGAGATCCTGGATCGCTTCGAGGCGCTTCTGCGCATCGCCCGAGAGCGAGCCGACCTGGGTCGGTACGAGCAGGTAAGCGTACGCACGCCGGGTGCTTCGCCCGACGCGCCCCCGGATCTGGTAGAGCTGCGCGAGCCCGAGCGCGTCGGCGCGATTCACGAGAATCGTGTTCACGTTCAGCATGTCGATGCCGCTCTCGATGATCGTCGTGCAGAGGAGGACGTCCGCTTCCTTCCGCATGAAGGCGTGGATCTTGTCCTCGAGCTGGCGCTCCTTCATCTGGCCGTGGGCGACCATGACCGAGACTTCCGGCACGACGCGCTGGAGCATCTCCTGCATCGCCTCGATCGTCTGCACGCGATTGTGCAGGAAGAAGACCTGTCCGCCGCGACGGATCTCGCGCAGGATCGCCTCGCGGATGAGGCCTTCGTCGAACTTGCAGACCTGGGTCCGGATCGCGAGGCGGTCGACCGGTGGCGTCTCGATCACGGAGAGGTCGCGGATCCCGGTGAAGGCCATCTGCAGCGTGCGCGGGATCGGCGTCGCCGTCAGGGTCAGGACGTCGACGGTCTTCTTGAGCTTCTTGATGCGCTCCTTGTGGGAGACGCCGAAGCGCTGCTCCTCGTCGACGACGAGCAGGCCGAGATCCTTGAACTGGACGTTCTTCGAGAGGATGCGGTGGGTCGCGACGACGATGTCGACCTGACCCGTCGCGAGGCCTTCGAGGGTCGCCTTCGCTTCCTTCGTCGTACAGAAGCGCGACAGCATGTCGACCCGGATCGGATGGTCCTCGAAGCGCTTCTGGAAGTTCTCGAAGTGTTGCTGGCAGAGGACGGTGGTCGGGGCGAGCAACACGACCTGCTTGCCGTCCTGGGCCGCGCGGAACGCCGCGCGGATCGCGACCTCGGTCTTGCCGTAGCCGACGTCGCCGCACACCAGCCGGTCCATGGGCTTCGACTGCTGCATGTCGCCGATCACGTCGTCGATTGCCGCCATCTGGTCCGGCGTCTCCTCGAAGCCGAAGCCCGCCTCGAACTCCTCGAGTGCGGTGTCGCGACCGGCGAAAGCGAAGCCGGGCGCGAGCTCGCGCGCCGCGTGCAGGGAGAGCAGCTCCCCCGCCATGTTGCGCAGGCTCGCCTTGACCTTGCCCCGGACCTTCTCCCAGGTCTCGCCGCCGAGCTTGTCGATCCGCGGCTTCACGCCGTCCGCGGCGCCGTAGCGCTGGACGCGGGACAGGCGATCGACCGGGAGGAAGAGCTTGTCGCCGCCCAGGTACTCGATCGCGAGGAGCTCGTTGCTCCGCCCGCCGGCGGAGAGCTCGTGGAGTCCCTTGTAGATCCCGATGCCGTGGTCGTGGTGGACGAGGAAGTCGCCGGGGGCGAGCTGGGCGATGCCGTCGAGGCTCTGGCCTTCGCGCCAACCGGTCCGGTTCCGCTTCTTCTGGCGGACGCCGAAGATCTCCTCGTCGGTGACGATCGCGAGGGCCTGATCGGGCCACTCGAAGCCTTCGGAGATCTCGACGACACGGAACTCGAGCCGGCCGGGCAGCGACCAGTGCCAGATCGGACGCGGGTCCGTCGCGACCTGGCCTTCGAGCTCGTACTCGAAGAGCAGCGTCTTCAGGCGGTCGGCCGAGGACAACGAGGAGCACGCGATCACGACGCGCCACTTGTCGGCGAGCCAGGCGTTCACCTGGTCGACGAGCGGCGCGAGCGCACGGTCGTGACTGCGCGTGGTCGTGAGGGCGCGGCGCAGCTCGTCCTGGGTCCGCGTGTCGACGAAGTGACGACCGTCCTCGCCCTGCTCGTCGAGGACGTCGAGGCGCTCGAGGGACGTCGGTCGCCGTTCGTCGACGGCCGCCGCGACGGCTACCGGACCCAGCAGCAGATCGTCGAGCGGGACGGTCAGGCGCTCGCCGACCGCGGCGGCGTGGTTGGCTTCGATCTCGCCGTGGACCTGCTCGAAGCGGGCGGCGCCCTCCTCGGGCTCCTCGACGAGGACGAGCGTGTTCCCGGGGAGATAGTCGAAGACGCTCTCGAGCTCCGGCTGGAGGAGCGGCGCGAGCGACTCGGCGCCGGGCGGGACGTGTCCGCGCAGCATGCCGTCGACGAGCTCGTCCACCTCGGTTTCCGGGATCGACTGCGCCGCCGCCGCGGCGCGGAGCGCGTCCGAGCGTTCGATCACCGCGTCGCGGTCGAAGATCAGCTCCCGCGGCGGCGGCAGCAGCGCGGTGGAGGTCTTCGTCTGGGATCGCTGGCTCGCGGGGTCGAAGCTCCGGATCGAGTCGACCTCTTCGCCCCAGAGCTCGATCCGCACGGGCGTCGCGAGGTGCGGCGGGAAGACGTCGACGATGTCGCCGCGGACGGCGACCTCGCCGGGCTCCTCGACGAGAGCCATGCGCTGGTAGCCCAGGGCGACGAGCTTGATCAGCAGCTCGTCGCGGTCGATCTCCTGGCCGACGGAGACGCGAACCGTCGAACCTTGCAGGAATGCCCGTGACGGCACGCGAAGCGAGAGCGCGGAGCGGGGCGCGACGACGATCGGCGGCGGCTCGGTCGCTTCGCCGCTTCCCGCTTCCGCGAGGCGGTGGAGCACCTCCATGCGCTGGCTGACGAGGAAGGGCTGAGGCGAGAAGCGATCGAAGGGCAGGGTGTCGTGGCGCGGGAAGGCCCGGATCCGCGACTCGTCCTCGCGCTCGCCGAGGAAGCTGCGCAGGGCCAGCATCGCGGCGTCGGCCGCGCGGGAATGGGGCGTGACGTAGAGGACGGGCGCCTCGCCGGCGGCGCGGATCAGGTGGCTGGCCGCGACCCGGCCCGCCGCGCCGCGCAGACCCGTGATCCGGCGGAGCACGTCCGCCTCGCGCACGAAGCGATCGAAGGGCGTATCGCCGCGCTTGGGCGTTCGCCGGCGCCCCACGCGGGCGGGTCGTGCCTTCCCGTCGCTCTCCGTCTTCGCGTCCGCGCTCATGCCGGGCGATTCGTCCTCGGTCGTCGTGGCAGCGTCTCCCGGGCCCGGAGATCGGGTCGCCGCGAAACGCCGAAAGCCCGGTTCCCCTGCGGAGGGGGCACCGGGCGGGCCGCAGTTTAGGGATCCCGACGGCGTTGGCACGCGCCCGCCTCCGGAAATCCGTCGCTGCTCCTCTCTTCGACGGAGAAGGGACCGGAATCGACCCCTGAGTGAAGCGCTTCACAGAGGGGAAGGGCGATCACGGCGATTCTTCCTCCATCGGGCGGAAGGAACGCACCGCCCGATCACAGAGGGGACGAGACGATGAGCGAGACCACCGAGACCACCGAGAACCGGATCGAATCGAAGCAGGGCCGAACGGCCTCGGCGGGACTCCCGCCGGAGCTCTTCGTCTTCGGCTTCGCGATGCTCTCGGTCGTCGCACTCGTCGTCGCGCCGCACCGGATCGGGCTCGGCTTCTGAACTCGGGGCAAGGTGCCCAGGCCCGCCGTTCTCTCTCTTCCGGCGGGTCGCTTCAGGAACGCCGAGCCGCGATCCGGACCTCTTCGATCAGGCCGAGCGTCTGCGCTGCGGTGACGCCCGGCCGATGAGCGGTCTCGTACCGAGCGCGTGCTTTCTCCCCCATCGAACGCGCGAGGCCGGGGTCTTCGGTCAGCTCCGTGATCGCCTGCGCGAGCCCCTCGACGGGCCGGTTCGGATCCGCGACCCGGACGTTCGTCCCGTCTTCCAGCCCCCACTCCCGGTCGTGGAAGGTGATCGCCGGCGTGCCGTGCGCGAGGCCGTTGACCAGCTTGATCGGGAAGCCGCCCATGGCGCGCCGCGGGACGATCGTCGCTCGCGCCGCTGCGGTCAGGCCCTGCATCTCGGCTTCGCTGGTGACGTGGCGCGGCTCGATCCCCGGCGCCCAGCGGCGTTCGGGCGCCAGGACGCTCGGGTCGAAGCTCGCGACGACGATCCGCGGGACCGACTCGCCGCGCGCCGCGAGCCGGCGTGCGGCGGCCTCGAGCAGGTGGAGCTCCTGGTAACCGTCGAGGTTGCCCGCGTAGAGAAAGAAGGGCGCCGAAGGCAGGGACGCTTCCCCGGCATCGTCGAAGAAGCGATGACGCGGGTCGGGCAGGGGCGGTCCGATCGTCGCGCCGGGCGCGAGGCTATGACGCCGCATGACGCGAGCGGACGACTGCGTCAATGCGATCCAGCCGTCCGCACGTTGACCTACGAAACGGTCCAACCGTTCGCCCAGACCGTCGATGACGCGTTTGACGCGCTTTCCGAACGCCCCCGAGCGAGCCGCGTCATTCTCCAAGTCACCGTTCTTGATGAACTTCACGTAGGCGGAGAGCTCGTTCTGCATGAGCGTATGGACGCAATAGATCGTTGGCGTGAACGGCTGTCCGGCTTTGACGCGCCGCATGTCCGAAATGACGCAAGCTTCCAGGTTGTGCGCGAGGATCGCGTCGTATGACGCACCCTCTGACAAGTTTGACGCGATTGCGTCATCCAGTGTGCGTCGAAGCGCCAGGTCCGCCCGCGGCTTGGCCAGGCTTGGTCCGGAACGCAGGGACCGCGGCCGCGCTTCCTGCGGCAGGGTGTGGTGCGCGAACCCATCCAGGGCACGCCACCGCTCCGGATCTTCCGGCGGCGTGTCCTCCCGACGCCCGTAGGTCAGCAGCTCGACCTCGGCGCCCGCGGCACGGAGGGCGATCGCCTGCTCCTGGAAGTAGGCCTGGGAGCCCTGGTGGTGGGGGTAGGAGAAGGCACCGACCAGGAGCAGCCGCATCGTCGGCTCGCCGGCTCAGGAGGGGCGCGGCCGACGGGCCGCCTGACCGAGGGCGCCGTAGAGCTTCACCAGCTCGGTCAGCGCGCGGAAGATGACGCGCGGATCGGCGCCGGTCTGCCGACCCGATCGCCGGGGCCGATGGGTCACCGGGATCTGTCGGATCCGGAAGCCGGCGGCCCGGGCGCGGACGAGGATCTCGGTGTTCACGAAGGCGCCGACGGACTCGATCGGGATCGCGTCGAGGACCTCCCGGCGGAAGATCTTGAAGGCGCAGTCGATGTCCCGGACGGGGAGCGAGAAGAGGGCGCGGACGAGCTCGCCCCAGGCCCGGGCGATGATCCGGCGGTGCCAGGGGTCGCGGCGGGGTGCCCGGTAGCCGGCGACGATTTCGACGTCGTGCTCGTGGGCGTGAGCCAGGAGCAGGGCGATCTCACGGAGGTCGAACTGGAGGTCGGCGTCGCTGAAGAAGACGAGCTCGCCCCGGGCCTCGCGCAGCCCGGCGCGCAGGGCGGCTCCGTAGCCGCGGTTGGTCGCGTGATGGACGGCGCGGATGCGGGCGTCGCGCGCCCGCCAGCGGTCGAGCACGGCGGCGCTCGCGTCCCGGGATCCGTCGTCCACGATCACGATCTCGAAGGGGACGCCGAGTTGGTCGCCGATCTTCGTCGCGCTCTCGAGCAGCGTCGGGAGATTCTCCGCCTCGTTGAAGGCGGGGAAGACCAGGGAGAGCTGGGGCGCTTCGAAGCCTGCGGCGAACGGCGCGCTCAATCGAGATACCCCAGCGCGCGAAGGCGCTCCGCGACCATGTCTTCTTCGTCCGGCCCGTAGGCCTGGGGGCGAGGGCCGTTCGCGTCCGCTTCGGGCCCCGCCGCCGTGGCGTCGTCCCAGGCTAGACCCATCGCGTAGGCCAGCCAAGGGGCGACCGCCGAGAGGCGGGCCGGAGGGTCGGCCGGGGTCGATCCCTCGCATCGCTCGGCGATCCAGATCCCGTTGGCGCGATGGGTCCCGTTCATGCCCCGCCCGCGACCGCCGCCGTGATCGTCGGCGTCGAGTACGCGAACGCTCGGGATGCCGGCGCCGTGCCGCCCGCCCTCGGACCAGGGGGTGGGGACGAGGGAGAGGCCGTGCCCGTCTTCGAGGGCGAGCTCGACCAGGATGTCCGGGGCGCGGTCGGCGAAGGGCCCGCGGTGGACCTCCTCTCGTTTGAGGGCGCGCCGGACGACGGGCGCGCCGGAGGGCAGCTTCCAGTCGAGGAGCGCGTCGATCACCGAATTGCGAACACGTTCGTATTCCTCGGGCGCGACGCATCCCCGGGCCTCTCGGCCCGCCAGATTGATCCAGACGCCCGGATTCGTGTTCGCTTCCTCGGAGAAGGCGACCGTGCGCCGCCAGTCGATTCCGCCGAAGCGCGCGCGGCTCTCGAGCTCCGCCGCCGCCGCGCGGGCCCGACGGAAGAGCGCCTGAGCCAGGCCGGCGGGCAGCCAGGCGAGGGCGAGATCCCGGGCCCGGCGCGCGAGTCCGTCGACGAACCGGCCCAGGCCTTCGCGCCGGAAGAGCAGCCCGCGTTCCGCGAGGTGCCGGTTCAGATGGACGACCTTGTCGGTCGCCGTGCCCATGCCGTGATCCGAGACGACGACGCAGAGGGCCTCGGGAGCCGCCGCCCGGAGCTCGCCGCACGCATCGTCGAGTCGACGGTAGACGTCGCGAAGCGCTTCGCGGCGCGCCGGCCCGATCTCGGGATCGTGCCGCGGCGAATCGGGATCGTGGTCCCGAAAATAGTGGTGGCCCGCGGTGTCGCTCTCCGAGAAGACGACCATCGTGAGCGCGGGCAGCGCGCCGCCGCTCCGCGCCTTCATCTGGGCGAGCGCCTCGAGGGCGAAGTCGCACTTGCGGTCGATCCGCGAGAGCAGCGTCTCGATCGCGCGCTCGTGGAAGTCGTCGGCCTTCGCCGTCTCGTCGAGCTCCGGCCGCATCCACGGCCCGACCTCGTCGGCGATCGCCCGGTAGAGCAGCGGGTCCGACGCGCTGCGCTCGTCGGTTCCCGTCGAGACCGGCGCATCGAACCCGCAGACGAGCAGCCCACGGACGTCCTCTGGCGGATGCGTCGCGGGCATGCCCAGGACGAGCACCTCGCCGCCCGCGTCCGACACGCGCTTCCAGATCGAGGGGGCGGCGCGGTCGGTCGCGTTCACGAACCGGAGCCGGTACTGGCCTTCGCGCTTCTGGGTGAAGTCGAAGATCCCGTGCTCGGCCGGCTCGAGACCGGTCATGAAGGAAGACCAGGCGGGGAACGTGACCGGCGGGATCGTTGAGGGGAGGGGGGCGTGCTGCCCCCCTTCCATCCACGCTGCCAGATTCGGGAGCTCCCCCGCGGCGACCATCGGCTCGATCACGTCGAAGGTCGCGCCGTCGAGCGCGAGGACGAGGACGGGGCGCAGCGGACCGGGATCGGTCGAGCTCGATTCGGAAGCCGGGATGGCGGGCACGGATCTCCTCGCTCCGCCCTTCGGCGGGAGCTCGATTCTGGCCTGCGAGCGCATCCGGATGCAACACACTTTCCGGACCCAGCGTGTCGTGGTCCCCGCAAGGGACCCGATCGTTCCCGGAATTCCGTCTCCCTCAGAACCTCCCGACCGCACGCGCGAAGACGCTCACGCCCGGGGACGGCAGTCGCTGCCCGGCGTTCACTCCGCTGCTCGTGATCCGGCTGGTCCCCGCCAGGTGATCGGCGTAGCGGTCGTCGAGGACGTTGTTCACGCCCGCGACGAGGCCGAGCCAGGGGAGCGGCTCCCAGGTCCCGAACACGTTGAGGATTCCCCAGCTGGGACTTCGGGTCTCTCCGTTCGTCTGGGAGACCTTCTTCTGGGCGGCGGCGTAGACGGACTCGATCGCGAGCGACCAGCTCTCGCGTCCGTAGCTGAGCGTCGTCCGGCCGTGGAGCGGAGAGATGCGATAGAGGTCGTCGCGCACGTCCAGGCGGTCCGCCCGCACGTAGCTGAGGGTGCCGTCGAGGCGCAGATCCCACGGCAGCTCGGCCCCGTAGGCCAGGTCGGCCCCGTAGAAGCGCGCGTCGACGTTCGCGAAGCGAAGCGGCGTCGCGTCGCCACTGCCGGTGCTGATCGCAATCACGTCCGGGTCCGTCTCCGGGACACCCTGGATGTAGTCGAAGACGCGACGGTAGAAGGCTCTCGGAGCGAGATGGACATCCAGCCGGCCGACCTGCCCGGTCCATTCGATTCCGACGGCCGCCTCGTAGGAGAGCTCCGGATTGAGTGCCGTATCCCCGACGTAGTTGTTGCCGTCCGCGAGCCCCGCAGCCGCCTGCGTCGGGATCCAGCCGTAGCGTTCGATGTAGGAGGGCGCGCGCGTCTTGCGTCCGACCTCGACCTCGAAACGAAGGTCTTCGTCAGGCGAGAAGCCCACCTTCACCACGGCGTCGACCAGGTCGTCGCCCTTTCCGCGATCTGCTCCGTTGAAGGCGTCTCGCAGGCGCGTCGCCGGCGGCATCATCGCCGCGGGCGTGCCGTCGACGGCGTCGGCGTCCATCTCCACCCGCGTGTATCGGAGTCCGATCTCCGCATCGAAGCGTTCGGCGAAGTCGCCTTTCCACTCGCCCCACGTTCCGAAGCGGGTCTTCCTCGCGTCCTCGAAGACCTGGACGAAGAAGGCCGGTGCGTTCGGATTCGTCACCCGCGCATCGTGCTCGGCGTGATGGCCATCGAAACCGAGCTCGAAGCGACCGCCCAGAACCTCCCGACGCGCCGCGAGCTTCCAGTCGACCCCGCTGCTCCCGGTGTCGTTCCGGCGCCAACGCGACGGGCCGGCAGCGGGCGGCGGGCGCAGCGAGAAGTTGTCCATGACGTGGTCGACGTTGGAGAAGCCGAGCCTCGCCTCGAGTTCGACGTCTCCCACGCGACCCGCGTAGTCGAAGCTCGCGAGATGGGTGTCGACGACGCGGATGTCCATCGGCAGGACCGGTGTGCCCGACTCGTTCGTGTCGTTGAAGCGGTAGTCGAGTCCGATCTCGTGGTCGCCCATCCGGAGGCCGTAGCCCGCTCCGTACTGGAAGCGTTCGTACTCGGAAGGGCGGATCCGGCCGCCGCCCCCGACCCGGTAGTCGTCTCCGATCTCGGCGCTGCCGAGGACGTGGAAGCGATGGCGGGCGTTCGATGCGGAGACGATCCCGCCTCCGACGAAGGACTCGTCCGCGACGCGTCCGGCGGCTTCGAGATCACCGGAAGGACGCCACTCGTCCTCGTCGGTGAATTCGCTGCTCTTCAGCTCCGCGCGCACGGCCCCGCCGATCGTCTCGGCACCGCGACTCACTGGGGCGATGCCGAGGTCGACCTCGAGCTGGTCGAGGATCGGACGCGGCGCGTAGTGAAGCGGCGCATCCATCCAGTTCGGACCGCCCGGGTTGATCCGCATCCCGTCGACCTGGACGCCGACGCGGTCGCCGAACATGCCGCGATACTGCACCTGGCCGGTGAGGGGACCGTTGCTCACGACGTCGCCGCCCGGAATCAGCTCCAGGAGCCTGGCGGCGTCGGGCTCGTTGGGTGTGGCGCGCGTCGGGGCGGCGACGAAGGTGCCCGGCGGTCCGGGGCGTTGCCCCTTCACGAGCATCTCCTCGACGGGCTCGTCCGCGTCGGTTTCCGTGGCAGAGCCGTCATGAGGTGCAAAGAGAAAGATTGAAAAGAACAGTGAAGCGATGACGAGGCCAGGGGCAGCTGCGATCGAGCAGGCCCCGCCTCGCCGATTCGAGATCGGCACGGGAAGATTCCTCCTTCCGAGTGACGGACGACTACGTACGGTCGGCTCCGGCCGGGCCGGAACCGCCGCGCGGCTGGCTCGCATGGAGCCGGGCGTGACGTCGGTCTCGTGCTGCGCGCGGAGCCGCGCGAGGGCGCGATCCAAGGGATCGGGCCACTTCGCGGCGGACGCGCGGACGCGACGCGCTCCGACCGATTCCGCTCAGCGCGGCTGGAAGCACTTCCAGGTCGCCGACGGGCCGGGGGCGCTGCATCCCCACGCGTGGGGCACGAGACGCTTTGGTCAGGAGGGGATGGGGACGTGCTCGGGCGGCTCCACCGGTGAGGCGGGCCAGGGGGCGACGTCCCGTTCCTCGACGGGGAGGGGCGTCGTCGCGAGGGGCGGTGACTCGGCCGGCCGGGACGCGAGGGTCTGGGCCACGGGCGTGACCGTGCTCCGCGAGCCCGAAGTCTTGCAGCAGCCGCAGACGCAGGGGGCGCTCATCTCGAGCCTCGATCCGCCGGGACCGCCGCGCTCTGCCGAATCACGCGCCTCGTCGCCGTTCGACGGCGTCTGCATCGGCTGCGCCATCGCCATCGCCATCGATGCCGCGACCCTGATGGGCGCCTCGCCGTTCGGGCTCGTTTCGACGCACGGAACCGCCATCGCCCCGAGATGAGCGAGCACGAAAACGAGCGTGAGCAGGCGTTGCATCGGGATTCCACGACTCCGCGAAGCCGCTCGAGCGCGACGAGGCACGCCAGGGCGGAGCAACAACGTATCGCGTCGCCTGGCCCGTAGGGCGCGCTTGCCACGAAAGGTTGCGGTCCGCGTCACGCAGGTCGGCAGCCCGACCGATCGCATCCGCCGATCGGGGCGCCGCTTGGCGTGGCCTTCGAACGCCGGTCCAGTCGGAGACCCGAGCTCGCGTGGTATCAAGTAGGCCCACATCTGACGCCCCGTCGCCCGGAGGAATATCGAAGATGAACGACGCCGGCCTGCTCGCCCCGGTCCTGGCCCTCGTGGGTTGGACCTTCGTGCTCTGGGTGTGGATGTACGTGACGCGCGTGCCCGCGATGCAGCGCGCCGAAGTCGACGTCGACGAGCTGTCGCGGACCGGCGCGCCGCTCGTGCTGCCGCCGGAGGTCACGCGGGTCGCGGACAACTACAACCACCTGCACGAGCAGCCGACCCTCTTCTACGCGGTCGCCCTGGCGGGTCAGCTCGCCGGTGCGACCGACGGCTTGTCGGTCGGACTCGCCTGGGGGTACGTCGGGCTGCGCGTCGTGCACTCGATGATCCAGGCGACGAAGAATCCGATCATGGTGCGCTTCGCCGTCTTCGCGCTGGCCTCGTTCGTGCTCTTCGCGTTGTTCGTCCGGGTGGCGCTGTCGCTCTAGCGCCGACAGGGCCGTGGCAGAGGGCAATTGCGACAAATCAAAGCATCGATTGTCGCATTCGTAGGGATGTCGCCCCCCTCCGATCGCTGTGGTACTTTGCGGCGCTCTCGAGACCCGCCGGGCTCCCCGGTCGGCGTGCCGAGACCCGAAAACTGAAGATGCGGCGCGGCCTTCGGCCCGCCTTCCCTCCCGCTAGAGGATCCCGGCACGAGGCCGGGTGAGTCGACCCGGGAAGCATCGCCCGCGACGAACGCTGCAAGCGAGCGCGTTCCAATCCGGACGAGGAGCACCATCCCATGGCCATCGAACTGCTGTGCAAGAAGCTCGGCATGACCCAGGTCTTCGCCGACTCCGGCGAAGCCGTCCCCGTGACCGTCCTCGAGGCGGGCCCGAACGTCGTCGTCCAGAAGAAGACGGCCGACAAGGACGGCTACACCGCCGTTCAGCTCGCCTTCGGTGAGCGTCGCGAGAGCCTCTTCTCCAAGGCCGAGAAGACGCACTTCGAGAAGCACGGCGTCTCCGCCCCGAAGCGTTACCTCTCCGAATGCCGCCTGACCGAAGAAGAGGCCGAAGCCCTCGAAGAGGGCATGGAGATCACGGTCGACATCTTCGGCGAAGGCCAGCGCGTCGACGCGATCGGCACGAGCAAGGGCCGCGGTTTCACGGGCGTCGTCAAGCGCCACGGCTTCGCGATCAAGAAGCGCAGCCACGGTACCCACGAGTTCTTCCGGCACGGCGGCTCGATCGGCGCCGGCGCGGACCCGGGCAAGGTCATCAAGGGCCTCAAGATGGCCGGCCAGCACGGCAACGCGCGCACGACGACGCAGAACCTCGAGGTCATCCGCGTCGACAGCGCCCGCAACCTCCTGCTCGTCCGCGGCGCGGTTCCCGGCCACAAGAACGGCCTCGTCAAGATCCGGACCGCCATCAAGAAGGGCGACCAGGGTCTCGGCACCCCGCCCGGCCAGAAGGCCGGCGGCGGCGACGCCGAAGCGCCCGCGGAGGAGGCGGCCGAATAACCCCGGCACCTCCGGTGCGCCTCGCGCGCCTGCGATCGAATCGAGAAGGCCGTCGGAGCGATCCGGCGGCCTTCGTCGTTTCGACGACTAGCCCAGGAGCAGCTGGAGCAGCGCAGCACCGAGCGCGAGCACGAGCGCAACCCAGACCCGCGGTCCCGCGAATCCGATCGGTGTCAGCTGGGTCGGGAACGAGAGGGTCTTCGGGATCGCGGCGAACTTGTAGCCGTGCCCGCCCTGGAAACGCGGGTCGACGGCGAGCTTCATCAGGTCCCGCCGGCTGCGGTACCGCATGTAGCCGACGAGCGTCCAGTCGGGGTCGGGCTCGACGTCCCAGGAATCGACGTAGGGTCCGACCTTGCGCGCCTGCATGAGCGGAACTCCGCCGTGCTTGAGGAGCGTCGGCATGAAGTCGGAGATATACGCCTGGAGGAGCGCGCGCGCCGGCGTCGGGACCCCGGTGTCGGGATGGGGGACCGGCTCCGGATGGAGCTTCACGAGATTCAGCATCACGAACTCCTTCCCGTCGTCGGCTTCGAGGAAGCCACGCATCTCCTCGAGGGAGCTCGCCTCGCTGATGCTGGCGCTCTCCGCCTGCGCCATGAAGGCGTCGATCTCCGCCGTCGTGAGCGGGCGCCGCCGCAGTCCGTCGTACCATGCCCGGAAGCCGAGATAGAGGAGCAGCGCGCCGCCCCAGATCACGAAGCCACTCATTTCTGCTCCTTCGACTCGGCGCCCAGGCTGATGGCCACATCGCCCATCGTGTCGCCGGGGCGCGTGCTCGGAACGGCTCGGCCTAACGAAGCGGCGAGTAGGGCAGGGCGTGCAGCCGCATGCACTTCTCTCGCGGGGCGACCTGGCGAAGCGGCCCGAAGAAGGCCTCCTGCTGGTCGTTGTTCGGCGAATAGCTCGCGCCCGCCGCGTCCGACGCCCAGAGGTCGGTCACGCGGTAGGGGTTGCCGGAGACGTCGCGGAGGGCGGCGATGATCGGGAAGTTCGTCGCGAATGCGGAGAGCATCGCGTGGAAGGGATCGATCTTCGAAGGCGTGACGTCGAGGATCGCGAACGTGTAGGTCCCGACCGGCTTCTCGGCAGAAGCGGCGATCGCCTGCTGGAGACGCTCCGGAGCGACCGGTCCGAAGGGCTCGAGGAGCTCGACCCGCTGCTCGGGCGCCAGGTTCGTCATCTGCGCCACGCCTTCGTTCGCATCGCCGTCGGTCGAGGCGGATTCGCGATAGGCCTGCCAGGCGGCGAGGTCGTCGAACTCCGTCAGGTGGATGACCTGGCTGAACCACTCTTCGTGGGCGAACCAGGCGCCGACGAGCCGCGCCCCGTGGCGCTCGTTCGCGGGCAGTACGTACTTGTCCACGACGTCGACCACGCGGTCGCGGGTCGACGGCGCCGCGGGCTCGAGGTTGTAGCTCTGCTTGACGTAGATCATGGAATCTCCCGGGTCGGGCGAGCACCGGCGGCTTCGGGGAAGAGCAGTCGCGTCCTCAGGCCAGTCCGAAGCGTTCGAGCGCGGCCTTCGCGATCGGGCCGCCGTACTCCTGCACGAAGTGACCGGCCTCGGGAACCTCCATGGGTTCCGGGCAGCCGCGGATGATCTCGCGCAGCTCGTGCATCACGGCGGGGCCGAGGACGCGGTCCCGCATGCCGATGGCCATGAAGGTTTCGCCGCTCCACTCGTTCGACCAGAAGGCGCGGGCGCGCTTGTAGAGGTCGACGCCCGGCATGTCGGGCTCGACGGGCACGAGCTGGGGAAAGCGGCGGACGCCGGCCTTGTAGCGGGCGTCGGGGAAGGGCGCGTCGTAGGCGAGAGCATCGAAGAGGTTGAAGGGACCCTGCACGTCGCTCGCGACGAGGCCCGCGACCGGGATGTCCGGCGCGAGGGCCGCGAAGCGCTTCCAGGCGGCGAAGCCGTCGCTGATCGGCTCGCCGATCGGGAGTCCGGCGTTCATCACGAGCAGGCGCGTGAAGCGGTCGCCGGTGTCCATCGGGAGCGTGAGCCCGAGCAGCGAGCCCCAGTCCTGACAGACGAGCGTCAGGTTCGTGAGGTCCAGACGTTCGATGAACCGGAGCAGGCTCTCGCGGTGGAAGTCGATCGTGTAGACGGCGTCGTCGACCGGCTTGTCGGAGCGGCCGAAGCCGAAGAGGTCCGGGGCGACGACGCGGTGTCCCGCCGTGACGAACTCCTTCAACATGTGGCGATAGAGATAGGACCAGGTCGGCTCGCCGTGGAGGCAGAGGAAGGTCGTCTCGGCGTCCGCCGGGCCTTCGTCGATCCAGGCCATCCGCAGGCCTTCGTAGCCCGGGAGGTCCTCGACGTAGCGGGGTTCGTACGGGAAGCCGGGCAGAACGGAGAAGCGTTCGTCCGGCGTGCGCAGGGCTTCGATGGCCATCGGGGTCCTCTCTCGTTCGTCGAAGAATTGGCATGGATCATGTCGTATTCGCTCGGCCCTGTCAGGCGACCGGGGGTCTGCGATCCTCCGCGCGGTGGCGGCAGACGCCGCAGGAGGAGGGATTCGGATGCGGAAGTTCGGGGCGTGGATCGCGGTCGTCGGGGCGCTCGTCGCGCTCGGGTGTGCAGCGCTGGATGCGGGCGGGTCGGGCGGCGCGGGGGATCGCTTCACGATCGCGATGATCCCGGATACCCAGAACTACACCGACTACACGCACCAGAAGGCCGAGGGCTTCGCGATCGATGCGTCG
>Ga0180429_10001601_pt1 | contig 19125 bp, 12 predicted proteins | sample SS_ome_FD_132428 | JGI IMG/M metagenome (GOLD analysis project Ga0180429, IMG submission 132428) | Hypersaline lake sediment archaeal communities from the Salton Sea, California, USA - SS_1_S_1 metaG | ecosystem: Environmental > Aquatic > Non-marine Saline and Alkaline > Hypersaline > Sediment ...
GATTTCTTCAAAACGCCTTATCCGCCCACTATTTCCAAACACCTACTCCCTCGTTGCTGCCTCAGACCACGTAAGGACCTGAACGGTTACAACAAATTAAAGATTGCCTTATTGGCGAAAAGGAGCATTCGGATTCGGAGCACGGCGATCCTGAGTGGATGGAAAACTTTGCAATTTGGGATGATGATGCCATACTCACTAAATATGATGCATCCGTAGAAAAAGCCGAAGCGTGGATGATCAGCAAAAGTTCGATATTTGGAAATTGAGAAAGGGTGATGATGAAAATATATCATATGATGGGAGCTGTCCTGTTGTTGACCTCGGTTGTTTTTGGCAAAGTCGAGTCAACTCCTCAGGCCAAGCAGGCTCGCGAGGTCTGGACGGCGGAGTTCCACAACAAGCCGGTTACGAGCGTGTTCGACGAAAGACTGCTGATCGACATGTCGCTATTTTCCGGGCAAGACGGGATTGGCGCCGCGCCACGGAGTATCGCGATTGCAGATGTCATGTGTCGTCAGACCGGTTCGGCTGCGCTTCGCGGGGCGATTGGACCGACTGGTTTCTATCGGCGGGCCGATGAACTCAAAGGGCGACCGGTGACCGAAGATGACCGGAAAAAGCTTGAAAAACTCGCCGAGGGCGCCGTTCAAAGTTATTACGCCTGGCGCCCCAAGGGATTCCGCGGGCAAGGCATACCGATGCACGCCACCTTTGGGCTGGCCTCGGCGGTAAGTATGCACCACACCATCAAGAACGCACGCACCGTTGAAGACGCCTTCGCGAAGATCGCCAGAGGGCAAGGCTCGGTCTGCGATTTGCGAAAATCCGATGACTTGACCCTCGCGGAAATCCAGGAAGCGATCCGCCGGAACATCCCTCTACTGATGCAAAAGGACAAAGGGTGGTTCGTCTGCTTCGGTACGTATAACAAGGCGGGCAAGACGTATCTTATGTTAAATCACCCGCTCAACACCTCCCTGACGAGCAGACCGCCCAGGCGATCCAAGAGAGATCGTGAATCCATGGACCCTCGGGTAATCGGAATCCACAAAGCCCGTCAATCCGACCCGCGATTGCAGAAAATGGCCAAGGATATCTCTTCGGACACTTCCAATCAGATTCCCCCCGCTGGTTTTGTGTTTGAGGCGTATGAGAAGGGCAAGTACACAATCTGGATCGCCGAGAACTGGCGATACGCGGCTGAAGCCTGGGACAAGGAAATCCGCGAAGCCCTGAAGTTGCCCAAATCGGCTGGCGCTAAGGGGGCCCCAAAACCGCTGCCCGACGAATACGCCGACGGCGATCTGTGGCGCCATTATATCGCCGGGCGGCGGCAGCGCGTTGGCGGACCCTGGGGGCTGGTCGATTCGATCATCATCCCGACCGGACGATTCAATACGCAAAAGGCCGCACTATTCAGCACCATCGCCACGCAAAAAGGCTCAGCCGTCGGTAACTTCGCATTCTCGATTCGCAAACTCTACCGCCAGGCCTGCATCATCTGCGGCGATGACTTCCTCATCCCCACAAAAGAAAAACGCGCCAAACTCGACACCCTGCTAGCCACGCTCCAGGCCCAGTACGACAAGACCCTGAAAACCGTCGAGCCTGACGCCGAGGAAATTCCCGACCCGTATTACGCGGCTGCTCTGCGATTATCAGAAACCGCGAGCAACACCACGAACCTCAAGGTCATGCTGGACAACATCGCAAAGATTCACGGATGGGGCGCTGACATCGAAACCAAGCCCAACCCGCCCTTCATCACATACCAAGCCGCCATCCAAAAACGAATCCCCATCCTGCTGCAAGACAACGCCTCCAAGGCCTGGGCGGTATGCGTTGGATATCTGACGCACAACGAAAAACCGATGTTGCTAGTCGCCAACCCCGGAAGCATCACCCGACGGGTTATGCGTATCGACACCAAACGAACATTCCCAGTCCGCGGCGTCCATTTTGAGCAGTTCGACGCCAAAAAATACAGTCCATACTTCATTCATAACTGGCGAATCTCCGCCGAACCGTACACAAAAGAGATCAAAGACATTTTCCCGCAAGAGAAGAACTAGCCAAGCGAGCACCTGTTACAAAATACCTTATAGATACTGGTTAGGCAGTAAACGAGGGACTGTTTGAGAACCGCCGGATAAATCAGTCGACCGAGATGCGCCAGCAGCGGTGGATGCGCTTGTTGCGGAAGTCTTCTGGCACCGTCTGCTTGCTTATCTCGCGAGGTGTGGTGTTCGGGATCGCCGATTCGTCGAACTTAAACCGCCTGAAGTTCGTCGAGAAGTAGATCACTCCGCCCGGCGACATCAGGCTCGCCAGCCCCGTAAGCAACTCGACGTAGTCTCGCTGGATGTCGAAATCGCCTTCGGTGCTCTTGGAGTTCGAGAACGTCGGCGGATCGACGACCGCCAGATCGTAGAATTCGCCGGGACCGTGATCGCGGAGGAACTCCATGGCCCCGGACCGCACGAAACGGTGATTCCCGCCGGCCAGATCGTTGAGCTTGAAGTTCGCACGAGCCCAGTCAAGATAAGTGTTCGACAGGTCCACGGTAGTCGTGCTCGCCGCCCCGCCGGCGGCGGCGTATACGCTGAAGGCCCCGGTGTAGGCGAACAGGTTGACCATCCGCCTGCCGGACGCCTCGTCGCGGACCATGCCGCGCGTGATGCGATGATCCAGGAACAGGCCCGTGTCGATGTAATCCGAGAGATTGACGGCGAAACGCAGCCGGCCCTCCGAGACAGTCACGCGCGACCCGCCATCGGACATTCGCTCGTACTGGCTGGCGCCTCGCTGGCGTCGGCGAGTTTTCAGGAAGATGCTGTCGGTCGCCACGCCGAGTTTCTCGCCGGCCGCCGCGGCCATCTTCTCGAGCCAGTCGACGTGCCGGCCGGGCGTGCGGTCGTGCGGGCGGTCGTATTCGGCGATGTGCAGCCGACCCTCGTACACGTCGACCGCCAGGGGAATCTCAGGGATATCCCGATCGTACAGGCGATAGCACGTGATCCCGCGCCTGGTGGGCCATCTGCGCAGATGGCGGGCCTGCTTGGCGATGCGATTGGCGAACATCTCTGCCTGGGCTCCGGCCCGCTGGTCAAGTCCGCCGAACGCCTGAACGACCGGCTCGGAGCTTGACTTCGCATCGTCCGACGGCTGGCCGGGCGTCCAGCCCTTCGGCGGACGCGGGCCGTGAAACTGAAAGTACGTGCATTCGATCGCCCCGTTGTACAGCTTGCGGCGGCGATTGGCCTCCTGCCCCACTATCGCCTCAAAGCGCGGATAGCTCGTCAGGATGTAGTGCGACCAGGTCTTGAGCCGACGCAGCACATCCGGCATCGAACGGTACACCGACTCGACGTCGGACTTCTGGCCGATACGCTCGGCGTACGGAGGATTGCAGAACATGCAGCCGTATTCCAGGCCGCTGTCAAGGTCCGCGAACGCCTGGACGCTGAACTTCAGCGAGTTGCCCAGACCGGCGTGGCGGGCGTGATCGCGAGCCAGTTGAGTCTGCTCGGGATCGATGTCGTACCCGACTATCTCAAGCGGCCGGTCGAGCTGGGCCAGGTCGCGGGCCTCCTCTATCGCACGCTCGGCCAGGGAGGCGTCAACCGTCGACCAGTCGGCGGCGATGAAGGTCCGATTCATGCCCGGCGCCATGTTCCTGCCGATCAGAGCGGCCTCGATGCCGATCGTACCGCCGCCGCAGAACGGGTCTATCAGCGGTCGGTCCGGCCTCCAGAAGCTCAGTTGCACCAGCCCCGCGGCCAGGGTCTCCTTCATCGGAGCCTTGCCGACCTTCTGCCTGTATCCCCGCTTGTTCAGCCCCGGCCCGGTCGTGTCCAGCGTGAGGGTCGCCACGTCGTTTAGCATCGAGACTTCGACCAGGCATCTCGGGCCGGTCTCCGGAAGATCCGCCGCGCCGTAGGCCTTGCGCAGCTTCTCGACGATAGCCTTCTTGCATATTTTCTGGCACGCCGGAACGGACGACAGTTGCGACTTGACGCTTCGCCCGTTGACGGGAAACTCCGCATCCGCCGCAATCCACTGCTCCCATGGCAGCTCGTTTGTCCGGTCGAACAGCACGCCGAAGTCGCCAGCCTCAAATGAGCCGACTTCGATCAAAACGCGGTCGGCGCATCTCAGCCAGGTGTTGGCCCGGAAGATCGCCGCCTGATCGCCCTCGAAGGCGACCCGGCCGACGCTTGCTATTTTCGCCGAGTACCCGAGGGCCTCCAGTTCGCGAGCGACGACCGCCTCGAGGCCGAATGCTGATGTAGCTATGAGGTTCATTCGCATCCATCATACGCCCACCCGGCCCGGTAGTCCAATTAAGGATAACGTGGAAAACGCAAATCCGTATCTTAAGCTTGAATGAACGGTGATCTGCTAATTGAAAAGGTCTCTCCTCATGGCTTGCGGCGGGAGCTTGTTGCTCCTGGTCTTTTGCTAACATGATTGTCAGCCGTCGCCGCGGGGCCTGATATACCCGTCCGCCGGGCGCCATGCCCGGCGGTAAGACCGCGCAGATTACGCCCGCGGGCGAGTTGCGGCAAACGGACTCGCCCGCTTTCTTTTTTCGGGGGATCATGAAGCAACAGGCGGAAAAACAGCGAAAAACCAACACAAACTATTGACATGCGCCTCGCCGGAGGGCTATAATGCGGAGCTATTCGTAATTTTTCATGATTAAAAGCTTCGAGGGGGCGCATCCAAACCGATTAACCACAGCGAATGATGTGCAGCCGTGCTGCACGAACGAACACAGGTGTTTGGCGGCGGAAACGCGAAACAGGCGAAAGACGCAGAAGCCGAAAGACAGTAAAATGAAGAACATACGCAGAATCAGAAACATTGGAATTTCCGCTCACATCGACTCGGGCAAGACGACCCTGTCCGAGCGGATCCTGTTTTACTCGGGCCGAATTCACCGCATCCAGGAGGTGCACGGAGCGACCGCCGACAGCGGAGCGACAATGGACTTCATGGACCTCGAGCGCGAGCGCGGCATCACCATCGCCTCGGCCGCGACCCAGGTCGACTGGGGCAGGAACATAATCAACATTATCGACACGCCCGGACACGTCGACTTCACCGTTGAAGTCGAACGCTCGCTGCGAGTGCTCGACGGGGCGATCATGGTCCTCTGCGCCGTCGGAGGCGTCCAGAGCCAGTCGGTGACCGTAGACCGCCAGATGAAGCGATACCGCGTGCCGCGAATCGCGTTCATCAACAAGATGGACCGCACCGGTGCCGACCCGCAGCGCGTCCGCCGCGACCTGGCCGAGAAGCTCGGGCTCAACGTAGTCCCGATCCAGTTGAACATGGGCGAAGGCGAGAGCTTTGTCGGCGTGATCGATCTGGTCGCCAACGAAGCGGTGACCTTCGAAGGCGCCCGCGGCGAAGACGTCATTCGGGGCCCGATACCCGCCGAATACAAGCAGGCCGCAGCCGAAGCACGCGACCAGATGCTCGACGAACTGAGCATGTTCAACGATGAAATGATGGAGATCCTGCTGAGCGACGAAGAAGTCAGCGCCGGGATGATCCGCGATACGATCCGCGAAGCGACGATCAATCTCGACATCGTCCCGATGATGATGGGCTCGGCGTTCAAGAACCTGGGCGTTCAGCCGGTGATCGACGCGGTATGCGAATACCTGCCCAGCCCGGTCGACCGCACGTCGTTCGCACGCGACCACGACAACGAAGGCGCCGAGACGCCGCTGAGTTGCGACCCCGACGCCCCGCTGGTTGCGATGGCGTTCAAGATCGTCGACGAATCGTTCGGGCAGCTCAGCTACACGCGAATCTACCAGGGCCGCATGGAAAAGGGCAAGCGATACCGCAACGCCCGGACCAACGGGATGCTCCGCGTAGGTCGGATCGTGCGAATGCACGCAAACGACCGCGAAGACGTCCAGGACGCCGGCCCCGGCGACATCATCGCACTGGTCGCCGTCGACTGCGCCTCGGGCGACAGCATCTGCGGGTCGGGAGCGAACTACTCGCTTGAGAGCATTTTCGTCGCCGAGCCGGTTATCTCGCTGGCGATTTCGCCGGAAAGCTCGGCCGACCAGGATCGAATGGGCAAGGCCCTCAACCGGTTCATGAAGGAAGACCCCACGTTCCGCGTACGGACCGATCCGGAGACCGGGCAGACCATCATCGCCGGAATGGGCGAACTGCACCTGGACGTCTACATCCAGCGCATGCGTCGCGAGTTCAAGGCGTCGGTCACCGTGGGCGCCCCGAACGTCAGCTACCGCGAGGCGCCGACTCGCGAGGCCGAGTACAACTACCGGCACAAGAAGCAGACCGGCGGATCGGGCCAGTTCGCACACGTCGTCGGCAAGCTTGTGCCGCTTCCCGACGACGCCGAGGACCCCTACGAATTCGTAGACAACATCACCGGCGGACGCATCCCCCGCGAGTATATCCCGGCGGTCTCCAAGGGATTCGTCGCGGCGATGGAGGAAGGCCCGCTGGCCGGCTATCCGATCGTCGGCTGCCAAATGACGCTCGACGACGGATCGCACCACAACGTCGACTCCAGCGAGATGGCGTTCCGCACCGCCGGCAAAGCAGCGTTCAGGGAAGCCTTCAAGAAGTCAAAGCCCTGCCTGCAGGAGCCGATGATGACTGTCGAAGTCGAAACGCCGGCGGAGTTCCAGGGCGCCCTGGTCGGCGACCTCAACAGCCGGCGCGGAATGATCGCCGGCACAGAGACCCGCGAAAGCTACACAGTCATCCAGGCCGAAGTCCCGCTGGCCAACATGTTCGGCTACGCGACGGTTATTCGCAGCCTGAGCAAGGGAATGGCGACATTCTCGATGGAGATGGCCCGCTACGCACGCGTGCCGACCAAGATCGCAGAAGAGATCATCGAACAACGCCGCCTGGCCCGCAAATCCAACGCCTAGGCGACGGGTCGATTACACGCAGACCCCGAGGCTCGGAGAACCGGATCGCAACGGTTCTCCGGGCCTCTTCCATTTCCGGACATCAGGCTCGCCGAAGAAAGAAAGGCCGACTACTTCGGAAGGAAAAGAAAATGAGCGATTTGAAGAAGTATATTCGCAAGCGAAAGGCCAGTGATCCGGAGTTCGCCGAGGGGTTCGATTCCGGATACGAGCAATTCAAGATTGGCGTAATGCTCAAACAAGCCAGGGAGGAGGCGGGCATGACCCAAGCGGAGCTGGCTGCTCGCATGAATACGAAGAAGACGGCTATTTCCAGGATTGAAAACCACGCCGAAGACATCAAGCTGTCGACTCTCGATAAATTCGCTCGTGCGCTGGGCAAGAAGCTCAAACTCGAAGTTGCGTAACCGGTATTCGTGGACCTTCCGGCCTCACCTTCACCCACATCCCGAAGTTCGACCAGGACCATTCGCTCTGGGGCGATTAGCCTGAAAGACTTGCATTCGACCCAGGGACAGAGCGGCTAGCGGGAGATGTGGCTGGCCCCTCCGGCGGTGCGTGCTCATCATGAGCGGATGCGGTGTCGCAGCGACCTGGTCGGCGTGCAGACCGAGATGAAGAATCGCATTCACGCGTTTTTTCACAGACATGCCGTATTCATGTTAGCCACGGGCACAAGCCCGTGGCGCCGCACGCCCCCACAGTACAGAGCCCTCGAAGAGGGCGATTCATTTTCGGGCATTCTCGCTGAGAGATGAATCGCCCACTTTGCGGGCTCCACAGCTTGTTGTCGCCATTATCCACGCCCTTGCACTCGGTACATGTTTAGTGACCTCTAGATGGATAAAGCGGGTCGTGCCGGGCTTTGAGCCCGCCGACGCGGGTGACTGAAATTAGCCCCGGGTGAGCGGCCTGCGCAGCCCGCAGGGCCGAGCAGGATGCGAGCCCGGGGAATACATCGAGTATATGTTGCCGAGCCCGCCGAACGGCGGGTGACTGACACAAGGGATTTGAGAGTCAAGATCAGTCACAGGCCCTTGTGTCAATCACCCGCCTGTCGGCGGGCTGGCCCGCCTTCGGCGGGTTCAAAGGCGTTGCTCACGGCTGGCCGCTGGACTCGTAATCACGGCTCGTGCGCTTTGACCGACTAGTTGTCAGTAGCGGGCAGGGACGAACGATAGAACTGCCGAACCCCAAAACCGTCGCTCCCTAAACACGTACGGACTCTACGGCTAAACGACGCGAGGCGCCTAATTCAACTCCGGCTTGACCAGTTTTCCTGCGCTTTGGGCTTCGAGGTTTCTGTAGGCGCCGTAGAACACCGAATTGGCGTCGAGCCATAGCGTGATTCTTCGCAGATCTTCGGCGGGCAGTTTGACCTTCCTGTGCCCTTTCAGCAGCATCGGATAGAGCTTCGACGCCCTGGCTCCAAGCCGCCCCGGGAGCGAGTAGCTGCGTTTGTTGACCTGCCATCCGTCGCCGCGGGGAAGCAGCTTGGAGTGGCGTTTGCACGCCCCGCCGCCGTTGTCGGCCATCGCCCAGGCATGAGGGGCCAGCGACCAGTACGACTCGCTCCAGCCGAGCTCCGATATCCTCTTGCCGCTCAGATCGGGCGCCTTTTTCTCCTTTGCGTGGCACTTTACGCAATGCTTGTCGAGCACCGGCTGGACCAGCCGCGGAAACGTCAGCGGACGGGTCGCCTGCGGGAACTCCGGCGTGAGCCTGGCCGGAGCCTTTCGCATCGCGATCGGATTGCTCGGGCGGCTGATCTGCTTGTGCTTGTCCTCGTGGCAGCCGATGCAGACTAGCTGCTCGCCCTTGTGCACGTAGGTCGCCGAGCGCATCGAATGAACCGCCACGCCGTTTGCATCGAGCGCCTGGAAGTAGATCGGCACGCCGACGGGCGCCTCGAAATGGCAGCTTCCGTCCTCGGCTACAGGCGCCGTGCCCACGATCGAACGGGTAAGCGAACCCTTGCCCAGCCCGACTTCCGGATTGTACATATGGAACGTGGCCTTGGGGTGAACCTGGATCACGCGGATCGACTTGATCTTTATGTCCCTGGGCAACGGGAACTCCGATTCGTATACGTTCATCACGCTTACCGTAGCCGGCGCGTCGGGAACGCCGGAGGGCTGATCGGCGCGGGCCTGCTGGGTGCGAATCGGGATAACCGGCGGGCGTTTCCGCGGGCGGAGCGGGAACGGATCCAGGCAGTTGAGCCCGTCAGGCAGCGCCGCAAGATGAACGCGGTTGCCGAACGTGTCGACGAGGTGCAGATCGTGCCGCCCGGAGAATCTCCCGTTCCTGCCCGGATTGTGGACACACAGATAGAAGTCCTCGCTCAGGGGCCAAGGGCTTCCGTATGCGTAGCGGCTCCAGGGGCCTTCGGACTCGGCGAACGGTTCGCTGGGCGTGATGCGCCGGATCTGGCTGCATTTGCGGTCGTCCCGCACTCGCTGGTCGAGCAGGATCATCGAACCGTAGAACAGTCCGTGGTGCGGGGATGCTACGGCGACGAACTTGTGCGAGCCGGGAATGGCGCGGCAGTGGGTTTCCTGGTTGGGGCGCACCCTGGGGTTGTTTTCGGGATAGTTGCCGTGGTAGCTGCGCGAATCGCGTCCGTCGGGGTAGCATATCCACGGATGGTGTGCGATGTCGGCGTCGCGGTCGACGTAGTCCCAACGCGTGTAGATGATCATCCCTTCGTTGGTCACGCTGGGATGCCATTCGTTTGTCTCGTGGTAGCTCAGCGCGATTATGTCCGAGCCGTCGGGCATCATCGCGTGCAGGGTGTAGGAGGGGAACTGGGCTCCGTGGCAGCGCCCGTATCCGCCCCGCCGCTCGGATATGAATGCGATGCGCCCGTTGGGCAGCACGCACGGGTCCACGTCGTTGCACGATCCGTCGGTAAGCTGCGTTACGCGTCCGTCGCCGATCGCCGCGCCGGACTGCGGATCGATCTTAGCGCGGAATATGTGGTAGGTTGACTCCGGCGCCCAGTACGAGTCTCCGCGGCTGGTGTACGTGAACTTCGCCCGCGGGAACCACGGATCTCCCGGCTTGTACGGCTGGGGCTTGCCGTTCTGCGCCTCGGTCCACGCGAAGTAAACCGCCCCGGCGTCCCAGTCGAGTTCGAAACCCTCGAACGCCCCGGACGACAGCAGTTTGCCCTTCGTGCGGCCCCCGGCTATTCTCTTGCCGCCCAGAACATTCCTCAGCACCGGCTTGTCGCTGAACGCCTTGTCGAGCACAAACACTCCCCCGCCGGGCGTGCCGACAAATCCGTATTGCTGGGGACACATGTGCCGCGTGGCGGGCATACGGCGGCCCATAAAGATGATCCGCTCGAAGTCCAACAGCGGATTGCGGAACGATATCCGCCTCGAAAGCTCGTAAGCCTGTTCGTACAGCGAGTAACGTGCTTCGGTGTCCTTGATCGGCGTTCTGGACGACTTGTCGACAAGTGCGTCGAGCGCCGTTTTCTCGACCGTCAGATCCGGAGCCTTCCCGACCGCGCCGAGATGCTTCAGCAGCGCGCCGGCCCGTCTCAGCACCATGTCCGCCGGATCGCGATCGGTCTCCAGGACCGCCGCCTCGGGGCGGACGGCCTGCTTGAAGTACTTCAGGCATCTTGCGCGGGTTCGAATATCGTGGGCCAGCGAATCAAAAAGCTCTCGCCGCAGAACGGAGGGCTTGACAGTCTCAGCGAGTTTCGCAAGCCTGGGACCCTTGGCGCTGCCGGACACCGTAGCGGCGCACAACAACAATACTGCCGCGATCGTTCGATACGAAACCATATGGCTGCTCCCGATTGAGGTCAGTTCGCGGCATGTCCAGGCTGATTTCCTATTTGATGTCTCTGATCGTCCTGTCGACCATCCTCTTTGTGTTGTTGCTCTTGGTGAACTTCTGGACCTTCTGGAGGAGGAACTTGACCTGCAGCTTATCCGGCGTTCTCTTGAGTTTCTCGCCAATCTTCGCCGCGGCCAGGCCGGCTTCTTCGCGCACTTTCTCGTCGTCGAAGTACTTGGCGACCTCGTTGAGGGCCTTCATCGTGCCGGCGCTTCCGAAGCCCGACAGGACGAGTTTCTTGTCCTGGGTGCTTGTTGCGATCTTCATCGCCGCCATGCACATGTCGGTCGAGTCCTTTGTCATCCCCGCCATGCGGACATAGCCGCGGAGCAGCAGGACCCGGTGGGTCTTGTTGGACGTTGATTTCGCCAGGGCGATAACGGCGTCAGCCGGCTCGGCGTTGGGCCAGTCAGCCAGCGTGCGAACGGCCGCGTCCTTAACCGCCTTGTCCGAACTCCTGACCAGCGTCTTGACCGCATCAAGCGTCTTGGCGGTCGGCGCCTTGCCCATCAGACGCACGAGCGAAGCTTTCGCTTCGCCCGAGGCGTTATGACTGGCGGTCAGCACTTTCGCGGCGCACTTGTCATTGTCGCCTACCGACAGGAATATCTTGCCGGCGGCATTCTCAAGCGCCGCCCGGTCCCCCGGATCGGCGGGCGAGACCAGTATCTTCAGCAGACGGTCAATATCCTTTTCCCCGCCCAGGGAGCCGATTGCATCCGCCGCCGCCCGGCGAACGCTCGATTCCTTTGAGACCGCCGCCTTGAACAGCGCGTCGACGGCCTTTTTGCAGCCGCGAACCCGGCAGGCCTTGATCGCTTCTGAGCCGATCTTGACGTCTTCGGAGGCGATCTCCCTTATCAGGGCCTCATCAACTCCGGGGCCTTTTATCGCCGTCAGGCCGATCTGCGCCGAGCGTTCGCAACCGCCGCCGGCGGCGTTCTTCAACAGCAGCGGAATCGATCCGGCTCCGCCGACCGAGCCGAGAGCCTCGAGCGCTGCGCCCTTTACGGCTTTGTCTTCGCTGGCGGCGAGTTTCGTCACCGCGCCGCGGGCGGACTTGTCGCCGCGTCCGCCGAGACCGCGTAGGATCAGCGTTTGCGTCTCGCTGTCGGCTCCGGCGAGCAGGTCGATCAGCGCCTTGGTGGCGCCTGGGTCCTTCACGCCGGTCATCAGCGCTATTGCGTTGGCCCGCATCTGCGGATCGTCGCCCTTTATCACTCCGGCGAGCGTGCTCACAGCGGCGGCTCCGGGCGCCTTGGCCAGTCCGCCGAGCGCCGCCAGGCGTATGTGGGTCGGCTCCTTGGGGGTGTACAGAACCTTGTAGATAACCGCGGCGTCGGAGGCCTTTCCGCACTCGGCGAGCGTGTCGGCGCATTCCAGCAGAGCGTCGGTCACGCGCTTTCGGATGTGACCGGTTGCCGAGGATCGCGCCTTCAGCAGCGCCTTTGCGCTGGCGACAGTTCCCATGACGCCCACGCCGCGGATCGCCGCGTGCGCCACGATCTTGTCCGAAGAATCGAACAGCTTGACCATATCGCCGATCGCCGCGGGATATCCCCGCTTGGCAAGCGTCACGATGATGCCGGCCTGGATCTTGCCCTTGGTGTTCTTCATCGCATTGTGCAGCGCCGCGCCGGCTTTCGGGTCCTCCATACGACCCAGCGCGTAGCGGGCTCCGTGCGTAAGATCCGCGTCGCCCAGCAGGCTCGCCAGAGCCGGTATCGACCGGTCGGTCCCGATCGTCCGCAACTGCCGGCAGATGAACCGGCGCAGGTCGACGGACTTCGAGCTCTTCAGGGCCGCGAGGAGCCTGGTCTCCACCGGGCCGCGGAGCGCGGCGTCCTTGCCGGCTTCGAACGTCGCGTTTTCAATCGTCTTCATCGCGTTCTGATCGTCGCCGTACTTCCAGGCGGCCGCTGAGGCCAGAGCCTTGTCGAGATCCGCCAGGACGTCGGCGCGGGCGAGAGAACCGAACACAGTCGAGACAACCAGCACCGACACTAATATCGCAAACGAGCGTTTCATCGCATAGTCCTTTCATTAAGTTCGCCGATCGGGGGGCTGGCAGGTTACCACAGTCCGTACGGCTCACGCGGTTCGCGATCGAGCCAGCGGGCGGCCTCTTTGTCGCCGATGATCTCCTCCTTGACCGGGTCCCACTTCAGCGGGCGTTTGAGCCAGTAGGCGATGTTGCCCAGGTGGCAGAACGTCGCGGCGCGGTGGGCCGGTTCTATGTCGCGGAAAGGTTTTTCCCGCGTGCGAACGCAGTGGAGGAAGTCTCCCAGCAGTCCGCCGGAGCCCTTGTAGTTGGGGATGTGGATGTTCGGAGGAGTCTGCCTTCGCGTGCCTTTGGGTCCGGGGATCTTGCCCTCGGAGCCCTTGTAGGCCATCTGGGGACCCTTCATGTCGTGATAGATCTTCACGCCGTTGGCGAATTCGTACGTCAGGTATTTGAACTCCTTGCCGTCGGGCGGGGTGATGGTTTTCGGGCCTGTCATGTGCAGACCGAGGCAGAACAGCGCTCCGCCGAACGTGTGGCAGCCCCAGTCGGTCATGCCGCCGCCGGAGTAGTCGCGGTACGGGCGGAACCCGCCTCGGATCAGATTCGGGTGATAGGGTCTCTGCGGCGCCGGTCCGAGCCACAGGTCCCAGTTGACGTCGTCGGGCTTCTTGACCGGCGGCAGCAGACAGGGACCCGAGGGGCCCCATACGTTGACCCATGCTTCCTTGACCTCGCCGATCGCCCCGCCCTGGACCATCTTGTGGAACCAGTTGTAGTCGCCCCATACCCGCTGAGAGCCGCCGGAGAAGACCCGTCCGTATCGGCGGGCGATTTCGACCATCGCCCTGCCCTGGCGGACGGTAAGCGTCTCGGGCTTCTCGCAGAAGACGTCCTTGCCGTTCTTCATCGCCTCGATCGATATCCCAGCGTGCCAGTGATCCGGCGTGCCGATCATCACCGTTTCTATGTCGTCGCGTCCGGTGATCTCGCGGAAGTCGACGCAAGTCCTGCAGTCTTTGGACTTGTACCGCTTGTCGACCATGCCCTTGGCCTGGGCCATGTGGGAGCCAACTACGTCGCAAACGGCGACGACCTGCACGTTTGAGCGTCCGAGGAAGCCGTTCATGTCGCCGCGGCCGCGACCGCCGACGCCGATGGCGCCCATCGTGATCCGGTCATTGGCGCCGAACGCTTTGGCGTTTACGAACATGGGAACCGCCGCGGCGACGGCGGCTGACTTCATGAATCCGCGGCGTGTGACTTTTGCTTTGTCAGGCATGGTGAGTCTCCTGTGTTGGAGAAAAGTTCAAATAATCCGCAGACGCCCAGGCGCGGCGCCGGCGATATCATGGATTATTAATTGAATAACGCCCCGCCAGGACGGTTATTACCGCGTATGTCTTCAGCGGGCGGCAGGAAGCCTCTGGCCGTAATTTGGAGCCTGACTGCGGCAGGCAGGCTCCAAATTGCGGCAAACGACGTCGCAGACTTCGGCGCCAATTCGCACTCGGTCATGCGCTGAAAGGCTTCAGCACTTCGGTCAGTTGCGCCATTTCCTCTTCGTTGGGGATCGACAGGGGTTGCCTGGGCGGACCGACCGAGCGGCCCATAAGTCCGCAGCCGGCCTTGACCAGTTGGGTGTACTTGCCGCCGCCCTCGAGCAGGCCGAGCACCGGCAGGATGCTGTAGTAAAGCTCCCTGGCCGCATCGAAGTCGCCGGTGACCCGCGCCAGTTCGAACAGCTTTACGCTCTGGGTCGGCAACACGTTGAAGAAACCGCTGACCCAACCCTCTGCGCCCATGAAGAAGCTCTCCAACGCCAGGGTGTCGCAGCCGCAGAAAACGGTGATCTTGTCGCCGAAGCGGCGGATGATCTCGCTGACCCGCGTCAGGTCGCCGGTGGACTCCTTGACGTACTTTACGTTAGGCAGGTCCGCCAGTTCGCCGACGACGTCGGGGGTCATGTCGACTCCGGTTCGACCGGGATAGTTGTAGAGCATGATCGGTATGTCGACAGCCGCGTCGATGGCGCGGAAATGCTCGACGAGTTCTCCCGGCGTCGGCAGGGAGTAGTAGGGGGCCGCCAGCAGTAGACCCGCGGCGCCCTGCGACTGGGCCTGCTGTGAGTACTCGATGATCTTGCGCGTGCTTCCGCCGTTTGTGCCGACCAGCACCGGCACTCGCCCGTCGGCGGCCTCGATCACCGCGGCGGTTACGTCGCGGCGCTCGTCGTCGCTCAGGGCGTAATACTCGCCGGTGCTGCCCAGCGGAATGACGCCGTGGACGCCTCCGGCTGCGATCATGCCGTCAACGAACGTCGACAGCGTCTGGTAGTCAACTTCCTGCTGGTCGGTCATTGGCGTGACCAATGCCGGGAATACGCCTTTGAAATCAGCGGCCATCGCTTGCTCCTGTTGTCCGTTTTCTTTTCTTGTGCGTTACCTGGTCAGCCCGAGCCTGTCAAGCGTCTCGTCGGTCGGTGCTCCGTTTTCGTCCCAGCCTCGCACCTGGTAGTACTCGGCCAGCATCTGGTCCAGCGGCGGGACCTTTCCGGCGCGTCCGCCTTTGGCGGCGGCCTGAAACATCTTCTTCGGCAATACGTCGGTGGCGGCTCCATATCCGTCGCGAAGATTTATCAGCCTCTGTGAGGTGAACGCCCGCTCGCCGGTCGCCAGCAGTTCGTCGGTGGTGAAATCCCAGCCGGTGATTGCGTTGAACAGGTCAGTCACGCCGGTGAAGGCCCAGTCGCCGCCGTCGATGACGAACAGGCACACGACCAGCGAGTTGGCCAGCGATCCGAGATCCTGGCACTTGTCGGCCAGCAGGCCCTGGTTCTCGGGCTCCAGAAGCGTGGTCGTCTCTTCGGTGATGCCCGCTTCGGGGATGAAGAACCCGCCCATTTCAACGTCTTCGCACGGGCCGCGGAAGTGGCAGGCTCCGCGAGTGCCGGTGGCGTAACTCGGAGCCAGCGAGAAGCACGCGCGCGGATCGTGGGCCGGCAGGTCCAGACCCTTTACGTGCACGACGCTCTCGACAGCTTCAGGAGAAATCCCCTCGGCCGCCGGCAGAATCCCGTCGGCGAAAATGGCGCCCAGACCCTCGCGCTTCCCGATCTGATCGGTCAGCTTGATCAACGCCTCGGGATTGCCCCAGGTCAGGTCCATGCCGGCCTGCTGTTCGGTAATCCAGCCCTTTTCGAAGCATTCCATCGCAAAGCCGATCATGGCGCCGGCCGATATCGTGTCGACCCCGAGGCGGTTGGCTATCTCGTTGGCGACGGCGACGGCCTTCGGATCGTCAATCAGCAGGTTGGTGCCCATCATGCCGAGCGTTTCGTATTCCGGGCCGATGCCCTCCATCGCGTATTCTTTCGGCTCTTCGATGGTGATCTTGCGGTGGCAGCCGATGGGGCAGTATTTGCAGGGATACGGTTTGGCGTTCAGCGAATCGGTGTAGCTCTCGCCGCCGAGTTTCCTGGCGCCCTCGGGCCAGACGTCGCCGTCCCAGTACTTGATCGGCATGTCGCCCAGCGCTTCGGCGTCTTCGCACAGGCCGGGAGTTCCGTGCTGGCGGAAGCCGTTTTCCCGGACGACCTTGCCGATCTCCCGCTGGAACTGCTTGATCAGCGAAGATGCCAGTTCGGGGTCGTTAAGCGGGGCCTGCTTGGTCCCGCCGACGGCGACGGCCTTGAGGTTCTTCGAGCCCATGACGGCTCCGAGCCCGCAGCGACCGGCGTAGCTGTGCTTGTCGAAAGTGATGCATGCTATGGCGACTTTCCGCTCGCCGGCCGGGCCGATAGACGCGACCGACAGCCTACTGTCGCCGACCTTCTCGTTGACCGCGTCGATCGCCTCGAACGAATCCATGCCCCACATGTCCGCCGCGTCGAGGATCTCGACCTTGTCGTCTTCGATCGTCACGCAGACCGGAGCGTCGGCGGCGCCTTCGAACAGCAGCACGTCGTATCCTGCGTCCTTCAGCGAAGGTCCCCAGCTAGCCCCGGCCGCCGAATCGCCGAACGTGCCGGTCACCGGCGAAATGGCGACAACGCTGAACTTCGCTCCGCCGGGAACAGGCGGGCCCTGGAACGGGCCGGTGGTGAAGATCAGGCGGTTTTCGGGTCCGTAGGGATCCTGCCGGGCCGACACCTCGCGGCGCAGGATCTCGCCGCCCAGTCCGGCGCCGCCTACGAACCTCTTGAGATCCTCTTCGGCGATAGGTTCGACCTCGGCGGTGCGGGTCGTTAAGTTGATGCGGAGCAGTCGCTGCCAATACCCGTTGGCCATAGCATGTACCTCGAGAAAAGTTTTTAACGATACCTTACGAACAGACTTCGGCTATCATTGTCCGGCGGTCTTAGCCAAAGTCAATCCTATTAGCGATTAAAGGTCAAGTTCCGCTCCAAGTCAGTCGCGGCGGGCGTTGGCGTATATTCGTCCGGCGTCGGCAGGGCTCATCACACCTCGTCGGTCGACAGGAATAGTAGTCTCGGTCGGTTCATCCGGAGGTCTCCCGGTCGATTCGTTTCATCGCAAGCGCAGACGGAGTAACCGCCAGTCCGCCGAGCGAAGTGCATCGCAGCTCGCACGGGAGCATCTTCCCGCTGGCGTAGACCGCGTCGATCGTTTCGTCCAGATCGATCGGGTTTGAGTATCCGCCCAGGACCAGGTCCGCGCAGACAAAGGCGCCCGCGGCGGCCGCTGCGTTGCGCGTGTGGCACGGGATCTCAACAGTCCCCTGCACCAGATCGCAGACAGAACCCATAGTGTTCTGGAACGAAATCGCCGCGGCGTTCATCGCCTGGGCGACGGTTCCGCCGGCGATATCCACGACGGCCGCGGCCGCCATCGCCCCGGCGGCGCCGATCTCGACCTGGCAGCCGGCAATCTCGGCGGCGAATGTCGCCCGAGTGTCGACGATAACTCCAATCACGCCGGCCGCGAGCAGCGCCATCGCCGCGGCTTTGGCGTCGAGTCCCTTTTCCTCGGCGCAGGTCACTATCACACCGGGCAGCGTTCCTGCCGCCCCGCCGGTAGGAGCGGCGCAAACCACTCCCATCGCTCCGTTTATGTGCATTATCGCCATCGCCCGGGCGGCCGAGCGAAGATGAATCCCGCCTCCGGGCAGCCTGCCTTCGGCGTCGGCGGCGAAGATCGCCCCGGCGCTGGGCGTTAGAAACTGCATCGGCGGCGGACTCGGCGCCAGCCCCTGTTCGGCCGAGCGGACCATTATCCCGTATCGCCTGACCATCTCGTCGAGGACCTGGTCTTCGGTCATGCCCAACAGCGCCGCCTCGTATTCGAGACCGAGCCGGCCGAGCGACTTGCCCGACTCTTCGGCCAGCGCGACCGCCTCGGCGGCGCTGGCGAACAGCGGCGCCCCGGTATGCACAAAGTAGACCGGGCGGACCCGTCGCACGGACTCCACGCCCGGAATCGCCGCCAGGCGATCGCACTCGTCGCCCGGAAGTTCCGATCTCCTCTGTGCGTACAGCAGCAGGCGGTCCTCGCGCGGGATCACCTGGAGTTCGGAGATAAGGTCGTCGTCCAGCGCCATCGCCGCGGCGGCTTCGTGTCCAGCGTCGACCTCGACGAGCACATCGTGGGACTTGCCGGTAATGCGCAGGTCCCAGCCTTCGACGTCGATTATCTCGACCGATCCGCCGCCGATCGATCTGCCGCGCAGCTTCAACACCGCTCCGTCCGCGTCGTACAACTCGATATCGACGGTGTTGGGATGATCGGCGCCGTCGAGATCCGTAACGCGGAACTCGATCTTCAGACCCTCATCGGCCGCAATCGCCAGGGCGTCGAAGAAACACTCATCGGTCAGAGGTCGATCCATAAGACCCATCGCAAACGCGCGATCGGCGCCCTGGGGGGCGTATGTCGCGGCGTACGAACCGGCCGAATCAAACGAAAACACCGCCCGTGCGGGCCTGGCGTCCAGGAGCGAAAGCGCCATCTGCGAAAGATGGAACGCCCCTGCGGTATGACTGCTCGAAGGTCCGCGCATAACCGGACCCAGAACGTGATTAAAGATACTTACAACCTTCATAAAATCGCCTTTCTGTTGGCAATGAGTATACACTGCCCACGGTGGTCTTGAGAAGGCTCATCCGTCTAAGTGGAAACCAAGGCATCCATGGCCGCGGAATCACGGGGCGTGATCCCCGTATAGTCGCCGGCGTAGGAACTTCCCCAGCCGGCGCCTGCAATCGCCATTGCTAACCAGCAGGTCGGAGGCCGGGAAATTCACTGGATAGAAACGCACCCACTTAGTAATATCTGTGTGCGTTATTATCCACGAAAGGTGCAGAAACATGGC
>Ga0180429_10001602_pt1 | contig 19114 bp, 27 predicted proteins | sample SS_ome_FD_132428 | JGI IMG/M metagenome (GOLD analysis project Ga0180429, IMG submission 132428) | Hypersaline lake sediment archaeal communities from the Salton Sea, California, USA - SS_1_S_1 metaG | ecosystem: Environmental > Aquatic > Non-marine Saline and Alkaline > Hypersaline > Sediment ...
GCCTTCCATGGCGATGGGGACCAGGTTTCGCGAGCCGTCTTTAACGGCCTTTTCAACGGCCGGCGGGACCTCGTTGGCCTTGCCGTATCCCCAGCCGACTTTCCCCTGGCCATCGCCGACGACGACCAGGGCGGTGAAGCTGAACCGTCGACCGCCCTTGACCACGGCGGCACACCGCCGAATCTTAACGACCTTGTCGATCAGTTCCTCTTGTGTTGTTTCGGTAGCCATCGTTAATGGGTAGTGGGTAGTGGATAGTGGATAGTCTTAGTCGCCAAGTGATTGCAGCGGCTACAGTTCGAGCCCGGCCTCGCGGGCGGCATCGGCCAAGGCGGCGACGCGGCCGTGATACTTGTACTCGCGCCGGTCGAAGACGACCTGCTTGATACCCGCTTGCAGGGCTCGCTCGGCCACGGTCTTGCCCACGGCAGACGCGGCGTCCTTGTTCCCGCCGTACTTCACTTCCTGGCAAAGCGGCTGGTCGCAGGTGCTGGCGGCGACCAGCGTACGCCCCGCCTCGTCGTCGATGATTTGGGCATATACGTGCTTGTGGCTGCGGAACACACTCAGCCGTAGCCGGGTGGAATCCCGCTTGACGCGGTTTCGCACACGGAACCGCCGCCGCCGGCGCTGTTTACTGATTCGCTTTTCGTGCTTCACTTTTACTTCACCATCGCCTTGCCTTGTTTACGGCGAACCTGTTCCCCCATGTATCGGATGCCCTTGCCTTTGTAGGGCTCGGGTTTGCGCAATGCACGGACCTCAGCGGCAAACTGGCCGACCAGTTGCTTGTCGATCCCCCGGATGAGGATGTGTTGCTGGTCAGGGCAACTCACGTCCAGTCCCGTGGGGATGGGGACGTGCAGTTCATTGGCCAGGCCGACGCGCAACTGCAATTCGTTGTTCTGTACTACACCGAGGTATCCTACGCCGTGGATTTCCAGGCGCCGTTCGTAGCCTTCGGTAACGCCGACGACCATATTCTGGATCAGGGCCCTGGTCAAGCCGTGCAAGGCACGGCTTTGTCGTTGGTCGTCGCGCCGGCTGACGTTGAGTTGTTTGGCCTGTTCGTCGTAGGCGACGTCGACTTCCGGCCGATGCTCCCAGTGGAGTTTTCCCAGGGGACCCTCGACTGATATACTGCGGTCGGCGAGGTGCACGTTGACCTTATCGGGGACCTGCACCGGTTTTTTTCCGATCCGGGACATGGTTGTTTGCCTTTAATACTACCAGACTTCGCAGAGCACTTCGCCGCCGAGTTTACGCTGTCTCGCTTCGCGATCGCTGATTACGCCTCGGCTGGTGCTGATGATGCAGATTCCCAGGCCACCCAGGACGGGTTTCAGCGCGCCGGCACCGCTGTAGACGCGGCGACCCGGTTTGCTGACGCGGCGTATTCGCTGGATTACCCGTTCCCCATTGGGGCCATATTTCAAATGTACGCGCAAGACGTTCGCCGGCCGATTTTCAACTTCTTCCCAATCCCAAACGTAACCCTCGCGCTTGAGCACTTCCGCCAGGCCTCGTTTGACCTTCGACAGCGGCATGTCGACGTGGGGCCGTTCGACGCGCACCGCGTTTCGGATGCGGGTCAACATATCGGCGATGGGGTCGGTCATCATAATGCTTGTTATCCCTTTACCAACTCGCCTTCTTGACGCCAGGAATCAGACCTTCGTCCGCCAGATTGCGGAAGCAGATCCGACAGATTCCAAATTTTCGGTACACACTCCGCGGCCGCCCACAGATCTTGCACCGCCGCTCGCTACGGCTGCTGTACTTGGGCGTGCGGAGCGCCTTTGCGATCTTCGACTTGCTTGCCATGCAGTTTTATCCTCTGGTTAGTCGCCGGCCTCGGAGGTCTCGGAAGGTTGCAACGGCATCCCCAGTTTCCGCAGCAATTCGCAGGCTTCGTCGTCACTGTCGGTGCTGGTCACCAGGGTCACGTTCATCCCTTGGGTTTTGGTGTACTTATCCGGGTTGAGTTCCGGGAAGGCCAACTGTTCGGTCAATCCGATACTGTAGTTACCGTGCCCATCGAACGCCTTGGGGCTCAGCCCGCGAAAGTCGCGAACCCGGGGGATGGCCAAGGAAATCAGCCGGTCGAGAAACTCGTACATCCGTTGCCGCCGCAAGGTGACCTTGCAGCCGATGGCCATACCCTCTCGGAGCCGAAATCCGGCGATCGACTTTCGAGCCAGGTTAACCACCGGTTTTTGGCCGGAGAGCAGCGTCATGGCGTCGACGGCCTCTTCGAGGTGTTTCTTCTCGCTGGTGGCGCTGCCGACTCCCATGTTGACGACGATCTTCTCCAGTTTCGGAAGCGAGAGCCGATTGGTTCGGCCCAACTGCTCGGCCAATGCCGGCAGGACCTCGTTTTCGTACTTTTCCAGCAATCGGGGCGTCATTTTCGTTTACGGCTGTTTCTTGGCGGGTTAGGTCTTGGGCGGGGCGATCTGGCCGTTGCCGGCCCCGCATTTCCTGCAATATCGTTCTTTGCTCCCGTCGCCGGGGTCGCGGGCACCCACGCGGGCGGCGGCGTCGCAGGCCTCGCAAACCAACAACGCGTTGGACAACTGAATCGGCATCTCCATCGACAGCCGCCCGCCCTGCGGGTTCTTCTGGCTGCGACGCACGTGTTTGTAAACCCGGTTGACGTGTTCTACCACGATCTTGCCGGTGTTACGGTTTACCCGCAATACTTTACCTCGTGTACCCCGGTCGTCGCCGGCGATGATTTCGACGGTGTCACCTACGCGTATAAACATCAGACCACTTCGCTGGCAAGGCTGACGATTTTCATAAAGTTCCGTTCACGCAACTCGCGGGCGACCGCACCGAAGATACGGGTGCCGCGAGGATTCCTTTCGTTATCGACGATCACCGCCGCGTTGGAGTCGAACCGAACGTAGCTGCCGTCGGAGCGGCGAGTCGGTTGCTTGCAGCGGACGACTACCGCTCGAACCACGGTACCCTTCTTCAACTCGGCACCGGGGATAACGCTCTTGACGCTGCAGACGATGATGTCCCCAACGCCGGCGGTGCGCCGGTGTGTTCCGCCGAGCACCTTGATGCACATGAGTTCTTTGGCACCGGTGTTGTCGGCCACGTTGAGTCGGGTTTGCATCTGGATCATCGTTAGTATCCGCTCGTTGAGGTGGGCTACTGCCCGGTCGCTTCACCCACGGCAGCCTTGGCTGCCGCCCGCATTGCCGCCAAGTCGATCACCCGGCCCTTCTCCACCACGCGAACCAGTTCCCAACGCTTCATCTTCGACCTTGGCGGGCACTCGGCGATCTCGACGATATCGCCGAGGTGCGATTGTTCTTCTTCGTCGTGCGCGTAGCAGACCGTTCTGCGGCGGAGGAACTTTCCGTACTTGGGGTGCTTGACCAATCGGGCGATTTCCACCCGGCGGGTCTTTAACCCCTTGTCGCTGGTGACGACGCCAACTTCAACTCGTCTGGGCATAGTTCTATTCCCCGCTGGTCTCCACGCCGGCACCCGCCGTTTCACGCTCGCGCTGGATTGTCAGGATCCTGGCGATCGTTCGACGACTCTTGCGCAACTCGCTGGGAGCGTCCAGCCGTTCGGTTTGCGCCTGCAACCGCAGGCGGAAGAAGTTGTCGGTAGTCTCTTTCAGAGTCACCGTCAACTGCTCGTTGCTCATTTCTCTCAGTTCGGCTGCCTTGGTCATCTGATTTTCATTCCTACATCGGCCGTCTCTTCAGGAAGCGGACCCGGACGGGCATTTTGTGGGCCAGTCGGGCGAAGCAGAGCCGGGCGGCCTCTTCGCTGACGCCGCCGATCTCGTACAACACCGTTCCCGGCCTCACCACCGCCGCCCAATAATCGGGTTCCCCTTTTCCCTTTCCCATTCGGGTTTCCAAGGGAATGGAGGTAATCGGCTTATGGGGGAAAATGCGTATGTACAAACGCCCCTCGTTGCGGAGGTACTGCTGGGCAGCGATACGACCGGCCTCGATAGTCGCCGCGCTAATCCAGCCGCCCTGGACCGCTTGCAGTCCGAAATCGCCGAAGACGACCCGGTTGCCGCGTGAGGCGTCACCTTTTATACGTCCTCTTTGGCTTTTTCGATGCTTGACTCGTTTTGGCATCAACGCCATCGATATCGTCCTCGCTGTACATGCCCTGGTTGATCCATACCTGGATGCCGATATGACCCTGGGCGATTATTGCTTCGGTGAAGCCGTAGTCGATTTTTGCCCGCAACGTCGAAAGCGGAATGGAGCCCGACATCTGCTTCTCGCGGCGAGCCATTTCGGCGCCTCCCAGCCGACCGGCCAGTTGGATCTTGATGAACTTCGCTCCCGCTTCCATGCTCTGTTCCATTGCCCGCTTCATCGTGCGGCGGAAACCGGCCCGCTTGGCCAACTGTTCGGCGATGTCCTCGGCCACAAGCTGTGCAACCAATTCGGCCCGGCCGATCTCCTCAATCTTCAGATTGACCCGCCGACCCGTCTTCTCCTGTAACTCGTTCTGCAACTCCTCGACCCGTTCTCCCTTACGCCCGATCAACACGCCGGGTCGGGCGGAGAACATGATCACTTTGACTTCATCCCGGGTACGCTCAATCTCGATCTTGGCGATAGCCGGGTACATCGGCCTACCCATCCGATCCTTGCGATTCTTGATGAAATCGCGGATCTTCTGGTCCTCGACCAGGAGTTCGGAAAACTCCCGCTTGGAGGCGTACCAGCGGCTCTTCCACCCGATCATAATGCCGGTGCGGAACCCCGTCGGATTGACTTTCTGACCCATATTCTCAGTCCAAGGTTACGTGTATGTGCGACATTCGCTTCTTGATGATTGCAGACATTCCGCGGGCTTTGGGTTTCATTCGCCTGAACATCGGTCCCCCGTCCACCCGCACCTCGACCACGACCAGGTGGTTAAGATTCGCAGCCCGACGATCCTCGGCGTTGGCCAACGCGCTCTTGAGCACCTTTTCCAACATCCGTGCACCGCGATTGGGGTGGAGCCGCAAGATGTCCAGGGCATCGTCGGCGAATTTTCCTCGAATCAAGTCGGCCAACGGCCGGACCTTCCGGGGACTGATCCGCGCATATTTGTGAACCGCCTCGTAAGCCATCTTACCGCTTACCCTTTCCGCCATGGCCGCGGAACGTCCGCGTCGGTGCGAATTCTCCCAACTTGTGACCGACCATTTCCTCGGTCACGAAAACCTTCATGTGGTTCCTTCCATTGTGGACCATAAACGTGTGCCCGACGAACTCCGGCACCACCGTACACGCCCGAGCCCAGGTCTTGATCGGCTCCTTGATCCCCTTTTCGTTCTGCAGTTCCACTTTGTGGTACAGCTTGGGGTCGATGTAGGGACCCTTCTTTAACGATCTACTCATGACGATCAACTCTCGGCCTTATATCTTCAGTAATCCGTATCGCTTCGACCTTCGTCGGCGTACGATGGCCTTGTTCGACGGCTTGTATTTTTTTCGGGTGGACCCGCCCTTGGTCGGCTTTCCGGTGGGTGAAACGGGATGCCGCCCGCCCTTGGTGCGGCCTTCGCCGCCGCCGTGCGGATGGTCGATCGGGTTCATCGCCGTGCCGCGGACGTGAGGCCGTCGCCCCATCCATCGCTTACGTCCCGCCTTGCCCAGCACGATTCCCATGTGATCGCTATTGCCGATCATCCCGACGGTTGCCCGACATGCCACCGGGATCCGCCGGATCTCGCCGCTGGGCAGGTTGATCTGTGCCCAACCGGCGTCGCGAGCGGCCAGAGTCGCTCGAGTCCCGGCCGAGCGGCACATCGCTCCCCCGCGCCCGGGCTGCAACTCGATGTTGTGAATGTCCATTCCCAAGGGAATTCTCGACAACGGCAGACAGTTGCCAACCGCCACCGGTGCGTCCTCGCCGCTGACCACCTTGTCGCCCGCCTTGAGACCGTCCGGCGCCAGAATATAACGCTTCTCGCCGTCGACGTAGTGCAGCAAGGCGATTCGGGCACTGCGGTTCGGATCGTATTGGATCGAGTCGACCAGCGCGGGCACACCGTCCTTGTTGCGGCGGAAATCAATCTTGCGAAGGTTTCGCTTGTGTCCGCCGCCACGGTGCCGGACGGTGATCTTGCCCTGGTTGTTGCGCCCGCTCGTACGGCGTTTCGGCTTGGTCAGCTTCTTCTCCGGCTTCGCCCCGGGCGTCAAGTCGGAAAAATCGCTCACGGTCGCCCCGCGACGGCCCGGCGTGATCGGTTTGTATCGGCGTATACCCATGGTCGCTGTCTTAGAGTCTCACGTTGAGATTTCCGCGCAATTTACGTGCAAGCCACATTAAAAGAAATCGATTCTGTCTTCCGGGTCCAGCGTAACGATTGCCTTCTTCCACGCCTTGGTCGAACCCCAGCGAAACCGCGTCCGGCGGGGTTTCCCCTTGCGGTTTTGGGTGTTTACCCGAACCACCTTTACGTTGAACAACTCCTCGACAGCCTCGCGGATGTCGGTCTTGTTGGCCATTCGATTGACCTCGAAGGCGTACGCGTTGTAACGGCTCGCCTTGTGCATCCCCTTCTCGGTCACCAGCGGCCGGAGAACGATCTGGTAAGGCTTCAAAGCGAGCTTTGTTTTGGTGACGTCTCGGGCCATGGGAAAGGTTATCCTTCTTCTCCGACGGCCGCTTTCGCGGCCGTTGCTTTCTCACGGAAGGTATCCAACGCGGCGCGGGTCATCAGCATCCGGCGCGGGTGCAACACGTTCAGGGCGTTCAGTTCCGCTACTGGCACAACCGATACGTCGGTCAGGTTGCGGATGCTCTTGTACACGTTTACGTCGTATTGGGCTACGGCCACCAGCAGCGTTTGCCCTTCGATCTTCAGGGCCTTCAATATCGCGGCCATTTCGGCGGTCTTCGGCTTCTCGAAGCTCAACTCGTCGATCAGCGTGACCTCGTCATCGGCGATCTTCGAGGCGACCGCCATTCGGGTTGCCAGCCGCACGGCCTTCCTCGGCAGGCGGTAGGACCAGTCGCGGGGCCGTTTGGCGAAAATGTGCCCGCCGCCGACGCGTATGCCACTGCGTCGCGAGCCGGCTCGGGCACGGCCCGTTCCCTTTTGGCGATACATCTTCTGGCTCGCGCCCGCCACCTCGCTACGGCTTTTCGTCTTCGCCGAGCCCTGGCGGAGGTTGGCCTGGTACATCACTACCGCGTCGTGCATCAACTGTTTGTTGATCCGCGGCGCCAACTGGGCGGGGTCGATCTCGTAAGTCTCGACCTCTACTCCAGTTCGATCGTAGACGGGCAAACTCGCCATGACCATTATTCCTGCTATCCCCGTTCCCACTCGTTGGTCGGTCCCTGTTCGTTGGTCGCCAATCACTACATCTTGTTCGTTTGCTGAATCATCACGTATCCGCCGTTCGGTCCCGGGACCGCTCCGCACACAATCAACAGGTTGTTGTCGACGTCTACCCGCACCACTTTCAAATTCCGCGCCGTGCATCGAGCGTTGCCGTAACGGCCGGGCATTTTCTTGCCCTTGAACAGCCGGCTGGGAGAGGCGCTGCAACCGGTACCGCCGAGGTGGCGGTGGCACTTCTTCACGCCGTGAGAAGCTCGCTGGCCGTGGAAATTATGCCGCTTCATCGCGCCGGCCGTGCCGCGGCCCTTGCTGGTGCCGACCACGTCGACCGCCTCCACCTCGGCGAAAACGTCGACTTTCAACTCCTGGCCGACCTCGCAATCGCCCACCGGACCACGCACCTCGCGGACAAACCGCTTGGGTTCGCAATTGGGCTTGGGTATCGCCTCGACACCGGCGGCTGCGCGCCGGCGCTGGCGTTTGCTGTCGAGCTTGGCGACGTGGCCACGAGCACTCCGGCTGGCAAGGCGACGTGGTTTATCCAGATACCCCAACTGAACCGCCTCATAGCCGTCTCGCTCGAGCGTTTTCACTTGCAGAATATTGCATGGGCCCGCCTGAATGACGGTCACCGGAATCGCCTCACCGGTTGAGTCTTCGCCGGCCGAGTCGTAGATCTGCGTCATCCCGACCTTGCGGCCGAGTAGCCCAACTGACATCGTACTTGCCTTTATTCTGCGTCGCCGACGGGAACGGCCGGCTCTTGGCCAGGGTTTACCCGCCTAACTTCCGTTCATGCGTTTTCGAGTTGATGACCGGGGGTCTTGCGTCTTCTCGCTAGGGCTCTTGTTTCTTATTGCCCGCTGGTCGCCTTGATTTTGATGTCTACGCCGGCCGGCAGGCTCAGCTTATTCAGTGCCTCGATCGTTTTTGCGGTCGCCTGCATGATGTCGATCAGACGCTTGTGCGTACGGATCTCAAACTGCTGGCGGGCCTTCTTGTCCACGTGGGGGCTGGACAGAACGGTGTAACGCTCGATGCGGGTAGGCAAAGGAATCGGCCCGTGAACAACCGAACCGGTCCGTTTGGCCGTGTCGACGATTTCGATCGCACTCTGATCCAATATGGCGTGATCGTAGGCTTCCATGCGGATGCGAATGATCTCTTTGGTGGTGCCGGCCACGGCAGTCCTCCGGGTAAATCCAATGCCAACTTGCCAAGGAACCACCCGCCATTAGACGGGAAGCACAACAGAATACCAGTTTCGGAGAAAGGCGTCAACGGCCTCCGGCGGAAAAATGGGGAATTCAGAGATTCTCCCGCCGCCCGATGGCGTAATTGTCATTTATCGGCCAGATTTCCCTGCCGGTTGAGTCACACTCAACCGATACGTCCCCCCAAGAAGACCTGCTCAGGCGCGGGGCAGACGGTCCGGGGGCTTCCTGGCAGCCCGTTGAAGAATCTGTAGGAGTCGCCTCCTACATTGACTTGTGTCTCGACACCGCCCTTTTCATGGGTCGCTATCGCTTTCGTCGCCTCGCCAGCAACAGTGCGGCGGCGATTGCCAGCAGCATCAGCGTTGCCGGCTCCGGGACTTTTGACGTGGTGACACTGACTCCACCGAATACCTTCTTCGCGATGGTTGCCGAGGTCCCCGGTTCGCTTCCCGTGTCCAGAATGTTCTCCATCTCGAAGTACACCTTGGTGGCGTGGCCGGAGTAGCCGGAGTCGGTGATCGCCGCCGATACGTCGAGATCCAGCAATCCGCTCCAGGGACCAGACGAAGTACCGTCGTCAGCGAGATTCCACTCGCCGTCGGAAGAAAAAACCAGGTTGGCGGCCACCGTGACCGGGTTGCTCGGAGCAGACCCGTCGATTTCCAGGATGTTCAGATCCACCGGCGTGTGGATGCTGGCGAACGTTGCCGCCGTACCGACAGGGAATGGGAATATCGAGAAGTCTCCCGATTCGTCCAGATAGATTCTTTGGATATAGTTTCCCGGCAAGGCCTCGATCAGAATCACCAGCGTCCCGCTCGTCTCGTCGCTCGTCCCGTTTTCCGAGGTCGAACTGAACAGAGGCAGGCCGAAACCGAGCGAATCGCCGACTATCGTGGGCGCGCCGAACAGCGGAAGCGGATCCGTATCTGAACTTTCGGATATGTTACTGAATCGGACCGTGCCGCCTTCGAGCGGGTCATACAGCAAGGTGTCGCCGCTGGAGTGGGTTGTCATGGACGCCAACGCGGCCAGCATTACCAGCGAGCATCCAAATCTAAGTGTGATTGCAAATCTCTTCTTCTGCATCATAGTTTCTCGTGACCCGTAGGTGTTACCACTGAGACCTTAAAGCATGCCGGACGGAGCAATAAGCCCCCTAGATACCCCAGTTTTCCTATTATGATCCAGAAAGGGGGACATTGCAAGTGATTTATCGATGCAGAACGCCGAATTTGAAAAGTTCGGCGAGAGATCTGCCGTCCTTCTGACCGACGCACCGGAGAGTATGTTTTCCACCCGTTTGGTGGAGGCAACGGGCCAGATACAGCAAAGCGGGCACCAGTGACAAACCGCGTGTTGAAAAAGCAGGGGTCAAATATTCACCCTGCTTTTTCATGGGGCGGCTGGTGGCCATTCAATCTGGTAGTTGCGAGATGCGGAACTCATCGAAGCGGATCCAGTGCTCGGAATCGGGGGGGCCGTTATAACACTGAATGCTGACCTGGTCGTCGCCCGGCGCGGGCAGTCGCCCGGTGGCGGCGGTCTGGAATTCTCGCTCGCCGTCCGGACGAAACTGGGCGGTGAACCCATCGGCGGTCACAATCAGCCTCAGTTGCACCGTCTCGGCCGACATCGGCTTCCTGCCCGGGATGATGAACAGTTCCCCGTTGATCAATTCCTTGACCAGCTTGAAGACCGGCTTGCCGTTGTGATACCAGGTAATTCCGGCCTGTTCGTACTGTTTGGTCGGCTTCGTAGTGCTGGTCACGGTTACGTCGATCGCGAACTTGCCCTTCGCACGGTTGGGGGCCTTGCGCAAGAGGGCGTTTTTGACCGAGTTGGCCACACCCGGTTCCACGCGAATCTCCAAGGCGTCGTCTTTGATCCGCCAGGTTTCGGCGTCCTCTCGCAGCCAACTCCAGCCTTCAGCCGGCTTGCCTTGGAAGTTGTCCTCGAAGACCACGCGCGGCTCGGCGGCCGTCAGGGAAACGTTCAGCATCAATGCGACAACGGCGCTCAATAACAAGTGTCTCATGGCGTAGCTCCTGGGAAAAAGCGTGAATGTGACTGTGTGGTCCGATATTCCAGCGCAGCTTTGATCTGAGTCCCCACATTATTGCCGACTCTGTCGATCTTGCAATCTCGGCAAGCCGAATTCGGCTCAAATCAGGGGGAAAGTCCGATCTGTGCGGCCCGCTGCACGGGGGTTCCCCACCAGTGTGGTTTGTATATGATAATGGCGAATTGAAAATGCTCCTGCTGTTCGTCGTGGACAACACGCTGATGCACTCTGACGACGGCAAGAAGGCCGTTTTGGAGCTAGTGAATGCGTTGAAGGAGTAGTGCCGTGGCATTTGATGGAATCGTGAGAACTCGCGCGGCACTCATACTCGCCTCAGCGTTGTTGGCGATCTCACCGCAGGCGGCCGCGGCCATGTTGCAACATCCCTTTCCCCGCCGTTTCAAAGTGGCTCCGTTTCCCGAGAGCGTAACCTGGATAAACACCGGCAGAGACCTCCAGCTCGAGGGCCTCCGCGGCAAGTTCGTGCTGCTCGACTTCTGGACCTACTGCTGCATCAACTGTATGCACGTGCTGCCGGAGTTGAACAAGCTAGAGCGGGCATATCCCGACAATCTGGTGGTGATCGGGGTCCACTCCGCGAAATTCGCCACCGAGAAAGACACCCAAAACGTCACCGATGCCGTGCTGCGATACAAGATCGAACACCCGGTGATGAACGATCCCAATCACGTTCTCTGGGAGCGGTTCCGCATCGACTCCTGGCCCACGCTGATTCTTATCGATCCGCGGGGAGAGGCCGTGTGGGGAAAGAGCGGCGAAACGACGTTTGAGCAACTCGACGCGGTGCTCAAAAAGGCATTGCCCTACTATCGCAGCCGGGATTTGCTCGACGAGACTCCCTTGGACCTCGATCGGGAAGCAGACCGGGCGGCCAAGACACCGCTGCGGTTCCCCGGCAAGGTCCTCGCCGACGAGCAAGGCGGCCGGCTGTTCATCGCCGACAGCAACCACAATCGCATCGTGGTGGCACGCCTCGACGGCACCTTGCTGCAAACTATCGGCAGCGGGGCCGCCGGACGCACCGACGGCGATTACTCGGCCGCACAGTTCAAGAACCCTCAGGGTATGGCCCTGGGCGACGAAATGCTCTACGTGGCCGATACCGACAATCACCTGATCCGCAAGATCGACCTCCGAGGGCATCGCGTTTCGACCGTCGCCGGAACCGGAACGCAACGCCGGGGAATCTTGGGGCTGGATCGCAGCGTAACGCCGCTACAGACCGCACTGGCCAGCCCCTGGGCGCTGTGGCTCGACGACGACACGTTGTACGTCGCCATGGCGGGGACGCACCAGATCTGGCGGCTGGCGTTGTCGCGGTCGCGCATCGGACCCTACGCCGGCAACGGCCGCGAGGACATTGTCGACGGTCCGCTGCTGCCCGATGAGCCGTACCAGGCCGGGTTTGCCTCCTTCGCGCAGCCCAGCGGCCTGGGCTCCGACGGCACCTGGCTCTACGTGGCCGACAGCGAAGGCAGTTCGATTCGCGCCGTGCCGCTCGATCTGCAAAAAGCCGTGCCGCTCGATCTGCAAAAAGCCGTGCCGCTCGATCTGCAAAAATCCGTGCCGCTCGATACGCGAAAACACGTCAAAACCGTGGTCGGTACGGCCGATCTTCCTCGCGCGAGACTGTTCACCTTCGGTGACGTCGATGGCGTCCGGTCGCGCGCTCAGCTTCAACACGCGCTGGGCGTCGTCTATTATCAGCGTAAGCTCTACGTGGCCGATACCTACAACAACAAGATCAAGGTCGTCGACCCGGCAACGGGCCTGACGCAAACGGTGGCCGGAACCGGACGGCCGGGTGACAGCGACGCACCGGCGGCCTTCGACGAGCCGGCCGGCATCAGCGCCGCCGGGGGCAAGCTGTTTGTGGCGGACACGAACAACCATCTAATTCGCGTCGTGGATTTACGAAATGGCAATCGGGTGTCGACGTTGCAGATCGCGGGGCTCGATACCGCACGAGCCGAGTAGTCCGTCCAGAAGCGTCGCTCGCGATCAGATCGTTTAACCGGTAGGCGAACGGGGAGACAATATGGCGAACAACAAGCGAGTGCTATTCCTCTGCGTGGGCAATTCCTGCCGCTCGCAGATGGCCGAGGGCCTTCTGCGCAACCTCGATCCGGAGCAGTTCGACGTCCATAGCGCCGGTTCCATGGCAAGCGGGGTCAACGCCTATGCCGTGAAGGTCATGGCCGAGATCGGCATCGACATCTCTTCCCACCGCAGCAAGGCCGTTGATGAATATGCCGGGCAGAGTTTCGACTATGTAGTCACCGTATGCGACGATTCCCAGCACGGGCCCTGTCCCGTGTTCATCGGAGAAGCCGGCCGGCAGTTCCATTGGCCTTTCGACGATCCCGCCTACGCCACCGGGAGTGAAGCGGATGTGTTGGACGTTTTCCGTCGCGTTAGGGACGAGATCAGAACCAGATTGGAGCGTTTCCTCGTGCGTTTTGTAGCTTGTGGCTGGATTATGACCTGGTTTCCGATATAATTCATAGGCAATAAACATAATCACACTAGTGAGCTATGGTTCGGCGCTGAAGCCGACCTCATATCGGCAGCCACCCTTCTTGTACAAGGAGTCTTCAATGGACAACTCTGCAACAGGTTCCGCCGGGCTCTACGACAACATTACCCAATGCGTCGGCAACACGCCCCTGGTCCGGCTGCATCGGGTGGCCGAAGGATGCAAGGCCGCCGTGTTCGCCAAGCTGGAAAACCTCAATCCTCTTTGGAGCGTCAAGGACCGGATTGCACGAGCGATGATCGATGCGGCCGAGCGTGACGGGCTGGTCAAGGAGGATACGGTCGTGCTCGAGCCGACCAGTGGCAACACGGGTATCGGTTTGGCGTTTGTCTGCGCCGCACGCGGATACAAGTTGACGGTCACCATGCCGGAGAGCATGAGCCTGGAACGCCGACGGATGCTCAAGGCGCTCGGTGCCGAATTGGTGCTGACGCCGGCCGCCGAAGGAATGCCGGGAGCCGTTCGCAAGGCCGAAGAGTTGGCAGCGGCAGACCCCGACTATTTCGTGCCTCAGCAGTTCAACAACCCGGCCAACCCCGAGATACACCGCAAGACCACCGCCGAGGAAATCTGGCGCGACACCGGCGGCGGCATAGACATTGTCGTCTCGGGCGTGGGCACCGGCGGAACGATCACGGGCGTAGGCGAGGCGCTCAAGGAGCGGAAGCCGGGGGTTCACGTGGTGGCCGTCGAGCCGAGTGCCAGTCCGGTAATCACGCAGCGCCGCGCCGGCGAACAGTTGAAACCCGGCAAGCACACCATCCAAGGTATTGGGGCCGGTTTTATTCCGGAGGTGCTGAACGTGGACATCATCGACGAGGTCGTGCAAGTCCAGGACAACGATGCCGTGGAAACGGCGCGGAATTTGGCCAAGCAGGAGGGACTGATGTGCGGCATCAGCAGCGGGGCCGCGGCTTGGGCCGCGCTGCAAGTCGCCCGACGCGAGGAGAACCACGGCAAGCAGTTGGTCGTGATTCTCCCCGATCTGGGTGAACGATACCTGTCGACCAGCCTGTTCCCCGAGTGAGGATTTCATGCAAGGCTTTCTCCGATCCGATGGTCGCAAAGGTATCCGCAACGTGACGGTAGTGGCATACTTGGTCGAGTGTGCGCATCATGTCGCCCGCGAGATCGCGCTGCCCCTGCGCAACGAGGGAGTTCATCTCATCGGCTTTCCCGGCTGCTACCCCAACGCTTACGCCGAGCGGGTCATGCGGCGGGTCTGCACGCACACCAACGTGGGGGCCGTGCTGTTGGTCTCGCTGGGATGCGAGAGTTTCGATCGCCGCTCGCTGGCCGACGCGGTTGAGCAGTCGGGCCGGTTCGAGCACACGCTGGTCATCCAGGAGTCGGGCGGCACGGCGGCAACGATCGAGGCCGGGCGGCTCTGGGTCGAAGAGACTCGCCGAAAGCTGCGGTCGACGCCCCGGGCGGAAATGAAGGTCGAGGAGTTGGTCGTCGGCACCATTTGCGGCGGCTCCGACGCCACCAGCGGTCTGACGGCCAATCCGGCCACCGGCCGGGCATTCGATCTGCTGATCCAGCAAGGTGCTACCGCCATTTTTGAAGAAACCGCCGAGCTTGTCGGCTGCGAGCATTTCATGGCGGAGCGGGCAGTCACCAAGCAACTTGGCGAGGAGATCATTCGCGCGGTCGAGAAGGCCGCTCGATATCACCAGACCCTTGGCCACGGCAGCTTCGCACCCGGCAACGCCGAAGGCGGGCTGACCACCATCGAAGAAAAGTCGCTGGGCGCATACTGCAAGAGCGGCCGGTCAGCCATCTCGGGTCTGATCAAACCCGGCGACGTGCCGCCTCGCGGCGGACTCTACCTGCTCGACGTAGTTTGTGACGGCGAGGTCCGCTTCGGCTTCTCCAACGTTGTCGACAACGCCGAAATCGTCGAACTGATCGCGTGCGGATGTCATCTGATCCTGTTCACCACCGGACGCGGGTCGGTCGTGGGGTCGGCCATTTCGCCGATAATCAAGGTGTGTGCCAATCCGGAGACCTACGGCAGGCTTTCCGACGACATGGACGTCGATGCCGGCCGCATCCTGCAACGACGCGGCACCTGCGACGAGGTCGGCCGCGAGATATTCGATCTGGTCCTGCGGACGGCAGCCGGTACCCCCACCGTTTCCGAGCGGCTGGGGCATCAAGAGTTCATCTTGACCTACAAGTCCTTCGAGCCGATCGGGCCGAATTGTCTGCCCCCATGATTTGACACCCCCCTTGCATGGCCTAGAGTTGCAAAGAAGCAACACGGCCGGTCCTGTTAAGTCAACAAGGATCGCAGTTCGTAGTGACCGCATTCATGCGGTCTTACACAGGATTCCGCCGCACTGCCCTGATGAATCGGGGCACTACGAACGGGGGGGTAACATGCGAGACCCAGGCAGTCTTGTGGCCTTCGATGAAGCCAAGGTACTTCTGGTCGAGAGCGATCCGGCCGACGCCATAATGCTCGAGCGGTTGCTGAGCGAGACCCGGGGGGCAATGGGGCTGCACGACGGCACATTCGCCACGAACAGTGTCGGTTGCTTGGCCGCAGCGATCGATCTGCTCGGCCGCGAGCGGTTCGATGCCGTGTTGCTCGATCTGCAACTTCCCGATTCCCGAGGCCTCGGCACGCTGGCCGCGGTTCGGGCCGCCGCCCCCGACGTGTCGGTGGCGGTGCTGGCCGGCGTTGACGACGACGGAATCGCCCTGGCCGCCATCCAGCGAGGTGCCCAGGACTACGTTGCCAAAGATCGGCTCGACGGTCGGCTGCTGACGCGGACCATCCGCCATGCCGTCGAGCGGAAGCGTGCCGAACGCGAGCTTCTGCGGCACACGCGCGAAGTGGAAGCCGCCCGGGCACGCATCGAGCAGCAGGCCGCCGAACTGAAGGCCCACGCCGAACAACTCGACCGCATCAATCGCGAACTGGACGACTTCACCTACATCGCCTCGCACGACCTGAAAGAGCCGTTGCGGGGAATCGCCGCGTACTGCGGGATTCTTCTGGAAGACTATCACGAAAAGCTGGACGCCGACGGACAGCATCGACTGCACGCCCTGGTCGACTTGTGCAACCGTTTAGAGACCCTGATCACCGACCTGTTGACCTATTGCCGCGTCGGTGGTGCGCAGCCGGCGGAGATCGGTATCGATCTGCACGGAGTCGTCGCGGACGTGTTGGAAACGCTCGACCCGGCCATCGAGAGCCGCAACGCAAAGGTGCAAATCGTGGATCGGCTCCCGAAAGTCACCGGCGACGCCACCTTGATCGGCATGGCAATCAGCAACCTCATCTCAAACGGGCTGAAATTCAACGATGACCCCGTGCCGATGGTACAAATCGGCTATCTCGCCGGTGATCGGCCGGTGATCTACGTGCGCGACAACGGGATCGGTATTCCCCAACAGCACCAAGAGTCGATCTTCACGATCTTTCGCCGGCTGCACGGCCGAAAGCGATTCGACGGCACCGGCGCCGGTCTGACGATCGTTCGCAAGATCATAGAATCGCACGGCGGCCGGATCTGGTTGGAGTCGGAGCCGGGCCAGGGCACCACGTTCTACTTCACGCTCGGCTGCAGCGAAGCAAAGTCCGGCGATGTGCTGCCCGTGCGTCAGCCGCATTGGATCGGTGCCCACTCGACGGTTGACTCCCGGCCTGTCTCATAGTCGTTGTTCGCTCCGCGAACAAACGTTGGGTAGCGGAGCGAACTAAACGCTGGTTCAACGCTGGTTCGCGGAGCGAACCACGACACTAATCGTTGACGACGCCTCGGCCATCGGCTAGGATAATGCCATGTTGTTTTGCCAAGTTACTCGAAACGGGAGGTGAATGTGTCGATGAATACGAAGAGAATGACGTCGTTGTTGTGTTTGTGCGCAGCGATTGTTGCCACGTCGGTGGCGGTCGAGCATCCGGCCCGCGCGGCCGACGCCGAGCCGGACGAGTTGAAGTCGCAGATAGTTCGCTGGGAGGGCGCGAAACCGAACGTCGCCGATTGGGGTGAACTCCGCTCGTACTTCACGGGCAAGACCCACGCCACGCAGAACGTGCTGGTCGGGGTGGCCGTGATCAAGCCCGGCAAGACGATCCACAAGACGCATCGCCACGCCAACGAGGAATACCTGGCGATAGTCGAAGGAAGCGGCCAGTGGACGCTCGACGGCAAGCAGACGCCGGCCCAGCGTGGCGACATTCTATACGTCGCGCCCTGGGTGTATCACGGAGTGACGAACACGGGCGACAAGCCGCTGATCTTCCTGGTAATCAGATACGACGGCAAGGGTCTGCCGATTCCTCCCAGGCCGGACGATCGGCCCGACGAGATTGATTGAGTTGGCTATTTGATTCCCGCAAGACGTTCTCCCGCAAAAAGTAGCCGTCTTGCTACAAAGTAGTGTTGTCCCTCTGGTAATTGGAACTCTCAGAGGGTATCCTTGTGTTTTCTTGGTAGCCACCACGGTCTGCCTCGCACGACCACCAATCGAGGGGGGTACCGTGATGGGCACCGCGAGGTGGAGAACCACACTTGCGAGGTCGAATTCGATGGCGTGATGCTGTGAGACAGAGATCCCCTCTCGGTGGAGAGAGCCAGGCTAGCGTATTGCCGGATGTCGATAACGGACCCCGCACTGGACGAGGGTATATCGTACGATAGAGAAGAACGTGGTGGATTTCAGACTTGGCACTTTCCGCCTAAAGACACCATCAGACGCCTAGCGAGTTCAGCCACGAATCGCGGATGGCACTCCCCACACTAACTGGCCTGGATGTCTCCAAATGGAACTCGAGCTTCTCAATACGTCGGTCGTCGTGACGGCTCAGGGTCACAATCCGACGATCCTGCATCCAGCTTTCCTTTCGTCGCAAGGAATCGTGCCGGATGACTGGCAGCTTGCCGATTCCCCGCTGTGCACACCAGCTTTTTCTCTTGCCAAATACGAGAATGGAATCACATTTAATGTGGAAAGCAACCGATTTGTCGTAACCGAGGAGAAACCGGCGGGCGCCCCGGAAGACTCGAAGATTGCGGAGTTGGCGATCTTGTACGCGAAGAAACTGCCCCATGTCCGCTACAAGGCGACGGGAGTGAATTTCAACGGCTTCTGCTTGTGCGAAGCGCCAGAACAATTCCTGATTGCGAGGTTCCTGCGAGAGGGGCCATGGAACGACGACGCGCAACCGATGAAGGCCATCGGATCTCGCTTCCTGTACGATATTGAGGGTGCGGTCTTGCGATTCGGCTTAGATGGCGGACAAGTCAATCGGGAGGGCGAGCCAGAACCGGCGATTCTCGTAAACGGGAACTTCCATGCGGAGCTACTCACCGAGAAACCTTTGGAGGAGTTAGAAGAAGTGCTGAGTCGTTGGTCGGACCGTCGTGACCAGTTTGCCAAAATGTGCAAGATGATCCTCGGAATGGAGCAATAGACATGGCGATGCCAACTATTGAGACTCACTGCAATACTGCAACCGGAACGAGAACCTATACAAACCGGCTTGGAACGCGAGCCTCAGGGCAGGGAGGGTCTGCCAGCCGATCCACTCGCTTTCCGTCTGGTGGCGGTGCCGAACCATCGCCGGTTCCCGTTGATCTAGTGGATACTCTGACAGGCGTCAAAGCCCTTTTTAAGCATCGGCGACAACCGTACGCCAAGGAACTTGCTGCGACTCTGGTGGAACGCGAGGTGGAGTTTGAGAGCGAACTGACACGACGACTTGCCGACTTGCGGACTGTTCTAGAGGCATTCGCATCGGCTCACGAACTTGCCCATGCTGCACCGACCTCTGGGCAATCTTGGTGGACTTACTCCTACCCCGAGAGTGTTCTGGATGAACTCGTGCCAGACGGGGGAGTGGAGAACGTACGAGAGGAGCTTGAAACGGTCGACTGGGATGTGCAAATCGAGCAATTGCCTCCGAGACGTTCTGA
>Ga0180429_10001605_pt1 | contig 19071 bp, 17 predicted proteins | sample SS_ome_FD_132428 | JGI IMG/M metagenome (GOLD analysis project Ga0180429, IMG submission 132428) | Hypersaline lake sediment archaeal communities from the Salton Sea, California, USA - SS_1_S_1 metaG | ecosystem: Environmental > Aquatic > Non-marine Saline and Alkaline > Hypersaline > Sediment ...
CGCAGGAGCATCGGGACTCACGGGCAGGTACTTGCGGTTGACCTGTAGGTCGAGGGCGGCAAGCGCGTCTGCCGTGGTGCCGTTCCCTGCCGCTGCTTCCGCGAGGCCCCGAAGGCGACCGGGACCGCCGGGGAAGAGGACCGCACGGACACGGCGCTGGTCGAGGGGCGTGTTCGCCAAGCGATCCACACCGAGGTCCGAGAGCAGGTCGTAGATGCGTGCAGCCTTGTCGGCGTCGGGGAGGTTCGACCGAAGGATCGCGTCGATCTCAGGCTTGTGCGCGTTGTACCTGTACTGGAGCAGGGCAGGCTCCACAGCATCGTTGGTCAAGCGACCCGCGCCCCAAGGGGCATCGTCGGGGTAGCGAGCGTCAATGCCGAGTTGACGAAGGAACTCCTGCCCCGATGACGAGTCACCTGCCATCTGCCGCAGGTCGCCCACGGTGGCGTTGCCCGCGCGGATGCGCCCGGCGATGAGGTACGGAGTCACAACGTCCTTGGACACGAGGTCGCCCATGACCCGCTTGACCTCTGCCCGGTCCATCAGCACGTCGAACTCGGGACGTACCCCGTCACCTTCATCGAGCAGGTCTTGTGCCGCTCGAATCAGTTTGATCCGCTTCGAGGTCTCGACGGGGTGGGCCACCCACTGTCCCGCCTTGGCCCCAGCCTCGAAGCCTTCCGCCGCCTTCATCAGCGCCGCCGCCTTCGCGGGCTTCCCGGTAAGGGCGGCTTCTCCCGCAGCCTCCGCAGTCTTCAGCGCCGCTGCCATGGAGGCGGCACGAGTGGCCCGGCCTGTGACGCGGGCGGTCTTGCCCACCGCACTGATGGGGCCGATGCCGTAGACCATTTCCAGCCCGGCTCCGAGCACCATCGGGTAGTACAGCGCCGACTGCCCGATGAGGGATTCGTCCTCCAACTGGAGCCGTTCACCCGTACCCATGGTGTCGGTGTTGTTGATGAACGCGGCTTCTGCGAGGTCTTGGACGTAGGCGGGCATGGAGTACAGTTCGTCACCGAGAAACCTGCCCTTGGCGAGCGAGGTAGCCCAGTCACCCATGAACGTCTCCGTCTCCGAGGCACCCCGCTTCCCGAGGGGGTCGAGGGCAGTAGGGCCGCCACGTCGGATGCCCTGGAAGGGCACCGGGATGCCGGTCGGCCCGATGGTTCCCGAGAAGATGTCTCGGGCTTCCTCACTCGGCACCCCCATCCGTTCCGCAGACCGGACGAGAAAGTCGTTCACCTTGAAGGCGAACTGGTCGGTATCGACCGGATTGCCCTGCTCGTCGATGTCGTAGGTGAGCGGAAGCCCCATCAACGCTTCGTTGACGATGGTGCTGACAATGCCCGAACTGCGGACGGCAGCGCCGAGCGGAGTCTCAATGGCTTCCGCCGTGCCGGGCTCGATGTCAGACAGAACCCCGGTGAAGTAGGGTTCAGCCTGCTGTGCGATGGCAGACCGCACGTCCCTGGCGTACTCGTCGGTGTAGAGCAGGGAACCGGGGATCTCCTCCAACGCGAGTTCACGCTCAAGCCCACGGACCTGTCGTGCCCTCGCCACGTCTTCGGGGGTCATCACGACCTGTCGAGCCATGGACTCCCGACGCATCTGCTCTGGAGTGGCAGGCTCACCCGTCTCCTTCACGACGGGCGGGTTGGCCGAGAAGTCCACCTTGGACTCACGGAAGAACGGGGGCAGACCCACATATTCGAGGGCTTGACCGATGCCGAAGCCCTGCGTGGTGGGCTGACCATCGGGGCTCACCCGTGCCTTGAGAATGTCCAGAATGTCCTTGCGTGCCTTCTCCCGAGCACGGGAAGGGTCCATGTTGTCGTCGAGGACGTACCGCTCGTACAGGTCACCTTCGAGTTCCACGAGCCTGTCGCGCAGATCCATCGTCAACGCGGGCTCGTCAACCGGACGACCGTAGACGCCCGGCGCTTCCTCGAAGCCCGGTGCGGGCGGCATGAACTCGACACCGAAGCCGGGGATGATGGGCTCGTCTGGGGTCGGAGGCTCGACCTCCGGTGCTCTCGGGGGCGGGTTGACCGGGACAGGCTCAGGGGCGGGCTCAGGGGTCTGCGCCTCGCGCTCCGCACGCTGGGCCTCTCGAATCTGCTCTGTCGTCATCCCGATGTACGGGCTGTCATCGGCCATGGGCGCACCCGGAGGCGGGGTGAACTCAGGCTCAGGGGCAGGTGCCGGGGCAGGGGCAGGTGCAACTGATTGCGCGGGGAGCGCGGCAGCCTTCCGTCTCAGTTCGGCGGCAGCATCCGTCCGTCCTGCGGCCTCGTACTGTGCAGCAAGTTCAAGGTACTGCTCACGAGAAGCCACGCCTACCTCCGAGGAACGAACGTGCCGTCAGGCATGAGAGTGTACTGCGCCCCCGTTGACGGGTCCACGAAGAACGCCTGCCCCGTTGCCGGGTCGATCTGCGCGTCGTACCGGGCTTCCGGGGGGTCGGGACGGAAGCCGCCCTGATATTCCTGAATGAGCAGGTCTCGTTCACTCGGGATGGGTGCCGGGCCGATGCCCGGTCGTGCGAGCGGGTCGCCGTGGTACAACTCGCCGGGGAGCAGGGGGCCACCCCCCAGCGTACCCCTCGGCATGACCCTCCCCTGCGTGCTCTGAACGCCCATGGCATCGAGGTTCTGGAAGAAGGGCGAAGGGGTATAGGGGTCGATGGTCAAATCCTCAGCGACCCGTCCGACACCTGCGCCCAGCAGCCCCGCCCTCTCTACCATAAGCCTATCTACTTCTTGTTCTTCTACCCCTACACCCCTTTCACTGTCAGTGAGAGTAGAGGTAGGAAGGGGCTTTTCACGCGAAGGGAGGGGTTCGGGAGGGGTCAGTTCATCGACAACCCCCTTCACGTTCCCGGCGAGCATGTTGGGGTCGAGGGTCGAGCCCTTGGTGTCAACGGCATGGAAGTACGCCCCGTAGTACGCGAGGGCTTCACGCCGCTTCTCCGGGTCGTTGGGGTACGCCTTGTTCACCTGCGCCGCGTAGTCCGTGAAGGCGGGACGCCCGCCGGGAGAGGCGTCGATGATCGCCTGCCCCTTGCGCTCGACGAGGGACTGGGGCTCGATCTCACCGCTCGCATCCGTGAACCGCTTCATGGCGTAGGGCATGGCCTCCGCCGCCAAGGGGCTCACCGCTGCCGCTGCCGCGTATGCCTCCGTAGAGACCACAGGAAGCCCCTGAGTGCGCAGCGCCGCCCTCTCCATCGGAGTACCCTTTGGGATCTCCGCACGCTCTCCACGGAGCCGTGAGCGCCGCTGGAGCAGGTCGAGGAAGGTGTCGTCGAAGTACGGTGCCGCACCACGGGGAAGGTTCTCCACCCGACGTGCCTTGTCGTATGCCGCCTGCGCAGCCTCGAAGTTGTCCCCGAGTTCTTCCCGAGTGGCGACGCCGTCATCACGGAGGGCACGCAGGTACGACTGGAGTGCGACCTGTTCCTCTTCGGTGAGGGGCGCGGCGATCCCGAGTTCCTGCCGAGCCTGCCCCATGGCCTTTTCCATGGCAGCAGCGTTCTCCTGCGGAGACACCACCCCATCGCCATCGGTGTCCTTCTCAGCCAGGGGCATCTTGTCCACGAGTTCACGAGCCTTGCCCTCAAAGAAGCCCGGCCCCGTGGGTGAGCCGAGTGCCGCCTGCACACGCTGGCGCTCACCGTACATCGCGGCTTCTGGCTCCCTGCCTGCCATGATGTTGCGAGTCAGGAACCCGCCCGTGTTGTACGCACGGTCGATGGCCTCCATGACCTCACGGTGTCCCTCAGACACCGTCGCCCCGGCGGGCTGGATGATGTCGGGACGCTGTGCCTTGATGGCGTAGTACAGGCTGGTTGCCGCTTCCTTCCGTGCTTCGTCGGTGGCCCGCTCTCCGGTGGCCTGCATCCGTCCGGTCACGTCGAGGAACTTGCGTTCCAGTTCGAGGGCGATGTCCGAGGCACCCACTGCGCCGATGGCCCGTCGGCGTTCGTTGCTCCCGATGAACTCAGCCTCGAACTGCTTGTACGTCCGAGGGATCGTGAACCGCCGGTCGAACTCTTTCAGCGCGGCTTCGCCAGCATCCGCCTCGATCTTGGCGCGCTGGATCTCGTTGCGGGACATGTCGGCGAGGAAGTCAGCATCGGCCCCGCCACGGACGCCGCCGCCCCCACCCGTGCGACTCCGAGAGCGGCCACCACGCCCCGTGCCGTAGCGCGTGGCAAGGTCTGCCGTGCCGGACGGACCTGCGCCCGTCTGCCTGTACCGAGCAATCAGCCCGTCCAGTTGGGACAGTTCATCGTCGATGCGCTCCTGCTGCTCAGCCGCCTGCTTCTGCCGGAACGTCTCGTCCCGCACCAAGGCCTCGAACGTCTTCATCTTGAAGACGGCGGGGTGGTAGCGGAAGTACAGTTCCATGGCCTTGTTCATGGCCTGCGACAACTGCGGAGTGATGAAACTCCGAGGCTGGTACGTCGGGATCTGAGACGGCGGAAGGGGCATCAGAAGCCTCCCTGTGCGTAGACCGGAACCATGGAACCATCAGGCATCTGCTGGTATCCGACTACGCGAGGGCCGTAGGGGTTGGCCGTGAAGGGCCTCATCATCGGGTTTGTCGCAGGAGACATGCCACCCGCAGGGGCGGGCGGCCTCACGGGAGCAGGAGCAGCCATCGGAGCCGGGGGAGCGATGCGCGGACCCGCGAAGGAGCCCGCCATGCCCATCATCATCTGGCCCTGTACCGCCTGCATCTGAGCCTGTCGTGCCGCGTCCGTACCTGCGGCTGCGGCCATCATGCCCTCCATCCCCGCCTGCATCTGACTCGCACCGTATGCCGATGCGCCCGCAGTCAGGCCGACGGTGGCGAGGTCGCCCATGAGTTGACGGTTCGCCATCTTCCGTGCGGCTTCCGCGTCGGCTTGACGCTGCTGCAACTCCATCATGGTCTGTCGCTGCTGTGCTTCGGCACGCTCGTCGGCTTCACGGATGCGTCGTGCTTCCGCGTCCCTCTGAGTCGCGAGCCGGTCTTGCAGGCCCATTTCTTGAGCGAACAGGTCACGTCCGGTGAGAGCGGCACCACTCGCGGCGCTGGCCTGCTGCAACTGCCGAGCCTGCGTCTGAGCCGTCTGTCCGGCCCGCTGTGCCACGCCCTGCATCTCCATGGACTGCCGGTCCCCCTCAGACAGTCCGAGGGTTCCAGCCCGCTCACGGGCCTCCAGTTCCGCCAGCCGCTTCCGGTACTCGTCGGGCATCAAGGCATCAGCCTGAGCCCGTGCGGCCCCATACTGTCCGAGGGCTCCAGCCGTTCCGGCTGCGCCCATCGCAATCGGGATTGCCATCAGTGGAAGCGCCATGGTCTACCTCAAGTAGTAGGCTTCGATGGTGACACCCCAGTTGAGGCACACGCATCGGTCGATGTTGGTGACGTGGCAGAGACCCACGGTGAGGCTGCCAGAAGTGTTCAACACCTTGGTGCCCCCGCTGTTGTTGTAACCCTGGCAGACGTAGGGCTCAGCCGGCCCAGCGGGGGGGTTCACCTGCCAGCCACCGTGGTTCTGCACCGACTCCGACATGTACTGCTGGACGGTGGACTTGATGCCCGTGCCTGCGAGCAGGCCGCTGCTGTTGTACTCGGTGACGTAGAGATAGGCGTCGCTCCCGGCAGAACGCGGGCCGTTGTCGGGACCGTTGTTCCCTTCCATCCACCAGTGGAACACGACCGTCGCCGCTTTCCGCAGGTCGAGGGTGAACGTGGTCTGAGGGATGATCTCGATGTTCCCGAGGGTGGCGTTGTACCGCTTGCCTGTCAGGAAGCCCGTCCCGAAGGTCGCACGAGCCAGCACACCGCCGTCCCACTGTGAGCCCTGAAAGCCCGTGACGCCGTGCTGTACGCTGCTGATGGCGTCAACGACCGGCTTCTGAATGTGCCGCGTCTGAATCCACGGAGTCTGCCGCAGGTCACCGGGGTCAACACCTTCGTGCAGGTAGACCTTGAGCGCGTCGTCGTTGCCCTTGATGGCCGCAGCCTGCAAGGGGTTCGACGCCGGGATGGTGTTGGGTGCGCTGTACGCCATTACAGCATCCTCATCTGAATGGCCTGCATCCGGCCCGACGTGTAGTGAAGTTCGTTGTCCGCAGCCTGAGTGTAGTCGAGAGCGATGAAGTTCTCGACGGCGTCACTCCGAGGGTGGAAGATGCCCGCGACGACGAGGCGAATCCCGTAGATCGTGAAGGTGGTCGTGGACTCGTATGCCCACATGCCGTAGGGCGCGAAGTAGCCGTGGTCTCGGATCTGCCCTTGGTTGCCGGCAGGCATACGGCCCGCATCTGCGAACCCGAACGACGTGGTCATCCATGGGCTCACCGTCGTGCTGGCTCCCATCTGCCGCACGAGCATCCCGTTGTACCCAGCCTTCACGTTGGTGACGATGTTGGACTGGTCGGGCACCGCCACGAAGTTGCCGAGCGCAGCAGACGTGATGTCCCACTGGAGCCAGCAACACCAGAAGTGGAAGCCATCGCTAATGATGACCTGCCCCGGCGGGGATGCGAGGTTGGGGATGGTGTACCGCCCCATGGCGGAGGCGCGCAGGTACGGGGTGGTGCCGTTGCGGTCGTGCTCCATCGACAGGTTCCACCACAGACGGAGACAGTCACCGGGCACCATCTGCATCGGGTCCGACGCCATGTTGAGGAAGGTCGGGTTGCCCGCACCGTCCGAGATGATGTGAGCCGCCGTCCCCCCTGCGAGGGCAGGGACGGTGACGAACGTGGCACCGGGGTGTGCCTTGTCGCCCGTGCCGAGCAGCACGGGACCGACGACCTTCTTCACCATCCTCACGGACGGGTCGAAGTGCGGGAGCCCGAAGGCTTGGTCCCGCGTGTTGTTCGCGTCGAGAGCGCCCGGCTGCTGGTAGTCGTTGTAGGTGTTGTTGATGTCGGTGGAGTCGATGACCTCACCGGGGTTCACACGAGGACGTTGGATACGGCTCACCGCCACCTCCCGATAGCCACCACTCGGTTCGAGAAGAGGTGTGCTTGCATCAAGTGATTCTCGGACCCGGAGTCATCGACCACCGCGTCATCCGGCCCTGCGCCCGTGGGGTTCATCTGGCAGGTGAGGGTGACAGGTCCGCTCGGAAGTTGCTGTGCTCCCGAGACGATGAAGTGGTCGATGGGCTTCGCAGGCCCAAGACGCTCAGTGAGGACCACGCCGTTGACGAGAATCCGCAGAGCCATGTACTTGTCGTTGGGGTGGGAGCGCACAGGCGGTGCCCACCGGGCGTTGGTAGTCCAGTGGAAGAACTGCTGGATGGCCGAGTTGCCCGCCCACTCCACCATGAGGTTGCCGCCCTTGAACGGGGCCAGCGTGGTCTCGAAGACGGTCACCCACCCCGACGTGTGGTTGATGTAGGTGCCCGCCATCCACTGATCCCCCCGCGTGTCTGCCGCAGCGGACCTCAGTGCCGTCTGCTCTCCGAGCGCGTTGGCGACCCCGGTGTCCCACGGGGCAAACACCCACACCTTGTGCGCGGCGTTGCCCACGAGGTTGCCGGGTACAACGCAGTTCTCAGGGTATTGCGCACGGTCAAGCCCGGTCATCTGCGAGCGGAACGACTTGTGCTGTTCGTTGAACTGGTCAGCCTCTACGGTCTGACTCGACCGGGCGTCATGCTTCGTCCACTGCTTCATGCCGTCTTCCCCGCAATCACTTGCGTCCCACGAGACGTGTACTCGATTTCGTAGCCGACGAGCAGAATGTCGTCGGCGGTCTCGATGCCGAACTTGAACCACGAGCAGGACTGCTGTGCCACAGGGATTCGGATGGGAACGAGACGGCTCTCCTGCCATGTGTCGAGGTCGGTGATGGCGGAGTCGTAGACGGGCTGGTCCTTCGCATCCGGCGGCTGGGCAAGGTACTTGTAGTTCTGGCCCACCGCTTCGTGCTCGAAGTCCTTGTAATGTTTGAGATTCAGCGTGACGCTGCCGGTAGTGGCCACCCACAGCGTGACGTACTGGACCTGCTTCTTCGTCTGCGCGTCCCCGAAGTCGTGCCACGCCGACTGGTAGTGCGAGATCGGGGGAGGCCCCGTGACGTACACATCGTCTTGGATGCTGCCGCCGAGGCTACGGATGGCCGACATAACGAACAGCCCAGCCTCCGTGCCCTGCCCCGCTTCGGCACCCGTGTTGTGGCCGAAGATGATTTCCCCACCGTGAAGGCGTCCGAGACATCCGACAGGGAACCCGGTGCGGATCGACCATCCCTGCTTCTCGACGTGGTAGAGCACGCCCAGGGACGGACGGTCATCGCCGTCGACTGGAAGGTACAGGTGGTAGGTCCGGTCGAGGGGGCTGTACTTACCGACTGCCCGAGGAGCGCACTCTTCGGTGAGGCGGCGCAGTTCCCGGTCGATGGGCTGTCCGATCTCCACGACCTGAAACACGGCACCACCGTCAAGGCCGCCCTTGAGAATGTAGACCCCGTCTTGGGCGAGGAAGAACACGCCCATGCCCGGCACTGAGTCCACACTGTTCGGTGCTCGACAAGCCACCTGTCGGGTGACCGTCTGTGCCGTGAAGTTGGGGTACGACCCCGTGACCACGTCCACCCCATTCTCGCGGAAGATGATGAGGTTGTTGTAGTAGGAGTAGAGCCCGGTGACAGCGCCGCCATCGCTGGGGAGCCTGATGTAGTCGGTGCTTCCGAACTGGTCGATGAAGCCCGGCTTCGAGAAGAACACGGTGTCGGACTCGTTGGCCCCACCGTCGAGGAACAGGCAGTCCTTGAAGGACGCGCACACCCGAGCCCGTGGTGCCGGGAGTACGGTGCTGTCTTCCGCACTCGGAGCCTCGAACCCGAGAGCATTGGTCGCACGGAAGCCATGGAAAAGTTCTTCCACGTTGTTCCGCACGTCGGCCACGAAGTAGTACGTCGACTCGCCCTCAAGGGTCCGGTACACCCGGCGAGCCTTCGTGCCCTTCGGCCCGAGGGGGAGCCGGATGGTGGGTGCGTACCGGAATCCGAGGTGTCCGTTCGAGATCGTCCATCGGAACGCCGCACTCTCAGACAGGGGCGACTCCGACCCGGTGTCCAACAGGAAGGTCACCTTGTACCTGTAGTCGTTGGTGACTGCCCCATCGGTGCCGTCCGCGTAGCCGTGGCCGAACAGGTTGGGGTAGTTGATGGCGTTACCGTTGGTCGGATACCAGTTCGAGGTCGCGTTGCCCGAGAAGGACGCGGCAGACCCGACAGTCGAAGTGGACTCAAGGGTCGCAACCTCAAGGGCGTTTGGCTGCGGGGGCGGCCCTGCGAAGCCGAGGGGTCGGACGATCTGGTCAACGACCGTGGCGCTGATGCCCGAGGCGCGAGGGAGCGGCCACGGGTTGATGATGAGGGGCGCGTCCTGTCCGTTGGTGACGACGATGCGGTCACCCACCTGACAGTAGACCGACGACGCCTCCGTGTTCGAGGGCACCTTGCGCCCCCCAAGGTTCACGAGGGTCGCAGCCTGCCCCACTTCGTAGAACAGGTAGAGCGCACCGCCGGACTCGAACAGGATGGACTGCCGCGCACCACCCGGCAACTGCTGGGCCACGAACAGGCTGTCAATGCGCGGGAGAGCCTGGAAGGGAGCCCACTGGACCGCAGGGTTGGGTCGGTACTTCTCGTAGCCCACACGCGACGACAGGCCCGTTGACGCGCGATCTACGGTCCAGTTCTCGATGAGCGATGCAGCCTTCGGATCTTGCGGTACGTCCTGCTGCATCCCGCCGACGACGCGGATCTGTAGGGTCTGACCCTTCATGTATGCACCAAGGTCGTGAAGCGGCTGAAGCCGTTGGGCTCCATGTTCGTGAGCCAGTTGCCCTTGACGATGCGGCGGGACGGCGAAACCAGATACCGCTTCTCCAACTGCATCTGCTGCGCCTCGAAGCGCCGCTTGAACATTTCAGCCTGAGTCGGGTTGTCGTGCTTGACGAGAACGTCGGCCAGCGCCTTGTACGCGATGATCATGCGGTGAGCCGGGGGGATGAGGCTCACGTCGTTGTCCTCTCGCATCACCGGGGTCCGCTGCATGTACCGGATGCTGAACACGTAGTCCCTGTCCTGCCGGGGGTACAGCCGGATGCGCTGCGTGAAGCCATCGGGCTCAATCATCCGAGGCCCCGACCACAGCCCCTCCGACGTGGTGAGTTCGCTGAGGGACAGTTCCGTCGTGTACGTCCGCGTAAGGACATCGTTGGGGGCGAGGTTCTGCAAGTAGTTGCCCGGCGACAACTGGTCTTGCAGGAGCCTCCATGCGTTCATGCCATGCTCAGGGGCGCGGAAGTAGATGTTCTTGTACTGGCCCGAATCGACGGGCTTGACCTCCGGGGTCACCACGAAAGACTGGCTGTCGGTGGCGGTGACGCGGACGATCTCACCCGGTGCGGACTCACGCCCGGCGAACACTAGGGTGCCGCAGAACTCCACCGTGCGGGTGCCCTTGCCCGGAGCCGTCGCGCCCGTCTGGACCTCGACGAGCCGACGCGGCCCCTGGTTGTAGAAGGGGTCGTGGAAAACCCAGTAGGTCGGAAGGTTGACCTCACCGAGCGGCAGGTTCCACCACTCGTCTTCGTACCGGGTGAGGTTCGAGAGCAGGCCGGGGTCATCCGGCGTGCGGGTCTGCGACCGTCGTGCCACTGCAAGGACCGTCGTACAGTCCGAGGGCAGGTCGATGAAGCGGTTGATGACCGTGGCGGGGTACGCCCCGGTGAGGTCGGGCCAGCCTTCCGAAATGCGAATCTCGGTGTCGGACACCACGTTGAAGATGGTGAACTCACGCCCGTTTGCCGTGATGACCTGCCCTGCCATCCATGGCTGGAAGGTGAACGGTGGGGCCGTGGCGACCTCAATGCCGCTGTTGAAGGTGACCGCCGCGATGTCTACGTCAGCGTAGACGTTCTTCTCGACCACCTTGTTGATGAACGTGAACGGCTTGGCCTGACAGATTTGCCGGTTCGCCTCGTTGAGCAGGTCGTCCACCTGCGAGGCGTATGCGGGGTTGTCGGGGTTGTAGTCGAGCACGTTGGCGACGTACTCACGCAGAGTCTTGAGGTCGGTCGCAGGCAAGGTGCCCTCCTATGGGCGAAACCCCGCCCCCGACAGGGGATGTCGAGAGCGGGGCAGAGGGACCGGGGAAGGCCCCGTGGGGATCAGAAGCGCTTGTAGACGATCATGTCCACGCGCCCGGCGGCCTCGGCCTCGACGGTCACACCGAACACGACGGTGTCAGCGGCCACAGCGGCCTCGACCTGACCGGCGGCAGTGCCAGCGGCGTTGACCACGGTGCCGGTGGCAACGCCACCAGCGCAGGACACGTCCTCGACGTAGCCGGCCACGACGACTTCGACCGGCTCATCGGCTTCGGCGTCGCTGAGGGCGACACCAGCAGCGAGGCCGTTGCCAGTGGCGTTGATGGCAGCCTGCTCCACGTAGAGCACGCGGTCAGCACCGGTCTTGCCGTCGTCGAAGGCGACCACGTCACCAGCGGTGATGGTGCCGCTTGCGATGTAGGTCTCCGTCTGGCGACGGTGCGAAGTGCTCGCACCGAAGTCGGAGCCGCCGTCCAGTTTCTGGAGGATGGTGTTGGTAGCCATGGCTCAGGTCTCCGCGTTGACGAGCAGGCCGTGGCCGCTCAGGTTGGAGGAGCAGATCTGCATCCGAACCGCGATCTGGGCCGACATCGCGGCGTAGCCGCTGATGGACTCCATGTCGCCGAGTTCGAACTTGGCGTCGCGGTCGAAGTAGACGTTGAACAGGCGGCTGTTGAGGAAGTACATGCTCACGTCCGTTCCGCCCGACGTGAAGCCGAGGTTGGGCTCGATGAGCATCTTCGCACCGTTGAACGCGAGGGCGAGGCGACCCGCCATGTCACGCTCCTCGGCGGCGGAGACGTACCGCTCCAACTGCTGGAGTTCGTCCTTGTAGAGCCCGTAGGAGGTCGGGCTCGCGAGGATGAGGTCCACGTCACCTTCGGGCGCGTACTGCTGGCAGTCGATGAGCAACTGCTGCATCTTCTTGAGCCCGTTGGCGGCGAAGGAGCCGTCCTGCACCTGGTTCTGCCACGAGGTCGGGAACCCGGACTTGCTGATGCCGCCGACCGTGTTGGTCTGCGTGCCGAAGGAGCCTTCCTCGAACCACCCGGTAGCGGCACCGACGCCGTTCAGGGACTCCAGGTCGGTGAGGATGGTCGAGGAACCAGCGATGATCTGCTTCTCGATCTCCCGCTTGAACATGCCCATCGTCTGCTTGAGGCGAGCCTCGGCGATGCGGATGATGGCACGCTCACCCTTGTTCGACAGTTCCTCCTTGCGGGTGATGACGACCGGAGCGGTCGCGTCACACCACGAGTACGAAGCCGTGCGAAGGGGATCCTTGACGGCGAGGCTGACAGCCTCGTAGCCAGTGGACAACTGCGTGATGGTGCTGTGGTCGGTGAGGATGACAGGCGAGTCGATGTACGATCCGCCGTCCACGTCTTCGACATTCCCGAGCGTGTTCACCGCGTCCATGAGCGGGATGGCGCGGAAGGTGTTGTCAACCTCCCGGTCCCGCAGGATGCGCAGGGTACTCGCAAGAATGTCGTTCTGAACGCCAGTGGTGGTAGGCATGTTGAACTCTTGGAGTGGGGTCTTCGGTCTATGCTCAGGCGTGTCCGCTACGCGGGGCCGACCACTGGCGTGTCCCTTTCGGGGTCCAAAGGCGGTCCCGCATATTGTAGTCTACGCGCGCTGCTTCTTCAACTCGTTGTAGATGTCCCACGCGGACGCATCCTTCAGGTCGGGGGAGATGACCTGTCGCCCCGGCTTGACGCCCGGTGAGGCGATGGTGGCGGCACGCTTGATGGCACGCTGGCGAACCTGAGCCTTGGCTGCTTCGTCGGCACGCTGCTTCGAGAGCAACTTGCCCTTGACCATCCAGTACGCCGCTTCGAGTCGCAGGTTGGGGTCCGACTGCAAAGCCTCGAACACGCCCTGCTTCACGTCGGGGTCGCCGGTGAGGTCGGGGTGCTCAGCCTTGAAGGCTTCGTACCTGTTCACGGCTTCCCGCTGCTGGTGCTGCTGGGCCATGGGTGCGAGCACTTCCTGCAACCGAGCGGCCACCTTCGCCTCGATGGCGGCGTTGATGTGCTCAGGGTTGAAGGGGTCGAAGTCTTCGGGGGTGTTGCCAGCCTGCTGTGCCAGTTGCTCCATGAGGCCCGAAGACGTGAGCGCGGCCTGCTGGGCTTCGAGCATCTTCCGCTCGCGGCTGAGTTCCTGCGTCTTCCGGGTCACCATCTTCCGCATCTCAGCCATGGCCCGCTGCACTTCGGGCGGCTGGGATGCGTAGATGGAATCCCACGACTCACCCTCACGGAGCCCTTCGGGTTCCGGCGGTGGGGCCTTGGCCTTTTCCTGCGCGATCCGCGCCTGCTTCGCCTCATAGGCGTCGAGCAGGGCGTTGACCTCTGCCTTGTAGGTGTCGGCGGTCTTCGGGCTGCGCTTGCCAGCATCGGCAGGAGTGGCTGCTGCCACTTCATCTACGGGTGCTGCTGCCGCCGCCGTGTCCGGTCCTTCGCTGTGGGTAAGGACACCGGGTGCGTTGGCTTCTGACATGTCAGGCTCTCTCCATCATCAGGTCTTCGGGTGCGGAGGCGACGGTGATGTCAACCTCAGTGGCGGGTTCCCCGCCGTCGTCAGCCATCATGGCCTTGAACTTCGGGGAGGCTGCCAGTCGCTTCAGTTTCGAGGCGAGCAGGGCAAGGTCGTTGTCGGAGCGGACACCTTCGAGGTCGATGTCCACACCGGACTCGGACTCGGCTGCGGCGTCGGACATCATGGCGAGCCCGCGCACGAACTCGATGGGCAGGGCGTTCTGGTCGCTCGTGAACTCGGGGTAGTCGCCCTCGAAGCCCATGGCGTCGAGCGCGTCGTTGAAGGCGTCGACTACGGCGTTGAGCGCCGTTTGCGAGAAGTTGCCCTTGGGAACCTCCAGCATCATGTCGGTCTCCTCCTGCAACTCGCCCGCCTTGGCGGCGTAGGCATCCATCATCGCTTCCATGTCAGACTCCTGCATCGGGGAAGGTTTGAGCCATCGCCATAGACGTAGACCCGGTGTCCTTGAGGACGGTTTGGAACTTGTTGACCTGCGCGTCGTGGGCTTCTTTCTCCCGAGTGGCCCGGCGTTGTTCCGCCTCGACCTCACCCGGCTCCAGTTGTCGAAGACCCTTAGCCTTCATCACGGCTTCGCGGTGCTTCTTATCGCGGATCCTGACACCCAGCCCACGGTCGTACTTGCCGTCCCATGGGGTGTCGCCCCAGCCCAGCGCCGTCTTCGCGGGCATGGACACCACGATGGTCGCATGGCCCCCGCAGATGGGGCACACGACCTCTTCGAGCCGGGACTCGTACTTGCGCAACTTCTCGATACTGTGCCCTGCGCGGCACTTGTACTCGTACAGAGGCATCATACCACCCCGCCAGTGGGCAGGACGTTGGCGATCCGCTGGGGTGACGGACCTGCCATTGTCCCCATCGCAGCCTGCTCAGGCCCGGAGGGCGCGGAGGGCGGGGGAGTCTCGGTCGGCGCAACCGACTGCGCTGTCTCGTCCGGCAGGAAGTCTTCGGGCAGGTCGTAGGACCGCACGATTGACTTGAGGATCGTGGCGTTGTCCACACCGAGGGACTGGAGCAGGGGAATCAGTTGCATGAGTTCCTGCTTCTTCACGGCGTCGGACATGGGGGTGCTGCCCGAATCCTGTGCGAAGTAGGCGAAGTCGCCACGCAGGTCATCGGGGGTGACCACCTGTGCCTTGCCCCCGAGTCGGACAACGACATCGCCTTCATCCATGAGGGTAGCCAGCATGACCACGTAGGTCTGAGCCGCCTGGGCGATTGCCGCATCACGCTCGCGCGCCTGCCTTCCGATCTCACTGGCCGAGTAGGCCGCGAGGGCGGTGACCTCGGTGGCCGTGGCCTTTGTCGCCTGCCCACGGGTGAACGGTGCCATCACTGAGCCGCGCGAGAAGTCCGACTCGACCTGCTGCTCGTAGGTCTCCAGTTCTGCCGGGACAGGGGAGTGAGGCACGGGTGCGATGGCGGTGCGCAGGTCTTGGCCCGGCGACAACTCGACCTCGATGAACTCGCCGTCTTGCCCCTGAGAGATCTTGGACATCGCCTCGGGGTCGAGCACGCCCGCCTGCACCATCCACTGCCGGGCCGCCTTACGGATGCCGTTGGCCTGAAAGGTGCGGATGGTGTTGACCTCGACCACTTGGTCATACACCCGCCGCAGGCTGCTGTACCCACGCAAGGGCTCGTCGGGCTCACGGCTCATGTAGACGGGCACGATGGGGACGACGGGTCGGTCACTCGCCGTGCGGAACGGGATGCCGTCGAACTTCTCCTGCTCCGGTTCACCCTCGACACCCACGTTCAGGGACACGCCGTCGTACAGGAACTTGTCGCCGTTCTGGTAGTCGGGCGACCACACGAGCATCCGCTCCTTGACGAGGTCGTAGAACTCGACCACGAGAATGTAGTCGCTGATGGGCATGGCCGTGGGGTCACTGTCCCGGTGGTATGCCGGGGTGTCGTCCTCGTCCTGATAGTCGATGTACCGCGCGAAGGTCCGCTTGGCGTACTTCTTGTTCCCGTACTTCTGCTTCGCCACGTCGAGGGGCAGGTAGTACCTGTGGCCCACGAACCGCTGCGTCTCCCACGAGGAAGCAGCGTCGTCGACGATCACGTCCCACGGCCCGAGCGGTGTCATGTCCACCCGGCTCAGCACGTCGGGGCTGTCGTTGCCCGTCAACTTCATGGCCGCCCACGGGTAGATGAGGGCGAGCCGCAGGGTGTCCTCGATCTGCCGACGAGTGTTGAGCAGCCAGTTGTTCGCGACCTCTTCGGTCAACTCGGCGTCGCCCTTGCCCCGGAGGTCGGGCTTGACCACGACGGAGGGATCGCGCACGAACAGGGAGGCCACATACGACTCGATGAGTTCATACGCCCGGCTCGTCTCGATGAGCAGGTTGTCGTCGTAGGAAATGTTCCGCTGCCAGTATCGCATGAGATAGGCGTTGCGGAGCCGCCGCATCTCAGGGCGACGGTCATCCCAGTACCGGGTGTGCTCCTCGAAGATGGTCCGAGCGACCTTTGGGGTAATCATCGGGCTCTGCTCCACGGCAAGGCATTTCGTTTGATCCGAGCGACACGGCGCTGCTTGATGAAGTTGTCCATAAGGCTACCAGCGAACTCCCGCCGCTGCGACGGGGGCGCTGACCGTATGCAGCGGTACGCCAGTGCGAGGGCGACGGCAAGGTCGTCGTGCAGGCCCGACGGGGCTTCGGGGGTGACCTTGAGGATCTGCAACCCCCTGAGTTCCTGCAAGGTGGATTGGTCGAGCGCGAAGATGATGCCCGCCTTGACGTGCTCGCGCAAGCACTCGAACGCTTCCAGTTTCGACTTCACCGTGGTTGTCCACGGCTTGCCCTTCCCGTCCCGCCACACCTTCCGGTAGTGCAGCGAGTGCAACTCGCGGAGCACGACGTGCCCGTGGTTGTTCGATTCACACAGAACGAGGGCGTTGTTGTACCGCTGCCCCACGAGGGCGACGCGCTGTGCCCATTCGTGAGGAGGCGTGTTGTTGCACCGCTCGATGTAGACGGGCTGCAAGGAAGCAAGGCTGACGACCACGAGCGCGGAGTAGTCACCGCCCACACCGCCGGCCACGTCGACGCCCATCACGTAGTTGCCTTCGGGCTGCGGCTCCTCGAACTCCCGTTGCTGGCTGTCGAACCACACCTGCTCAATGGCGTCGAGGTCATCGGGGTCGAAGTAGGTGGAGTCCCGTGAGAGGAAGGCGTCGTCAAGGCAGGCGGGGTACTCCCTGCGGAACTTGTTCAAGCCGAGCGTGTGGATCTGCTGGCGACGCCACCAGAGTTGCGCGTCGTCCACCCCGTACTTGGCGACGAGCCCTTCCTCTTCCTCCGTGCGCTCCCACTCGGGCGGCAGGTTGTCGTCCCGGTAGGGCGCGTGCTCCCACCACCAGTAGGTGAACACCGTCCACCCGTTCTCCGGGGCCTCCTCGATGAGCCGGTGGAAGGCGTCGCCCGGTGCGTTGACGGTCGACTCGATGATGAGCGGGCCATCGCCCACGGTCGAGAGGGACTGAGCCAGCACTTCATCGGGGTCGTTGTAGAACGCGAACTCGGACAGGTGGCCGCCCGTGAACTCGAAGGACCGGGTGCCTCCCCGCCCGCCAGTCGTGAACGACGAGAAGCCCGCGAAGGTGTCGGCGAAGACGGTGTCTTCCGCGCTGTCCACCGACAGGTCGCGCTTGAGCAGGCGGGGCAACTCGGTCAGCCACCTGCGGTCCATGCGTCGGAGGTTCTTTGCCGAGCGGTCATGGAACGAGAGCACCGCGAAGTTCAGGGGGTCGAGGGAGCAGTACGCCCTGTGGAACTGCCATGCCCGCACCGCTGTGCTGATGCCCACCTGCCGAGCCTTGATGCAGATGACGCGGTTGTTCTTGTCCAGCAGCGCCCACAGCCGCCGCTGCGCCGCGTTGGGCTCGAAGGGGACGAACCGCTGCTGCTGCTTGTGCTTGATGCGGAGCAGCCGGACGAACTGCTCGCGGTCGGCAAGCATCGCCTCCACCTGTGATCTCAGGTGCGAGGGGACGAGGGCCGGGCAGTACACGCTCACTTCTTCACGAACTCAAGCACGTTGAGGAGTTCCCGCTCACCTGCGGTGCTGGCTTTCGGCTTCGCCTTCGGTTCAGCGGGCTCCGTGTACGCTTCCTTGACCACCCACTTCGCGAGATCCACGGCGACCTTGCTCCCCTGCCCGGTGACGATGCAGTTGTTGATGGTCTGTAGCGCCGCCGGGACCATGCCCAGGATCCGAGCGCTGACCTGCTCCTGCGTCAGGGCCGGGGGCGGGAGGGTCTGCCGGTAGGCTTCCATCCACTGCCGGACCTGCGCGACGCCCCACTTGGCGTAGAGCGTCGTGCTCGACACCAGCCCTTCGTCTACGGCGCGGGCGGGCTCCACACCGTTTTTGACGCAAAACTCTACGACCTCTCGCTGCTTCGGGGTCAGGCTGTCGAGGGACATTCGTGCTCCACGATGGACTTGAGATCGGACAGGGGCAACTCGACGGTGACAAATGTACCGTGTACCGGACACCGACGGCGACGCACCAACAGGTCAGGCCACTCCTTCTGGAGATCCATGAGCCACCGGATGCGAGCGCCCTGCGGCGTGCGGGTGTCGGTCACCTTGCACTTCTGCTCGACGGTGCAACCAGGGCACTGCATCACCAAGCCCCCGTCGCAAAGCCCACCGTGGCTGCGAGCCGTGCATCTTCGAGGGCGTTGTGCTCGCCGGACTGCCGGGCTGCGCCCACCGTCTTGGCCGCGCGGTCGAGGGACACCCGACCGGACGCCCGGCCCAGGTGGCGGGCTGCGGTCTGCATGAGGCACGGCCCCCAGTAGCCCTTCGGGTCGAAGCCCATGCGCTTGAGCATCACGGAGTCGAAGGACACGTTGAAGGCGTACAGCATGGGTCGCTTCTCAGCCATGCCGATCCACCAGTCCCGGAACTCGATGACAGCGTCGTCGTTGTAGAGCCCGTCCTCTTGGAGGGAGGCGAGGTCGATGCCATGGATCCTGAACGCGTCCATGTACTCCTTGAAGTGAATGACCGTCGGACGGACGAGGGTGTAGAACTCGGAGACCGTCACGCCCGTCGTGGTATCGACGGCGACCGCGCCGATGCTCACGGGCTGGGCGTACTTGGAGGAGGGGAGACCCGTGGTCTCGGTGTCGACGACGACTGCGATCACTTGAACCTCGCCACGACACTATACCAAGTAGCGCGAGGGGGGTCAAGTAGGGGTCGCGAGACCCCCCCCTCTCACCCCTAATGCCCGTCGTGGTCGGCGTCGTAGCGAACGCGCGAAGGGGTTGAGGGGTTCGACAGGGAAACCCCCTGCCAGCAGCGCGCGCTCCCCCTCCCTCTCTCCCTATAACTCTCACACTCTTTACTCTGTATAC